>Ga0209036_1000868_pt1 | contig 13019 bp, 10 predicted proteins | sample MarorgKNORR_S2LV_3_FD_188222 | JGI IMG/M metagenome (GOLD analysis project Ga0209036, IMG submission 188222) | Marine microbial communities from the Southern Atlantic Ocean, analyzing organic carbon cycling - DCM_A/KNORR_S2/LV (SPAdes) (version 2) | ecosystem: Environmental > Aquatic > Marine >... | reverse complement strand
ACCAAATCTTTTGATAACTTCACCATCTCTATTAATTAAGAATTTTGTAAAATTCCATTTTATTTGAGGAGTACCAGCAATTCCGGACCTTTGTTTTTTTAGAAACTTGAATAAAGGATCAGCTTTGGGCCCATTAACCTTAATCTTGTTCATGATTTCAAAAGTTACACCATAGTTAGTATCACAGAATTCTTTAATTTCTTGGTTACTACCAGGTTCCTGAAAAGCGAACTGATTGCAAGGGAATCCTATAATTTCAAAACCTTCGTCTTTGTATTTTTTATAAATATTTTCTAAGCCCTTATATTGATATGTAAGTCCGCAAAAACTTGCAACGTTTACTATTAAAATAATTTTATTCTCATACTTTTTCAAAGAAATGTCTGTTAATTCTGCGTCCTTAACTGAAAAATTATAAATAGTTTCCATAAATTTTTAATATGTGTGCGAAAATATTTCGATATTATATATGTAATACAAAAATAAACTAAATAGGCTTGTGAATAAAAAAATTAAATTTGTTTGGAAAAAATTTGAAGAATTATCTTTAGATGATTTATATGCTATTTTAAATTTAAGACAAAAAGTCTTTGTTTTGGAACAAGATTGTCCATATATTGATGCTGATTATTCAGATCAGAATGCATTTCATTTATTGGGGTATGAAGGAGAAAAGCTTGTAGCGTATTTAAGAGCTTTCGCACCTGATATTAAGTATCAAGGTTCCTCAATGGGAAGGATCGTTGTTGAAGAAACTATGAGAAATCAGTCGCTTGGTATAGAAATAATAAACATTGGAAAAAGCTTTTTAAAAGAAAAATATCCTAGTCATGAAATTGTAATTTCAGCTCAACATAGACTTGAAGAATTTTATAAAGACCTTGGATTCATATCGAGAGGCGAGGTCTACTTAGAGGATGATATAGACCATATTCAAATGTATATTCCGCCTAATCAATGATTCTTTCTTGAAATAAAATACTATTAATTTCTTCAGTGATAAAGGGAGCAAATGGATGTATTACATATAAGATTTCTTTTAACAAAGGTCTTAAGTTCGCTGTATTTCCAGATTTCTTACAATCTTCAATATAAATGTCACAGAACTTATTCCAGAAAAATTCATAAATTTCATTAATTGCAAAATCCAATCTGTAATCTTGAATATTTTTGTTTATTTGATTTGTTGACTTGAGAAATTCTTCATATATCCATTTATCATTATCATTCTCTTCAATAAAAGAGTCTCTTTCTTTTGGATATCCATCAATAAACCTTGCTGCATTCCAAATTTTTGTACAAAAATTCCTAAAGCCTTTAAGTCGACCAAATTCAAAGCTGATGTCTTTGGTATGAGTTGCTAATGAAAAGAATGTCATTCTCAAAGCGTCTGTTCCATAGGAATCTATTCCATTAGGAAATTGTTTTCTTGTTTTCTTTTCAATTTTTTCAGATATTCCTTCTTGCATGAGATTGGTTGTTCTTTTTTTAACAAGATCCTCAAGAGAAATGCCATAAATTAAATCAATTGGATCAATAATGTTTCCTTTAGATTTTGACATTTTTTGACCATTTTCATCTCTTATTAAGCCTGTGACATAAACATCTTTAAAAGGTATTTTTCCCGTGAACTCAAGACTCATCATCATCATTCTTGCAACCCAGAAGAAAATTATGTCAAAACCTGTAACAAGAAGTGATGTAGGAAAAAAATTATCAAAATCTTCAGTATTTTCAGGCCATCCTAACGAACCAAATGGCCATAAGCTTGATGAAAACCAGGTATCTAGAACATCTTCATCTTGATGAAGTTCAATATCATTCAATTTGTAGTGCTCCCTAATATTTTTTTCATTTTCACCAACGTAAATATTTCCTTCTTGGTCATACCATGCAGGAATTCTATGACCCCACCAAATTTGTCGACTTATGCACCAGTCCTCAATATTGTCCATCCAATTAAAATACGTTTTAACCCAGTTTTCTGGATGAAATTTGATATTTCCATTTTCTACCTCCTTGTTGGCTTTTTTAGCCATATCAGAAGTTTTTACATACCATTGGTTGCTTAATCTTGGCTCAATTACTATATTTGATCTTTCTCCTCTAGGAACACTTACATCATATTCTTCTTCTTTGACAAGAAGTTCTAATTTTGCCAATTCACTTAGTACTAATTTTCTTACTTTAAACCTATCTAGGTTTCTAAATAATTCTGGAACATTTTCATTAGTCCATGCCTCATCATTAAATATATTAATTGGCTTGAAATCATCAATATTTTTTGAGGTAAGCACAATATTATCTTCCTCATATAGAGAGTATTTTTTTCCTATTTCATAATCATTAAAATCATGCCCTGGAGTTATCTTTAGGCAACCAGTACCAAATTCCATATCTACATACTCATCACCAATAATTGGCAATTTTCTATCCACAAAAGGTAGAAGAGCATATTTACCAATAAGAGATTTATATCGAGTGTCTTTTGGATTAACAGCAATTGCCATGTCCCCAAACATAGTTTCAGGCCTTGTTGTTGCTACTGTAATAAATTCATCTGTATCATCTATATGATATTTAATATGCCAAATAAGACCTTTTTTTTCTTGTCTTACGACTTCAAGATCTGAAACAGCAGTTTTCAAAGATGGATCCCAATTAACCAACCTATAACCTCTATAAATTTTATCTTTACGATATAACTCAATAAAAGCCTTGTTTACAGCTTTTGTAAATCCATCGTCTAGAGTGAATCTATACTTATTCCAATCTACAGAAGACCCTAATCTTTTTATTTGTGATTGTATTCTTTCTTCCGAAAAATCTTTCCATTTCCATACTTCACTTAGAAATTTATCTCTACCCATTTCTTTTCTATCAAGATTTTCTTTTCCAAGGTTATTTTCTACAACAAGCTGAGTAGCTATTCCTGCATGATCCGCTCCAACTTGCCAGTGAGATTTTTTACCACTCATATGATGATATCTAGTATAAAAATCCATAATTGCATATTGAAAACTGTGTCCCATATGCAAAGTTCCTGTAACATTTGGTGGAGGTATTACCTGTGAAAAAGATTCTTCACTATCTTTATTGAAGAAAACTTTCTTTGACCAAATTTGAACCCATTTCTCCTCAACTTCGGTTGGGTTATACCTTTTATCCATTACTTACTTATTTAAGTTTTTTGTTTAAGATTAAATCACAGATTAGAGGAACCGGTCTTCCAGTGCCGCCCTTTGGTGAACTAGACCAGGCTGATGCAGCTATATCCATATGTGCCCATTTGTAATCTTCAGCAAATTTAGATAAAAATGCTGCAGCATGAATTGTTCCAGCTTCTCTTCCACCACCTATATTTGCCAAATCAGCAAAATTAGTCCTAGTACAAGATTTATATTCATTCCAAAGAGGTAATTGCCAGGCTCTATCTCCAGTTTCTTCACCAGATTCGATAATTTTGTCAGCTAGAAATTGATTATTTGCCATTACTCCACTTGCATGACTCCCAAGAGCTATAACAACTGCTCCTGTTAAAGTTGCCATATCTATAACATATGATGGTTTATATCTTCCTACATAAGTCAGAGCATCTGCTAAGACTAATCTTCCTTCAGCATCAGTATTTAATACCTCTATAGTTTGGCCTGACATTGAGGTAACAACATCACCAGGCTTTGTTGCTCTTGCTGAAGGCATATTCTCTGCACATGCCATAATGCCAACAACATTAACATCTGCTTTAGCTCTTGCAAGAGAGCACATTACTCCAAAAACAGTTCCGGCCCCACACATATCCCATTTCATTTCGTCCATACCCGAACTAGGCTTAATTGAAATACCTCCAGTATCAAAAGTAATTCCTTTTCCAACTAGCGCAACAGGTTTTTCAGCTTTTTTACCACCATTATATTCAATGATTATCATCCTAGGAGGTTCATCACTTCCCTTAGATACACTTAAGTAAGAACCCATTTTTAATCTTGCTAAATCTTTTTCATTTAATGTTTTAACCTTTAATCCCGAATATTGTTTAAGAGTATTTTTTACAATTTTTTCAATCAATTTTGGTGTCGCATGATTTGCGGGTAAGTCCCCAAGATGTTTTGCAGTATTCACACCTTCTCCAACAGAAAAACCTCTTGATATTGATGCTTTAGCTTTCTTTATACCATTTGCTGAAAGCTTTGAAGTTATAATTGAAACATTTTTTAAAGAAGCCTGACTAGACACTACATTACTACCAACTTTTTCAGTTTTAGCTGTTTTATTTTTAGTTGTTGAGAAAATATAAGCTCCTGATTCAATTGATCTAGCAATCATTTCTAAGAACCATGATTGGTCTTTACCAGCAGGATAAGATTGACCATCTAAAATTGATAAACTTTTACAGTTCAGTGAATTAGCGATTTTTGCAATGGATTTGTATTTGTTTAACCATAAATATATATCATTTTTCTGGTCAATATCTTTTAAAAGAAGAATTTTCTTTGCGCTAATAGAATCAAGAGAAGTAATAACATGACTTTGATGAGAGGGGCTTAGAGAATCTTTAGCAGATTTAGAGAGATATCCCTTTGACTTTTTATCAAGTTCTTTAAATTCAGCAGATGCCATTACTTTTTTATTAATAGGTATAACAAGTAAGTCAGTAGCTATGTTTGATATAACTCCATTATTAACGTTCTTTAAAGTTATATTATTAAGTACTTTATATGTCATTTTCTTATCTCCTTTTTAATTCAATACTGGTAAGATATTTATTGTAATGCATCATAGTTCACAAGGCATATATAAAAGAAATATTCTTTCAAAAAGCTTGAATGCTGAAGTTTTTAAATCGACAGTTGGTATTCTATTAATTTTCTTCTTTTTGGTGGTTAGTTCTAGATTTGTAGGGTATTTTGAACAAGCCTCTGAGGGATTAATCGATCCAAATTTAATATTTAAAGTTGTTTTCTTAAGGTTTCCAGATTTCATAACGCTCTTACTGCCATTATCTTTTTTTCTTGGAATTGTTATTACAGTTAGCAGACTATATGCTGATAGAGAAATATATGGTTATTTTTCAGGAGGCTTATCTGAAAAAGATCTTATAAAATTTTTATTTCCACAGTCGTTAATCTTTTTCTTAATTACCATGTTATTAAGTTTATATATTGCTCCATATACAAAGGAACTTTCTAAAGAAATATTAACTTTAGATACTCTAAAGGAACAATTTGAATCTATAAAATCAAAAGAAATATTTTCTTTAAAAGATGAGGATGGTTTTATTTACGCAGATAATAAGGAAAATGACTCTTTTGAAAATGTGACTATATATTTATCAAATGAAGATTATTCTTCCCTTATAGTTGCAGATAAACTTGATTATGATTATTCAGATTCTGAAATAAACCTAAATTTTCAAAATGGCGTTTTATATCAAGACATATTTATTAGTGAATCATCTGTGGTATCTTATTTTGGAAAATTAAAGCTACCTGTTAAAAACGATAAAGATCCTGTTTCGGGATTATCTTTTACAAAACTATTTGATTTTTCAACCAAATCTTCAAAATCAGAAATACAATGGAATATTTCAATTCCAATAACAATTTTTATTCTATTAATTTTGGGTGTCACCTTATCTAAAGTTGGCCCAAGGCAGGGTAGGTTATCAGTATTACTGCCAGCAATTTTTGTTTACATTCTTTACCTAAGCTTGCTGATTTTAGCTAGAGAATCGTATAGTGAAAATTCATATAATGCTCAAAATTATATTTGGTATGTCCACATAATATTTTTAAGCTTCTCACTTTTGACGTTATTTAAAACTCATCTGAGTCAAACCTTAAGGCCGAACTTAATTTTATTGAATAATAACTTTATAAGATTTTTATTATTTGGATTAATTTTTCTAATTTTTTACTGGGTTCTTGGATGATTAAGATATTTAATAAATATTTAATTAAACGATCATTTTATTTCTCATTTTTTATTTTGATGGTTTTTGGTGTATTAGATTCAATATTTATCTTCATATCGGAATTAGAAAATGCATCACCGCAATATGACATTTTTAGCATATTACGGTATGTCATTTATTCATTACCGCATAATCTAATTGATTTTATTGAAGGCGCTTGTTTGTTAGGAGTTATGCTTTCTCTAGGGTTATCTCATCAAGAAGGAAATCTAAATGTTTTAAGATCAGCAGGAGAACCCCCGCTTAGAATAATTTTAATGAGTTCAATTGGAGCTTTAATCCTAACAATGTCTTTATTGGCGCTAGATGAAATAAGTTTTAGAAATCTTTATTTGAATGCAGAGGTTAATAAAAATATTTTGTCGAAAAAAGATAATTCAAATAATAATGATATTAAATGGATTAAATCAGGTAATTCATATTTAAGTTTTGAAAATATAATTTCTGATGACATATATCAAGCTAAACTAATCAAAATTGACAAAAAGGAGATCGCTTATTCAATTCAATCAGATATAGCATTTATTGATAATAAAGAGATTGTTTTTAATGAGAATTCAAATTATAAGAACTTCAAAGATAAGGAAAATAAGAATTACAAAGAACTATTTGAAATTCCTATTCAGTCGAGGATAACTTTCAATAATATTAGTAATTTGGGATTATATGAGATTAGTGCTTATAGAAATTTATTCAAAGAAAGCAATATAGATAGCGATATTTTATTTAAATCACATTTAGACAAAGCATTTTATAAACTAATTTTTTTACCCATCTCTATATTGATATTAATAATATACTTTGGCTCATTAATTTTTACATCACTAAGGGAGTCTACTGTTGGGGGTAGGATTATTGTTGCTGTTTTAGGAGCTTTTCTTTTTAAATTATTTCAAGATCTTTCCATAGGCATATTCATATCTTATAGCTTGCCAGTATTTATTGGAGTGATTCTTCCTTCAGTAATTCTTGCATTGATGTCCATATCATCGTATAAAAAAATTTAAATTTTCTTATAAGAAGTTTTTGATAGATAGTCACTAAGAGACAAATTATTTTTTGAGAAATACATTAATATTAATGGGGTTCCTCCTAGAAGAACTGTAATCACATTTGAGAAAAATCTTATTGAAACTTTTTGAAAATTTATTTTATTCTCATCAATGCTATAAATTTCAAATTTCCAAACTGCCATACCGAGTGTTTTTCCTCCATGAGTCCAAAAATAACCATAAAAAATCCATGTGCTTACAAGGACCAGAAATGGGCCAATCCATTTTGCTTCAATTATTCCTCCATTAATCCATACGGCGAATGACCCCACAGCAAACCAAACACCTAAAAGAAGAAAAAGGTCATAAATAGATGCAGCAATTCTTTTTAAAGGAAATACAACATATGATTTGTCATTCATTTTGGTATAGTACTAAATTATTAAAAAAAATAAATTATTATGAGCACAACTTCAGATTTTTTAGGACACCCGAAAGGCTTATTTGTATGTTTTGCAACTGAGATGTGGGAAAGATTCTCTTATTATGGAATGAGAGCACTTTTAATACTGTATTTAACTAAGCATTGGGAATTCTCTGATGCAACAAGTTATTTGATTTATGGCGCATATACTTCTTTGGTATACATAATGCCAGTATTTGGAGGAATGTTGGCAGACCAAATTTTAGGTTCAAAAAAAGCAGTTACATACGGCGCGATACTATTGGTTTTTGGCCACTTAGGAATGACAGTAGAAAATAGTGAGCAAATATTTTATTTATCACTTGCATTAATTGTTTCTGGAGTTGGCTTCTTAAAACCAAATATTTCTACTATGGTTGGAGCATTGTATGATGAGGGTGATCCAAGAAGAGATTCCGGTTTTACTATTTTTTACATGGGTATAAATATAGGTGCATTCACCGCAACCCTTTTATGTGGTTATTTAGGAGAGCAAGTTGGTTGGGCATATGGATTTGGTGCAGCAGGCATTGGGATGTTGTTTGGTCTGATAATTTTCTTATGGGGCCAAAAATATCTTGAAGGCCTTGCAGAGCCTCCATCTAAAAAATATTTAGAACAAGTACCTGGTTTGAAAGGAATTACATATGAATATTGGGCCTATATGTCAGGTATTCTAATGGTTGTTGCAACATGGTTTTTAGTTCAAAATTCACAACTTGTAGGTCAACTTTTAGGTGGATTTGGAGTTGTTTTTATTGGAGCATGGCTATTATATGCCTTATTTAGATGCGATCCGGAAGAAAGAGATCGTTTAATAGTAGTTGGAATATTAATATTATTTTCTCTAATTTTTTGGGCACTTTTTGAACAAGCTGGTTCATCTTTAAATATTCTTACTGATAGAGGAGTAGATAGAGTTATTTTTGGTTGGGAAGTTCCGGCATCAATGTTTCAATCTTTAAACGCAGGCTTTATTTTTACCATTGCCCCTCTATTTGCAATGTTATGGATAGCTCTTGCAAAAAGAAATATGGAGCCCTCGACGCCAATTAAATTTTCAATAGGTATTGTTCTAGTTGGATTAGGATTCCTATCTTTGGTTTATGGAATGAAGTCTTCCGAAGGTCTTCAAACAGGAGTATTTTGGATAATATTAATTTATTTTTTACACACTTTAGGAGAATTATGTTTGTCTCCTGTTGGATTGTCATCTGTAACCAAATTATCACCCCAAAGGATTGTTGGTTTTATGATGGGGATGTGGTTTTTTGCCTCAGCAGCTGGTAATTATGTAGCTGGATTGATTGCGAAAGCTACAGCCTCAGAGTCTTCAGGAAACTCTTCTGAGATTTTTGATAGCATTCAAAAACAATCATTCATGGACGTTTATACAGACGTAGGTCTTATGGCCATAGGATGTGGGATATTACTAGCTGTTATAACTCCAATTCTTAAAAAATTAATGCATGGCGCCAACTAAAGGAAAAAAAGATCCAGTTAAAAAGAATATGGATAAATTTCATAAACCAAAAACGCATAAAGACAAAACAAAATATGATAGAAAGAAAAAATCTAAAGAGCTTGATTAAGATTAGATAATATTTTTTTATATATATCTTTTAAAGTCCACAGCTCACTAATTTTTACATGTTCATCTATTTGATGAATTGATTTGTTTACAGGACCTAATTCAATAATTTCAGAATTCATTTTAGCTACAAAACGCCCATCAGAAGTTCCACCTTTTGCATTTAACTCAGGAGTATATCCAGTAATTTCTTTAATTGAATTTGAAACAATATCCTTAAAAAAGTTTTCCTCTGTATAGTATGGATTGCCGTTTAAATCCCAGTTTAAATCCCAATTTAAATTAAGATCATTAAGAATGGATTCAAAATCATCTTTTAAGCTTTCCTCAGAGGATTCTGGTGAAAATCTAAAATTAAAGGTTAGCTCTAATTCTCCTGGAACAACATTATGAGCTCCAGTGCCTGATTTAATATTGGAAATTTGAAAACTTGTAGGATCAAAAGAAGTATTTCCATTGTCCCAAATTTTATTATTCAGTTCTGAGATTAAGTCGCCTGACAAAAGAATTGGATTTATAACCTTTTCTGGATAAGCAATATGCCCTTGCTTGCCATATATTTTTAAATTACCACCAAGCGAACCTCTTCTGCCAACTCTTACACAATCAGCAACTTTTTCACTCGATGTCGGCTCTCCAACAAGACAGAAATCTATAATTTCATTATCTTGTATCATTTTATCTATTATCTTATCTATGAAACCATCTTTAGAGGTTCCTTCTTCATTTGAGGTAAGTAATATTGCTAACCTGAAATTAAGTTCCTCAGTTGAATTTAGAAATTCTTTTGCCGATTCAACAAAGGCTGCAACAGGTGCCTTCATATCTGCCGTTCCTCTTCCATACAAAAGATCTCCTTCAATTGTTGCTGAAAAGGGTGGATACTTCCATTTATCTTCAGGACCAGTTGGAACAACATCTGTATGCCCTAAAAAACAAAATAATTTACCAGATGTTCCAATAGTTGCATACAAGTTTTCAACATTCTGATAATTAATTCTCTCTATTTTGAAGTTTAAGTCTTGTAATTCTTTTTCAATCAAATCAAAACAACCCATATCTTTTGGAGATATTGATTTAATTTGTACTAGATTTTGAAGAAGCTCAATCATTTTTATGAAGTTCTTTATTTAAAGATGATTTAATTTTATTTTTTTTGGCGATTACTTTACCAGAGATAGAATCTCTGAGAAATAGAAGATTTGACTTTCCGGATAGTTCTCTTGCTTTAAAGACATCCTCTAAATTATTTTTATCATCTAATATATTTACTTTAGTTCCAGCAGTAATGTAAAGTCCAGCTTCAACAATGCAGTTATTACCTAAAGATATACCAATTCCAGAATTTGCACCTAATAAGCAGTTTTCACCAATAGATATTTTTGTGTTGTTGCCACCAGAAAGTGTTCCCATTGTGCTTGAACCCCCACCAAGATCAGAATTGTTTCCTACAATAACACCAGCAGAAATTCTTCCTTCAATCATTGCTTTTCCTAGTGTTCCAGCATTAAAGTTTACAAAGCCTTCATGCATTACTGTTGTTCCCTCACTTAAATATGCTCCTAATCTAACTCTACTTGTATCTGCTATTCTCACTTTTTTTGGAATAATGTAGTCTGTTAGACACGGAAATTTATCTAAAGATTTTATGTAAAGATCGTTTTCACGATACTTTGATTGACTAAGCATTTCATCTATCTCATCAACTGAAACCGGACCTTTATTTGTCCATGCGACATTTGGAAGGCATGAAAATAATCCTTCTAAATTAATAGTATTAGGTAAGACAAACTTATAAGAAAGTAGATGCAACTTTAAATAAGCCTCTTGAACATTCTGTATTGGTTTCTCTAGATCGTCTATTGTCCAATTAAGTTGAATATTTTCCTGAGTACTTAATTTTTTTTCATAATCTTTGTTTTTAACCTTAATGTCACCAAATTCTATATTAGAAAAGTAAACGTCAAGAATCTCTCCTGAGTTAGATTTATTTGCAATTCCTATTCCTAAAATCTTCATAATAATTAAACTATTTTTGATAAGTCCGATATAATTTTTTTAATTTTATATTTTGGAACCATCTTTTTATTGTAATTCTCAATTTCAAAAGTATCTTCAACTCTTTCTCCCAAAGTATTAATTCTCGCAGAAAAGATTGAAACCTTATTTTTCAAAAATACCTTTGCAATATTAGCTAGCAAACCTTGGCTGTCAACAGTTTCAATAGTTATTAGATTACGTTTTTTTTCTTTATTTATGAAATCTGAGATATTAACAACTTTTATAAAATTAGATTTCTTTTTAGCTTGTTTATCAAGGTTAGTAATCTTATCAAATTTTTTGAAATTGTTTTCAATCCTTAATGCTAGTTCATTTAATTCAGATACATTAAAAGGTCTATCATGATGAGAATATTTTGAGATGAAAGTATTTGCAGCAAATGAATTATTCTTTGATGTAAAAATATTTGCGTCTATGATTTCAAGACCAGAATGCTCTAGTATTTTTGTTAATTTGTAGAAAAGACCAGGAAAGTCTTGAACCTTAATAAATATTTCAATTAAGTTATCAAATCTTTTTTTACATCCCACAATAAGTTCGCTATTTTTATTTTTAATAATTAATTCAGATTGCCAACTCAATTCTTTTGTTGCATTTTTATTCAAATAACTATCATCAAGGCATGAAAAGTATTCATTAAGTAATTTTCTTTCTCCCTCGTCAGGAAAATTATCTAGAACATTTTCCTTCCTATCTTTTGCTATTTCAGATGAAACTTTCATTGGCTCTTTATTTATCTTTGATCTTGTAAGCAAATAGAGATCTTTTAATAGTTGATGTTTCCATCCATTCCATAGAGCAGGATTTGTTGCCCTAATATCATTTACTGTCAATAAGTATAGATAGTCCAACTTTTCGCTTTGTTCTATAATTAGTGCAAATTCATCTACAGTTTCTTGCTCAGAAATGTCTTTCTTTTGCGATATAGACGACATTATTAGATGCTCTTTTACCAACCAAGATATTAAATTTGCATCCGTTTCCGACATTCCAAGTCTTTTTGCAAATTTATAGCTTGTTTTTGCACCAATTTCTGAATGATTTCCTCCTTTTCCTTTTCCTAAATCATGAAACAAACCAGCAATATAAAGGATTTCTAGTTTTGGTAATTTATTAACTAACTCATGCTCAAGCTCAAATCCACTTTGTTTATAAAGCTTCATCTGTCTAATATTTCTTACAACTTTAAAAGTATGCTCATCTACTGTGTAGGTATGAAATAAATCAAACTGCATTTGACCTATAACTTCAGAAAATTCAGGAATATATTTCTGAAGAACTCCCAATGTTTTCATGGTTCTTAAAATTGATGATAAATTGTATTTGGATCTTAATATGGTTAAAAACTGTTCAGCGTAAATTCTATTATTTCTAAATTCTTTATCAATTAGGCTAATATTTTTTTTAATTAGTGATTTTGTAACAGTATCAATAATATTTATTTTTTTACTTTTACCAATTTCAATAAAAATTTCGAATATCAGATTCTTATTTTTTTTAAGGTTTATATTTTGAATACCAATTTTATTTTTATATTTATATATTCCAGCAACTTTTTTAAAATAATTTCTAGGAAACTTTTCATTATATTTTTCATAGACAATGTCATTAAAATAGGAAAGTGTTGAAGCCATTTCATAAAACTTCTTCATCATTATTTCCACAGATTTTGTAGAATTTCTTTTGCTCAATTTAGCCTTCTTAGCAATCTCAATTTGGGCTTCAAAATTAAGACGATTTTTTTTTGTGGTTATATTTGTTGCAAATCTCAAAGATTTTATAAAGTTATACGCATTTATTGCATTATTTAATTCTCCATTTAGTAATCTTGATCTTGAGATTTCTTCTACAGAACTAAGTTCAAAGCAATGCTGAAGAATCCATAGAGCTGATTGGAAATCCCTTAAAGTCCCTGGCGATTCTTTTAAATCTGGTTCT
>Ga0209036_1000867_pt1 | contig 13022 bp, 10 predicted proteins | sample MarorgKNORR_S2LV_3_FD_188222 | JGI IMG/M metagenome (GOLD analysis project Ga0209036, IMG submission 188222) | Marine microbial communities from the Southern Atlantic Ocean, analyzing organic carbon cycling - DCM_A/KNORR_S2/LV (SPAdes) (version 2) | ecosystem: Environmental > Aquatic > Marine >... | reverse complement strand
CAAAACTGATGTCGCGGACCAACAAATGGCTACAATAAAAACCTTAAGTCCTCCAAAGTTTCTTATATTTTTATTTATACCATACAATGGATAAACATAAGCCAAACAAAATATTAAAATGATTAAACCTAGAAGTATTGTTTTATAACTTAAATAAAGCAATAATGAAGTCAAAATAACTAAAAAAAGTATTGTAACTATCCTAATTGGAACAATTGATTTTTTTTCTTTGAAATTATTTTTATTTCTAGTTGAAAAAAACTTGATATAATTATATACTACCAAAGTTGCAGCAAAAGAGCAAAACAAAATGATTTCATTAAAGCCAATACCTAAAGTGTGGTAACTTATCATTGACAGAGCTACTAAACATATTGATAAATGAATACTAGATTTAATATAAAAGTCAAAAATTGAATTCAATATTTTCAATTATTTTTAGTGTTAACAATTTAATCTTTTTGAGTTGAAAACTTTAAAATTTAATTACAAAATTGTATTATTTTTTATTGTTATATTATTTATTTTTGAATAAATTTTTTCAAATTATGAGTGATTTTTCATTAAGACACATAGGAATCAACAACGACCAAAAAAAAGAGATTCTGAGCTATATCGGAGTGAAAAATGTTGAAGAATTAATAGAGCAAACCATACCTGAGAATATAAGACTTAAAAAAGATCTAAAGCTAGATGATGCAATTTCTGAAAATGAATTTTTAAATCATATTGAAGAACTCTCGTGTGAAAATAAAGTCTTCAAATCATTTATAGGTCTGGGTTACAATGAATCTATTATACCATCTGTAATAAAGAGAAACATCCTCGAAAATCCTAGTTGGTACACAGCATACACGCCATATCAAGCTGAAATTGCTCAAGGAAGAATGGAAGCCCTACTGAACTATCAAACGACAATTTGTGATTTGACTGGAATGGAACTTTCCAATGCATCTTTATTAGATGAAAGTACATCTGCTGCCGAAGCTATGACCATGATATACAGTTGCAGAACGAGAGATCAAAAAAAGAGAAATGTTTGCAAATTCTTTGTTTCACACGACTCATTAAAACAAACAATATCATTATTACAAACTAGAGCAGAACCTTTAGGAATTGATGTAATAATTGGAGACCCCTCTAATTTTAATTACTCCAAAGATTTCTTTGGATGTTTCTTTCAATACCCTGGAATTTTTGGAGAAATTAAGGACTTAGAAAGTTATTGTAAAAAAGCTAATTCCAATGACTTAAAGATTATTATAGCTGCAGACCTTCTTGCTTTGTGTTTAATAAAAGAGCCTGCTTTATTTGGTGTCGATGTTGTTGTTGGGACTTCTCAAAGGTTTGGTATTCCGCTTGGTTATGGTGGTCCTCATGCTGCGTTCTTTGCAACAAAAGAGGAATACAAAAGATCAATCCCAGGTAGAATAATAGGAATTACGAAAGATTCGAATGGAGACAGAGCTCTAAGAATGGCTCTTCAAACAAGAGAACAACACATCAAAAGAGACAGAGCTACATCCAATATTTGTACATCTCAAGTTCTATTAGCTGTAATGGCAAGTATGTATGCTGTTTTTCATGGCCCTAAAGGGTTGAGAAGAATTGCTTCAAAAATTCATCATTTGACTGTTTCTCTGGAAAATTCCCTTAAAAAGATTGGGATTGATCAATTAAATAAAAATTATTTTGATACACTTCACTGCAAAGGACCAAGTAACACAATTAAAGAAATTGCTGAAAAAAACAAAATCAATTTCAACTATATTGATAAAGAAACATTCACTATTTCATTAAACGAAAATACCTCTGAAAATGACATACAAATTATTGTTGATATTTTAGCAGAAGCTACCAATAATAGTTCAGTAAAAATACAGTTAGATAATAAAGAATCTAAAATCCCTAAAAAATATAAAAGATTTACAGATTTTTTGGATAATAAAATTTTCAATATTCACCACTCAGAAACAAGCTTAATGAGATATATCAAAAGCTTGGAGAGAAAAGATCTTTCGCTGACGCAATCAATGATTTCTTTAGGTTCCTGTACAATGAAACTAAATGCTGCATCTGAAATGATACCACTAAGTTGGTCAAAATGGAATAATATCCATCCTTTTGTTCCATTAAACCAAGCTGAAGGTTATCAAAAATTAATAAAAAAACTAGAACTACAATTAAACGAAATAACAGGCTTTTCTGGAACCTCTTTGCAACCCAACTCAGGTGCTCAAGGAGAATATGCTGGACTAATGGTTATTCGTCAATACTTAAAAAGTATTTCTCAAGAAAAAAGAAATATATGTTTAATTCCTTCTTCTGCTCATGGCACTAATCCAGCATCAGCCGTTATGGCTGGAATGAAAGTTGTGGTAGTTGGAACTGATAAACATGGAAATATCAATCTAGAAGAACTTAAACAAAAAGCTTTTCAATACAAAGATTCGTTAGCTGCATTAATGATCACATATCCGTCTACTCATGGAGTTTTTGAATCCTCAATTCAAGAAATCACTAAAACAATTCATGATTGTGGTGGCCAAGTGTATATGGACGGAGCAAATATGAATGCTCAAGTAGGACTAACTAATCCTTATATAATCGGTGCTGATGTTTGTCATTTAAACTTACATAAAACATTTGCAATTCCTCATGGAGGTGGTGGGCCTGGTGTTGGTCCAATTTGTGTGGCTAAACACTTAGTTCCATTTCTTCCAGATAATCCTGTAATTAGTGTCACTGGTAATGAAGGTGTTAAATCTATTTCTGGAGCACCATGGGGTTCCGCTCTTGCGTGTGTAATCTCATATGGTTACATTAAAATGCTGGGGCCAAAAGGGTTGAAATCCTGTACTGAAGCTGCAATTTTGAATGCTAATTACATTAAAAACAGAATTGAAAAACATTACGAAATTCTTTACAAAGGGGAAAAAGGAAGATCAGCACATGAACTAATAATTGATTGTAGACCATTTAAAGACAAAGGGATTGAAGTAATGGACATTGCCAAAAGATTAATTGACTATGGATTTCATGCACCCACAGTTTCTTTTCCTGTTCCTGGAACAATGATGATTGAACCAACTGAAAGTGAAAACCTTGATGAGATAGATCGCTTCTGTGATTCAATGATTGCAATTAGAACTGAAATTGACAATTGTAAAAACGGAGATGAAAATAATCTTTTAAAAAACGCCCCTCATACAGCAAAAATGATAATTGATAAGTGGCACTATCCATATTCAATTAAGGATGCTATTTTTCCATTACCGTTTGTAATGGAAAATAAGTTTTGGCCCTCTGTCAGAAGAGTTGATGATGCTTTTGGAGATAGAAATCTCGTTTGTACATGTTCACCTATTGAATCATATATTGAAAACTAGGTATTTAATACTAAGTTTAGTAATTTGCATTTGAAACTATCATAGATGTCAGTTCATATAACAGGAAGTGGTTCATTTATTCCCGAGATTGTAAAAAAAAACCAAGACTTCATTAACGTTGAATTTTTAAATCCAGATGGATCTAAATTTGATGTTTCAAATGAAGTCATAATAAAAAAATTTCAATCTATAACTGGAATTGAAGAAAGAAGATATGTCTCTAAAAATGATTTAACATCTGACTTAGCCTATAGTTCCGCAAAAAACGCGCTTATAGATTCTGGAATAAATTCTGAAAGTTTGGATTATATAATTGTTGCTCACAACTTCGGAGACATAAATTCAAACAGTCGACAGTCTGATGTTCTTCCAAGTATAGCCAGCAGAGTAAAAAATAAATTAGAAATTAAAAATCCAAACTGCGTTTGCTACGATATTATTTTTGGTTGTCCTGGTTGGATTGAGGGTATTATTCAAGCTAAGGCATTTATTACAGCTGGTTTAGCCAAAAAATGTTTAGTAATAGGAGCTGAAACATTATCTAGAACATACGATGTGCACGATAGAGATTCAATGATTTATTCTGACGGAGCAGGTGCAACAGTTATCGAAAGTAAAGAAAATAAAGATGGAGGTATTCTGTCACACAAATCCTGCACCTATTCCAATGATGAGGCCTATTACCTGTTTTGTGGAAACTCTTTTGATAAAAAAAAGAATGGCAATGATAAATATATAAAGATGCATGGTCATAAAATTTATGAATTCGCAATTAGTCATGTCCCTCAAGCTTTGAAAGATTGCTTAGAAATGACCAGCAAAAGCATAATTGATGTAAAGAAGATTTTTTTACATCAAGCTAATGAAAAAATGGATCAAGCAATTGTCGAAAGGTTTTACAAACTATATGACTTAGAGGTTCCCTCTCATGTAATGCCCATGTGCATTAGAAAGCTTGGTAATAGCTCTGTTGCAACAATTCCAACTCTTTTCGATCTTGTAAGAAAAAATAAACTCGAAAACCATGAACTAAAAAAAGGAGATTTGATTTTATTTGGCAGCGTCGGAGCTGGAATGAATGTAAATGCAATAACTTACCAAATTTAGTTTTAGATCAACTATTGATACAATATTTATAACTTAGTGAAAATATAATGTTCTTAATTGATGACATAGGAAGGTATTTTATAATGATAAAATTATCATTTGTTAAGCCAAGTAAATTTAGGGTTCTCAAAAGACTCATTTTCAAGGAAATTAATGATTTAATTATAGATTCAATCCCTATTGTAGTAATTTTGTCATTTTTTATTGGTGGAGTTGTTTCAATTCAAACGGCTCTAAATTTAAGCAGTCCTTTTTTATCAAAATCTTTAATTGGTTTTGCTACAAGGCAATCGGTAATTCTTGAGTTTGCCCCAACATTTATGTCTATAATTATGGCGGGAAAAGTTGGATCATACATAACATCAAGCATAGGTACGATGAGGGTAACTGAACAAATAGATGCACTAGAAGTCATGGGAATTAACCCTCTTAATTACCTGATTTTTCCAAAAATTATTGCCATGCTATTTTACCCATTTGTTATTACCATTGCAATGTTTATTGCTATTTTCGGAGGATACTTAGCAATGGCTTTTGCTGGTGTTCCAAGTGAGGCTTTTATAACAGGTATCCAAATGGACTTTATTCCGTTTCATATTTTTTATTCATATATGAAAACATTGTTATTTGCATTTATTTTAGCGACTGTGCCTTCCTATCACGGATTTTATATGAAGGGTGGTGCACTGGAAGTTGGAAAAGCTAGTACCTCATCTTTTGTATGGACTTCAATTATTATTATTATTGTTAACTTCATTGTAACTCAATTATTATTAAGCTAATGATAGAAGTAAAAGGATTAAACAAGTCTTTTGATGGGAACTATATTCTGAATAATATTTCAGCAAAATTTGAGCAGGGAAAGACAAATTTGATAATCGGTCAGAGTGGATCAGGAAAAACCGTTTTATTAAAATGTCTTCTTGGTCTACACCAACAAGATTCAGGTGAAGTTTTATACGATGGATTATCAACCAATAAAATGAATGAAAATCAGAAAACACTTTTAAGAAGAGAAATGGGAATGGTTTTTCAAGGAAGTGCTTTATTTGATTCTATGACTGTTCTTGAAAATGTGATGTTTCCACTAAATATGTTAACAAAAAAAACTGATGATGAGATTGTTGATACGGCTCAAAACGCAATCAAAAGAGTTGAACTTGAAAATGCACATTCAAAATTACCCTCTGAGCTTTCTGGAGGGATGCAAAAAAGGGTAGCCATAGCGAGAGCAATAGTTATGAATCCAAAATACCTGTTCTGTGATGAACCTAATTCTGGCTTAGATCCAAAAACTGCCATAGTCATCGATAATTTAATACAAGAAATTACAAAAGAATACAATATAACAACAGTAATCAATTCGCATGACATGAACTCTGTAATGGAAATTGGTGAAAAAATAATTTTTTTGGTAAGTGGCACCAAAAAATGGGAAGGTAATAACAAAGAAATTTTTACAACTAAAAATAAATCTATTACAGATTTCGTTTATTCTTCAGAGCTTTTTAAGAAAGTAAGGAGTTCAAACTAATTTTAGTCCAATATAACCTTAAAATCTTTATATAGTAAATTATTCTCTGCCCAGTTCTCAAATTTTTGAGCTGAAGTATAAAAATCTTGTTGCGATATTTTTTTTATTTTTTTTAAATAAAAAATTACAATTGAATCGTTTTGATTTTTGATTTCATAATCTATAGACAAATCAAAAAATTGATTGAAATTCAAATTCTCATATTCAATTAAAATAGATTGAACAGTTTGAAAAACCTGTGTCTTTTGTTTTAAATCAATTAATTCTTGACGAAGCATTGATATTTCTCTGTCTTTTTCGATAATTGATAGGGAATCCACGCTTCTTTTTAATATCAAAATTTGTTTTTCCGAATCAATTCTTTGTGAATCTATGTCTTGTAATATATATATTTGTGTTTTACTTAAATCAGTATTAGAAGTGACGTTTTTTTTTAAATCTTCAATCATTTGAGAAGAAAATATTTTCATTCCAAATGTATTTATAATAATTTCTGATTCTCCTACATCCCATGGCCAATACGTTTTCTCTGAGTTGGAATTATAATTTATAGTCGCGTTATCAACTAAAAAATCTTTATTTGGTAAATCTTGGAATTCACTTTTTAGAAATTCTTTTGCACTTGAATTAAAATTAGATTTATCAAGCACCTCTTTAAACTTAACTAATGCAGGGATAATCATAATAACTGAGAAAAAAGTAATAATCTTTGCAATAAATGCTCTTTTTCTTGAGTTCGCATAATTTATCATAGGAAAGCCTAAAAATTTAATAACTAAGTAAGTTGCTAAAATGATGTACAAAGTGTTAATAAGGAAAAGCAACATAGCGCCTCTTGAATAATCAAAATTTCCCGTTGCTAGTCCAAAACCTACAGTACAAAGAGGGGGCATTAAAGCGGTAGCTATTGCTACACCAAAAACAACTGATGATATTGTTCCTTTTTTTGTTCTTGCTATTATTAGGGCTAATCCACCAAAAAAGGCTATCAAAACGTCTCTTATGTCAGGTTGTGTTCTACTGAGGAGTTCCGACGACTCTTCCTTTAATGGAAAGAAGGAAAAAAATAAAAATGCTGTAAAAACACTTAAAAACACCATTACAAAGAAATTTAATGTAGATTTTTTTAAAGTGTCAATATCGTTTATCGCTATTGCCAAACCGAAGCCAAGTATTGGTCCCATTAATGGAGAAATTAGCATAGCTCCAATTACAACTGGAATGGAGTTTGCATTTAAACCAACAGATGCAACAAAAATTGAGCAAATTAATATCCAAGCAGTTGCACCTTGTATAGAAATATCTGATTTAATTGATGAAATTGTAGAGTCCCTGTCAGTTTGTGACTTGAAATCTAAAATATTTTTAAAAAAAATAATTGAAGATTTAAAAAAACTATCATCTTTATTTGAAGATGTTTTAAATGACCTATTATCATCTTCTTCATCAGAGAAATTAAATTTTGATTCCATTATTTAATCTCATTTAATCCTGTAAGGTCAGAGGAACTTCTGATCTTATTTCCAAGTCCATCAACCATTTTTATTTTGTGTTTATTACAAATTCTAGATTCTGGAATTTCATCTGTAGAACGATCTCCTCCATTTGCAAAAATGTTAGGTTTTATCTTTTCAAGAGATCTGCAAACAGTTTTATCACTGTCAATTGAAAGAAACACTTCGTCGACCATTTTCATGTTTTCGACGATTTTCATCCTGTCTTCTTCATCCATAAAAGGTTTACCTTTTTTTAACACACATTGTTGATTATTATTGACAATTACAATTAAATAATCTCCAAGTCTTCTTGCTAATTTTAAATATTCAATATGGCCAACGTGGATCGGGTCAAAATATCCACTAACTGCAACTCTTATCATAATGTTTTTTTACTTCTGCGATTGGTGAAAACAAAAACTCCCTTCCACTTATAATATCTTGACAAAGATATCTTTTTCTTAATTTATTATTTTTTTTAAAGATTCTATTACTTCCATAATTAAAATAAGAGTTAATTGGAATATCTTTTAAGAAAACTTTTTTATCTTTTTTTAAATCATATTTTTTGAGTTCAATTGCTAGACCTACATTACCATCTGTAGAAGCCATAGGGTTCGTCAAATAACCAGTAAGATTAACAAGAAGTTTGTCTGGAAAAACTTTATTGTTCAAAATTGGAAGCATTAATTTTCTGAATGTTTCTTTCCATTCTTTTCCGTGAGGTTTCATTAGTTTAATATTACTTTTGAATACAACATAATGTGCTAATTCATGAATGAGAGTAATTAAAAATCTATACTGATTTTCAGTCTTATTTAAAGTTATTAGGCACAGACCATTTTTATATTTTCTGAAATCACCATGTTTAGTTTTTCTAGGGCTTACCAATTTAATTTCTACATTAGATTCTAATAAGATTTGTTTTACGTAGCTAATTGAAGGGTAGGGTATATGTTCGAATATTTGATTGAATTTCATGGATTTGAGATAGAAACTGGAATTGTTTTACCATTGAAAAACTTATAATCTTGAGTCGAGAATTTAAATATAAAACTTGCCATTTGCTTTGGACTAATTTTTGCTTTATATCCAGGAAAAGCTTCACTAAGCATTTCTGTTTGTACAGCACCTAAAGCCAGGTTATTAAACTTGATTTTTGAATCTTTAAACTCCTCTGCTAACATTTCTGTAAGTAAATTTAGCGCTGCCTTACTAGTAGAATAAGTACTCAAACCAGGAAATTTACTAGATCCCGAAATACCTCCAATACTACTTATGTTTACAATATTACTATCTGAATTTAAGAATTTAAATAACTGCTTTATTAAAATTGCAACACCAAAAACATTAACTGAATAGACTCTTTGAAAATCATTTAATGTTGTTTCTAAAAAAGGTTTATTTATTAAACTTCCTGCGTTGTTTATAAGTATATCAACAGAATCAACACAATTAACTATTTCACTTACAGCTTTTGAAATAGATTTTTCATTTGAGATGTCGAGGTAAAACGAATGAACATTTTTGAGCTTTAAATTTGAAACAGATTTATAATCTCTAGTTAGTGAAAAAACATTAAAATTATTACTACTAAATTTCTTTACAAGTTCAATTCCAATTCCTCTGCTAGTTCCTGTAATTATGACATTTTTCATAACCGAACGTTTAAACAAGCATTGTTACAGGATTTTCAATATATCCTCTTAATGTTTCTAGAAATTCAGATCCTGTGACTCCATCTACAGTCCTATGATCACAAGCTAAAGTAAGTTTCATAGTGTTACCAACTAGAATTTTTTCATCTTTTACAACTGGCTTTTTGATTATACTCCCTACTGAAAGTATAGCTGAATTGGGCTGATTAATTATTGATGTAAATTCGTGGATTCCATACATACCTAGGTTAGAGATAGTAAAAGTACTTCCTTCCATCTCTTCTGGCTTTATCTTTTTGTCACGTGATCTAACTGCCATGTCTTTAATTTCAGAACCTATTTGAGTTAATGATTTATCATTAGCATGTTTAATTACTGGAACCAAAAGCCCATCGGATACTCCAACTGCAACCCCAATATGTACATGATGATTAATTCTGATTTTTTCTGGAAACCACTGAGAATTAACTTTTGGGTGTTTTTTTAGGGAAATTGCACATGCTTTGACAACAATATCATTATATGAAATTTTTGTATCAGGAAGAGTATTGTATTGTTCTCTGAAAGCTATGGTATTGTTCATATCAAACTCAACACTTAAGTAATAATGAGGAGCTGAAAACTTTGACTCAGTTAATCTTCGAGCTATAACTTTTCTCATTTGAGAATTCTCAATTTCATCAAAACTTTCTGAGGATTTTAAAGATGTTGGTTGAGAAATAACTTTCAGATCTTTGATTTCTTTCTCTTTAGGCACAAAGTTATCAATATCTGATTTTACTATTCTGCCGTTTTCCCCACTGCCTTTAATCAGATTTAAATCAATATTTTTTTCTAAAGCAATTTTTTTTGCCAATGGAGATATAAAAATCCTTTCAATAGAATCAAGATTGTTATCAATTGTAACATCTGAGTTTAATGTTTCAGTATCAGTAACGTCTTCAATATCAGTTGGTTTTTCTTCCGGTTTTGTATCAGTTTCTATATTTGATAAAGCAGAACTAAAATCGGCATTTTCATCTCCTATAATCGCTAGTAAACTATCAACTGTAGCTGTTTCACCTTCATTTATTCCTATATATAAAAGAGTCCCCTCGTAAAAAGACTCAAATTCCATTGTAGCTTTATCGGTTTCAATTTCAGCCAAAATATCACCTTCTTTGACTTTCTCTCCAACTTTAACTAACCAAGTAGAAACAGTTCCCTCTTCCATGGTATCACTTAATCTTGGCATTTTGATGATTTCAAAATTTTTGGATGAGTTCTTAGAATCTTCAATAGTTTCAAGATGACTATCATCATTATTTTTTTCTGTCTCATTAATTTGATCAACTAAATCCAATTGGGCACTGTCCTTTTTTATTTCAGGATTTAGAATGGAAGAAATATCCTCATTTTTTTCACCTATAATTGCCAATAAAGTATCAACAGCGGCAGTTTCACCTTCATTTATACCAATGTGTAATAATACACCGTCATGAAATGATTCAAATTCCATTGTAGCTTTATCAGTTTCAATTTCTGCCAGAATATCACCTTCGCTGACTTTATCTCCAATATTTACAAGCCATTTTGCTACTACCCCTTCCTCCATGGTATCACTAAGTCTTGGCATATTAATAACTTGAGCCATCTACTTTAATTTATGTTTAAGAAAATTATAATCTTTTTGCTCATAAACTGCATCATACATCACGTTGAGCTCTGGGTACGGTGATTCTTCTGCAAATTTTTCGCATTCAAGAACATTATTTTTAACAATTCTATCAATGTTAGATATTTCTTGTTCAGTAGCAAAATCATTATCTAAGATTATTTTTTTGACTTGACTAATTGGATCAATCTTTCTGTACTCGTTAACCTCTTCCTTGGTTCTGTATTTTTGAGCATCAGACATTGAATGACCTCTATATCTATATGTTTTCATTTCTAAGAAACTTGGTCCTTCACCTTTTCTTGCCCTATTAATAGCCTCATCAAGTGCCTCAGCTACTTTGACTGGGTTCATACCATCGACTGGCCCACATGGCATTTCATATCCTAGTCCTAACTTCCAAATATCAGTATGGTTTGCAGTTCTTTCAACAGAGGTTCCCATAGCGTACCCATTATTTTCAACTATAAAAACGACTGGTAACAACCAAAGCATAGCAAGATTTAGAGTTTCATGTAATGATCCTTGTCGTACAGCTCCATCACCCATAAAACAAAGCGTTACAGCTTCTCTATTGAAATATTTATCACCAAAAGCCATTCCAGCCCCAAGTGGAATTTGCCCTCCAACAATGCCATGACCACCATGAAAGCGGTGTTCTTTTGAAAAAATATGCATTGATCCACCAAGACCCATTGAAGTTCCAGTGGATTTACCATATAATTCAGCCATCACCTTTTTTGGATCAACGCCTAATCCAATGGGCATCACGTGGTTTCTGTATGCAGTTATCATTCTATCTTTGGAAAGGTCCATTACATGTAAAGCTCCTGCCAAAACAGCCTCTTGTCCATTGTATAAATGTAGGAACCCCCTGACTTTTTGTTGAATGTAAACAGCGGCTAATTTATCTTCAAACTTTCTCCAAAAAAGCATATCTTGATACCATTGCAAATAAGTCTCTTTGTTTACCTCTTTCATTAATTTATTTAAATTTTTATTTACGGTCTCCAACCAACTCAACAAAGTTAATATATCTTAACAATTGAATGAAATAAAAGTAACTATATTAAAAAAAATTATATGTAAAAGAAAATCTAAGTGTATTTTCAAGGGGACTGATTATGCTTGATGTAGATAAAAGATAGGACAAATCGATATTAAATTCTTCAAGCTGAAACCCAGTTCCAAAGGTTAAATATTTTCTAGCCCCTTTGTCCTCATTTTCGTTGAAATAACCCATTCTAAGAGCAAAACTATCATTGTAAAGATATTCAAGGCCAATAGCTACAGTAAATTCTTTAATTTCCTCACTCAAACCATCGGGAGCATCACCAAATGATTTAAAAATTCCAGAGAGGAAATTTACGTCTGCCTGATTATATCCAATAATTTCATTATTTGAGTTATAAACGGGTTCACTTGGTGATGGAACCAACAGTTTATTTAACTCTAAATTAAATGAAAACTTATTAGAAGAGTCAAAAATAAAGTCAAAGGCACCTCCAACTTTTAAATTTGTTGGAATAAAGTTTTTTCTACCCAACTCTTCGTATTTCATCCTAGGTCCAATATTAGAAATATTAAAACCTGCCCTCCAAACGCCATTAAAGTTATTGTAAGATTTTTGATCAGATTGGTAAAATCCAGAAATATCAACAGCAAATGAACTAGCTGAGTCTGAGTCAGCATCCACAGACTGTAGTTTTACATCAGACATCAAGAATCTACCAGTAACGGCTAATGCAAAATATTCACTCAATTTTAAAGAATATGATGCATCCAATGTAAATTCATTAGGGGTTTCTAATATTGGAATATCCTGAGGGTTTTGGATTATATCAATATCTCCAAGACTAAAATATTTAAAACTAGCGGACCATGCGCTCCTCTGATCTATTACATTGTAGAAGTTTAAATTTGTGAGAAATACATCGTTAACAATCTTACTGAGATATGGTGTGTAACTTATCCCTATTGAGGAGAGTTTCTCAGAAAAAACATATTTAGAAGGGTTCCAATGTTGTGAAAAAGCATCGGGTGATGTAGCAACCCCCTGTTCACCAAGACCTGAAGCTCTGGCATCTGCAGAAATCATCAGGAATGGCACCGCAGTAGTAATAACTCTTCTTTCTTGTGAAAAAGAGAACTGACTAACGACTAAAAAAAAAGTTATTAATAAAT
>Ga0209036_1000864_pt1 | contig 13035 bp, 9 predicted proteins | sample MarorgKNORR_S2LV_3_FD_188222 | JGI IMG/M metagenome (GOLD analysis project Ga0209036, IMG submission 188222) | Marine microbial communities from the Southern Atlantic Ocean, analyzing organic carbon cycling - DCM_A/KNORR_S2/LV (SPAdes) (version 2) | ecosystem: Environmental > Aquatic > Marine >... | reverse complement strand
TTTTGTCGTAGACCGGTTCCTTGTGCTCGGCGAGGACGATGAGAGTTGGGCCGGCGGTGTTGAGACGCGGATCCATCCCGGAGGTGAGTTTGACGCCGCGAGTGAGAGTGAGTCTGATATGCGCATTGTCACGCATCCCGTTGGCCTCGAGTGTACGCTTGATCTCGTTAGTGATCGTTTCGTGCGAAGGGATTTCTGCGAAGGCCAACGCGAGGGCAGAGCTTCGGAGTCGATCAAGGTGGGCGTTGAGCCGAAAGATCTTTCCGTCGTAAACACGCAGTCCTTCCCAGACCCCATCGCCACCCTGCACGACGGAGTCGAACGGACTGATGCCAGCTTCGTCTCGATGCAGTAGTTTGCCATTGATGTTGATGAGTAGATCGCGGTTTTTCTCGTTGAATTTTTGGAGCATGATATTGGGTTAGGCAGTGATGCGATGGGGATAGAGTTGTTGGTAAATCTCGTTACATTCCTCGAGGACGCCGGCGAGTTCGTCCGGTACCGGGACATCCTTCGGCTTGAATGGTCGCCAGCCGGTGGTGGTTTCCACCTCGGGATACCAGTGTCGAGCCCAGATGCCGTCGGACTCGCGAATGCCTGGTGGCCACTCCAGCATCGCCTCGGTAAATTCTATTCCGAGGCGATTACATAGGGCGGCCAACATACCGCGGGGGTCTCGAAGTACCTCGGTGGAGTCGATGACCGGAGGAGTCTCGCCGGTGAGTTCACGAACGTGATCGAACAGTCGGAGTTGCTGGGGCAGCGCAGTATCAGTCAGCGTGGGATTTGGGAGTTTCTTCATCAACGACGTCAGCATTTCGCGGGGTTCGCGGATGAGAAAGCAGTTGGTCACTTGGCCAAGCCAGCCGAGCTGGATGTTTGGCAGCATGTGGTGGCACATGTGTTTTTGGTAAAAAATCGTATTGCCGCCGGGGATTGGCCCGGTCAGCCAAGCGACCACCTTTTCCCAGTCGTCCTCATAGCGTTCGATGATTTCGTCGGCCATGGCGTGGGGCAGCTTGGTCTCGCGGAGATAATGTGCGTACAAGGGTTCATCGACCACGAAGGTGTCGGGCCGGTTCTCCCATGCGCGCATCAGCGCGGTGGAGATGTTTCGCGGTCCACACCACATGGCGAGGTGGAGTTGAGTTGAATCGGCGTCTCTCATAAAGCGGGGCGAAGGTACGGGAGGCAGTGCCCGGATGTCATTCGTTTTTTCAAGCCAAGCGCTTGGCCAAGCGGAGGCGTTTGCGTAGCATCCGCCCGTGAACGCCACGCCAAACACCGACCCCGGTCGTTATCACGCGGAGGGCTTTTGCCTGTTCCGCGATGTTCTTTCGACGGAAGAAATCCAAGCGACCCGTGGCGAACTGGATCGATTGATTGCTGCGATGCCCAAGCGGCAGGTCGTGTATAAGGACGGTGAAAACAGGGAGGTCGATGCACGACCGGAATATCTGACCGAGCCGCACCCTAAACATCCATTTTGGCTGGAGTTGTGCCGAAACCCCCGGGTGCTGGACGCCGTCGAGCAGGTGCTTGGACCGGATTTGATCCTCATCATGTCGCACTTGATCGTAAAGCGGGCAGGGGATGGTCTACCGGTGGCTTGGCATCAAGACAACACTTACTGGCACAGCGTTCAGGGAACGGACGTGACCACGGTTTGGCTGGCGATCGATGACACCGACCAGGCCAATGGCTGCATGCAGGTGATCCCCTGCACACATGATGGGTATCCTGAACTGGATAAAGTCAGCACCGGTGCGGATGATTTGCTTGGGTTGACAGTTGAGGTGACTAACGAAATGGAAGAAGCCGCCGTGTGTCTGGAGATGGCTGCCGGTAGTTTGTCTGTGCATGATTCGTTTGTGCTGCATGGCAGTGATCCCAACACCAGCGGGCGTCGCCGTGCGGCGTATACCATGCGTTACGCCAACGCGAAAACAGTACGAGTCAACACCGGGGAACACTGGGTGCCGGTGTACTTGGTGAGAGGAGAGGCGGGCGAGGGTGCCGCGAACTATGTGGACATACGCCCGGGCCGGGAGTTGCCGCCGCCGGTCATTTAGCCTTCCAGTGCGTCGCAGGCGTCGTCGAGGAGTTTCATCCACGCGCCCATGTAGTGGCCGTGATCCCAGAAAGTTCGGCCGCTGATCAGGTTGCCATCGATCACGCAAGGTTCATCCACGAACGTACCACCACAGACCTCAAGGTCGAACTTGGCTTTGGGTACCGTGGCCATGCGACGCCCGCGAACACAGTCTGCCCGGGCCGGAATTTCAACCCCGTGGCAGACACTGGCAATCGGGGCGTTTTTCTCGAAGAAATATTTTGTGATTCGCAAAAGGTCCTCGTCCTCGCGGATATATTCCGGGGCTCGCCCGCCGCTGTAAAAAATCCCAAGATATTCCTCCGGTTGAATATCCTTGAACGCGATAGCTGCCGGCATGGTGTAGCCCTCCCATTCGCGGGTTATCGTCCAGCCCGGTTTCACCTGGTGCATGACCATCTGATACTCTCGTTTTTCGGGGGCAGCCAGCACCGGTTCGTATCCACCTTCGATCAGGCGGAAGTAGGGGTACATCGTGTCCACTGTCTCAGCGGCATCCCCGAAAATAATCAGGACTTTCTGTTTGGCATCATCACTCATGGCGAAACACGAGTTAAGCCTTGGTTAGGCTCATCTCCAAGTACTTTCGGCCCCGGTTGATTTCTTTGGTTGTCTCGGCGGCGGTGGGGAGGATGGGGATGCCTCGCGGGACGGGGTGCATAAATATCGCCGTGTAACCGGTGTAGTCGATGGCTTTCAAGGAGCGTAGGATCGGGGTGAAATCCAGTTTGCCGCGTCCGGGCATTTGCAGCAGCTCCTGTTCCTTGGGGAGTTTTTTCATGCAGCCCATGCCATGCTGCCAGGCGTAAAACATAAACAGCCGATCTCCCAGCTGTCCGACGAGTTTGGCCAAGTCGGTTGCCGATTGGCCAAGTGTCTCAAGGTGGTAGGGCGCCATGGCGATGCCGATGTTTTTCGATGAGGAAAACTCGATCAACCACTTCAATGAGTCCGGCGTGTTGATGAGGTTGCTGCTGTGGTTTTCGATTCCCAGTTTGACTCCGGTTGTCTCGGCCGCCTCGATGTGCGGTTTCATTTTCTCTACGAACGATTTTACCGCGTTTTTCAATTCGTTGCCGGTCAAACCTCTCGGCCCGCTTCCGCCGCAAATCAGCAGGTCGCCTCCCAGTTTGGAGCAAACTTTCATTTCCGATTGCAGTTTGAATGGCCCGAGGTCGTATCGGGTGATGCAGCCAAGCCGGGTGTTGTGCTTTTTCAGCATAGCTGCGAACGACTTGTGCCCCATTTTTTCCATCTGCTCGCGTTGGTTGCCGTGAACGCGTGGCCAGATATCGATGATGTCCGCTCTGGTCTTGGCCATTTCAGGAAGGATCGTGGACAGGGGCAGCGTGCCATACATCGAGGATGATAGGATGTAATTCAGTTTAAAGCCGCGCTTGGCCAAGCCGGAGGGCAACATGGAGGCTGTGGCCACTCCGGCGGTGGTAGAGGCCAAAAAACGGCGTCGGGTAAGGCTATGATTCTCGGGGTTCTCCCGCTTGGCCAAGCGATCGTTGTGTTTTTTGCTCATTTTTGTAGAGGAAACTGCGGGGGTAGCTTGGTTCGTAACCCGCCTTCAGGCAAGCCAAGCGTAGGAAAAAGAGAGAATAAGACGGTGAATAGTGTGTGTGCAACCAATCAACAAGAAAGGCGTGAAAAAAATTGGCCGAACGCTAAAAATTCTTTGACGGCAGAACATGCAAACTGCTACAAATTGTGTCCCTTTTTGGATTAGCCACAAAATGTAGTGTTTTTGGTGAAATTCTCACAAAGCCCTGCTTTTAGGGAAATTGTGTCTCTGGAGTTGCCAAAAAGCGGAAAAATAGGAATTTGAAGCGGTAAGTAGGGGAAATGGAAAAGAATTTTCAGATAGGCAACAAGGAGTTTGTGTTGGATCAGGCCAAGGCGGAGGAGGCTTACGCCGCCAAGCGCATTATTAACGGCCGTCAAACGATGACCTTCAACCTGTTGCCACTGAAGTACCAGTGGGCGTACGACATTTATCGCGCCATGAAAGCCAACCACTGGGAACCGGAAGACATCACCATGGCCAAGGACATCGAGCAGTGGAGGGGCAACGACTTGAGCGATGTTGAGCGGTGGATTATCCGTATGGGAATCGGCTACTTCAGTGCCGCCGAGGGTATCGTAGGGGACAACGTGCAACATGTGGTTCGGGAGTTGGTGACTGCTCCAGAATTAAAACTGGTGCTGGGGCGTCATGCGCACGAGGAAAATATCCACGCGGACTCGCTGCTCTACATGATCAGTTCGCTTGGAATCAATCCACACGAGTGCGAGGCTATGTTTGAGGACGTGCCGACAATCGTCCGTAAAAATGAATTCGTCAGTCGCGTGTCCCGTGGTCTTCGACGTGACATGGACCTGACCAGGACGGAGGAAAAGCAGGCGCTCGCAAAAAATATTTTTGTGTTCGGGCAGTGCATGGAGGGGACACAGTTTTATGGGCTGTTCGGAATGATCCTGTCGCTGTACCGGCAAAACAAATTTCCCGGCATCGGGCAGATGTTTCGTTACACATTGCGGGATGAATCCAACCACATCGAGGTGTTCCGAAATTTGCTGGTGGATCTCGTTAAGGAAAATCCGGACGTATGGACGGGCGAATTCAAACAGGAGTTGGTCGACCTGATGAAAGAGGCGGTTCAGCTTGAGAAGGATTTTATTAACGACTGTCTGCCGGTGAACGCTGTTGGCCTAAGTTCGGAGGAGTTCTCAGCCTACATTGATTACATCGCAGATCGCCGGTTAGAGAACGTTGGGTTGGATCCGCTGTCGCCCGGCGCGCAGAACCCGTTTCCATGGCTGGCAGAAATGATGGACATCAAAAAGGAACAAAACTTTTTTGAGGGCCGAGTCACGGAGTACCAAAAAGCGTCCTCGCTCGAAATGGTCAGCGACGACGAGCTATAATTTCAAAACTTAATAACAACCAAGCAACCCAAACATGCCGTTTAGTAAAATTACGTTGGAGGAGGACGAGGCAATCAAGCGCCTTTCATCGAGAGCGGAGACGCCCAAGCGATTCAACTGGGAGGAGGCGCTGTCGGGCGACGATGACAATAAGCAAAATGTTCGCCTGAGTTCCGGCGAAGGCGAACGGACCATAGGCCTGACGGAGATCGCAAACACGGTGGGGAACGCCTTGGCCAATTTGTTGTTGTCCAAGGGTGAAGAGGATGTTTTTACCAACGAAAACCGGGATTTTGTAGCCAAGGTAACCCGTGCAGTCGGGGATCGGTTCAACGAAAGCGCGCTTGGCCAAGCGGAGAATGGCGGTTTATCCGAGAACGAATTTCATCGGGGGATTGAGCGGGTGTTGATCGAAAACAACGCACACGATGTTGCCCGTAGTCTGGTTTTTGATACGTCCCGCAGGGTGCCGCAGTCCGATGAAAAAGTTAGCGTCCGCCTGATCCGCCGAAACAATCAGGTCGTCAGTTGGAACCAGAACAAAATCGAGATTGCGATTAGGAAAGCGTTTCTTTCGCAGGAAAAAGACAGCGCGCCGGCCGTCAACGTGGCCGAGGCTGTTACCGATAGAGTGAAAAATGGAGGCCAAGCGTTTATTCACATCGAGGAGGTTCAGGACATTGTTCAGGAGGAGTTGATGAAGGCCGGGCACTACAAGGTGGCCGAGGCTTATATCCTGTATCGCTCCCAACGAGCCCTGCAGCGCACGGATGACTTGGTAGCACCGGATGAGCAGGTTGATGTGTCCGATGAAAACCAGCAGGAACTTCTCCTGATCAAGCAGCCGGATGGAAGTTCGGTTTTCTGGAAGGGCGAGGATCTTCGCGCGCGCATCGAATACGCGAGTATCGATTTGGACTTGTGTCTCGACGCGGGGCAAATTGAGACGGAGCTGCGACGCTCGGTTTACAGCGAGATGACGGCGGAGGAATTGCAGACGACGATCCTGCTCAACGCCAAGGCGTTGATGGAACGGGACGCCGGTTTCGCTCGCTTCGCCGGTCGCATGCTGTGCACCTACATTTACGAGGAGGTGCTGGATTGGGACATTCTTCGCGACGGTGTCGGTGCGCTTAAGGAAGCGCATGCGAAGTATCTGCCGGAATATCTTCGGCACGGTGTCGAGATCAAGCGCCTGAGTGAGGACCTGTTGCAGTATGACTTGGAGAAACTAAGCGCCGCATTGGATCCGTCAGCGGACCTGGATTTTGACTATCTCGGGATTCAAACACTTTATGATCGCTACCTGATCGTGGACCGGACGGATAGCGGAGGGGATGAGCGACGGATTGAGACTCCTCAACTTTTTTGGATGCGGGTTTCGATGGGGTTGTTCCTCAATGAAGCCGAAAACAAGGAGGAGTGGGTCGTCTCGCTGTACAATCTCTACAAGAGCCGCCGCTTCTGTTCGTCCACTCCGACCTTGTTCAATTCCGGAACGCTGCACTCGCAGCTATCCTCCTGTTATCTTTATTGGGTGGACGATTCCATTGAGGGCATTATGGAGCGCGGCATCACCGAAAACGCGTATTTATCAAAGTGGGCAGGAGGTCTTGGTGGAAGTTGGACGTCTGTTCGTGGCATGGGCGGCCATATCAATGGCACCAACGGCAAAAGTCAGGGCGTCATTCCTTTCCTGAAACTGCATAACGACCTGCTGGTGGCCGTTAATCAGGGGGGCAAACGCAGGGGCAGCGGTTGCGCCTATCTTGAGACCTGGCATAACGACATTAGCGAATTTCTCGAACTGCGCAAAAACACCGGTGACGATCGGCGTCGCACCCACGACATGAACACTGCTAACTGGATTCCGGACCTGTTCATGAAACGCATGGAGGCGCGCGAGGACTGGACGCTGCTGCGGTCCAATGAAGCTCCTGACCTGCATGAGACCTATGGAAAGGAATTCGAGGAACGTTACCTTGCCTACGAGGCCAAGGTTGATGCCGGCGAGATGCACGGAGAGCGTGTGCCTGCGATTGATCTCTGGAAAAAAATGCTCCAGTTGATCTTTGAGACCGGTCACCCATGGATTACTTTCAAGGATGCCTGCAACGTGCGCAGCCCGCAGGATCATGCGGGTGTGATTCACAGCTCGAATCTTTGCACCGAGATCACGCTCAACACCGGCCCGGATGAAACTGCAGTCTGCAACCTTGGCTCTGTGGTTTTGGATAACCACCTTGCCGACGATGGGCAACTCGATCTACCCAAGTTGCGCGATACGATCCGTACCGCAGTGCGTGCCTTGGACAATGTCATCGACATCAACTTTTACCCGACCGATCCGGCCCGGAATTCCAATCAGCGTCACCGCCCGATCGGTATGGGTGTGATGGGATTGCAAAACGCGCTTTACGAAAAAGGCGTGCCGTTCAACTCGCAGGACGCGGTGGAATTCAACGACGAATTCATGGAGGCGATCGCCTACTACGCCTACGAGGCATCCAGCGATTTGGCCAAGGAGAAGGGGAAATACAAAACTTACGAAGGCTCAAAGTGGGATCGAGGATTGTTGCCGCCGGATACAATCGATCTGCTGCAGGATGAACGCGGTCAGGAAATTGATGTGCCGCGCGGAGGCAAGATGAACTGGGAGCCATTGCGCAAAAAGATTGCAGAGCAGGGTATGCGCAACAGCAACGTATTGGCCATCGCGCCGACGGCCACTATTGCCAACATCATGGGCACCTCGCCCTGCATCGAGCCCCTCTACAAGAACCTTTATGTGAAGAGCAACTTGTCAGGTGATTTCATTGTGCTGAATCGCAACTTGGTCGAGATGCTCAAGGAGAAGGGCGTGTGGGGTGAGGACTTGATGAATCAACTGAAGTATCACGATGGCGATGTGCACGATATCGACAAGGTGCCGGAGGACACGAAGAAGCTGTTCGAAACTGCTTTCGACGTCGATCCGATGATCATGATCGCTGCAGCGGCGCGTCGGCAAAAGTGGATCGATCAATCCCAGTCGGTAAACCTCTTTCTGGCCAAGCCGGAGATCAAGCAGTTGTCACACATGTATCGTGCCGCTTGGCGTAGTGGCTTAAAGACGACCTATTACCTGCGGACCTTGGGAGCCTCGAACATTGAAAAGGCGACCATCGCCGTGAAGAAACAGGGCGTTGAGACGCCTAAAAAGGAATACACCGCTGAGGAGAAAATGGCCTGTTCAATCGAGGCTATGAGAAACGGGGAAGAGTGCGAGGTATGTCAGTAGCCGCGCTTGGCCAAGCGGAATAGTGCTTGGCCAATTGCACTAGACTTTGCCGGGCGGTTAGACCAAATTGCCGCCCGGCTTTTCCTTTTGTAGCTACGATTTTTATCACAAAACCATGATTATCAATTCTGTTAAGCAACTGAAGACTGTTAAAAAGAATGTCCGCAAGCATGTGGATGCCGCGCTGGAGGCAACGGGCGGTTTGCTGCGTCTCGCACCCGCTTGGGTGCCACGCTCATTCCTGCAGCCGGGCCTGCGGCTAAAGCTGCATCCGGATGATACCTACGCCTACGGGCTAAACCGTGGCGGCATCGACGAGCGTTGGTTTGGCTCCACTACCGAGGCTGCCAATGAGGGCCGCGTTCCGGATGAGGGCTTGAGCTACGTGGTGAATGGGCACAACCGCTTCACGCTGCGCGATGCGGTGGCGGAGTGTGGCTCGGACATCATTGGCAGTCGCATATGGAAGAAGTACGGCAAGTGGCCGGTGTACTCGAAGTTTTTTGATAACATGGGCCCCATCCCGCATCACATGCACCAAAACGCCAAGCAGGCCAAGCTGGTGAAACAGGAGGGCAAGCCGGAGAGCTACTATTTTCCGCCGCAACATAACAACGTCGGCAACAATTTCCCGTACACCTTCATGGGCCTCGAGCCCGGCACAACCAAGGCAGAAGTGCGCAAGTGCCTCGAGGATTGGAACAAGGGAGACAATGGCATCCTCGATCTCTCCAAGGCGTACCGCCTCAAGCCCGGCACCGGCTGGCTGATTCCGCCCTGTGTGCTGCATGCGCCGGGCAGTCTCTGCACCTACGAACCGCAATGGGGCAGCGACGTGTTTGGAATGTATCAAAGCCTCGTCGAGGGCCGCGAAGTGCCGTGGAGTCTGCTCGTGAAGGACATGCCCAAGAGCAAACACAAGGATCTCGACTTCATCGTCGATCAGCTCGACTGGGCTGGCAACGTCGATCCAAATTTCAAGGACAACCATTACCTCGAACCCATCCCCGTGGCCGACACGCGCAGCGAAGGCTACGTCGATCGCTGGATTGTTTATGGCCGTATCAAGAAGGAGCAGCTCTTCACCGCCAAGGAGCTTACCGTCGATCCCGGCGCCAAATGCACCATCAAAGACAAGGGCGCCTGGAGCGGCATCTGCGTGCAGGGCAAAGGCACCATCAACGGCCAACCGCTCAACAGCCCCAAACTCATCCGCTTCCATGAGTTGACCGAGGACGAATATTTCTGCACCGAGGCCGGTGCCAAGGCCGGTGTTACTTTTGAGAACACCAGCGACACCGAGCCGCTCGTCCTCCTTCGCTACTTCGGCCCCGAAGTAAACAAAGACGCCCCAAGCATCGGCGACCACCGAAAACGCAAGTTCGACTAAACGGTTTTTTATCGAAGGCAGGAATGAGTGGGTAAATCCCCACCGTTCCTGTTTTTTTCTAAATTCCCCTAATAAAACTTGAGTGGCTGCGTCGTGCTTAAAATGGCGTGTTGAACCGATACGAGCGATTCGAGCAAACAACCAAGTGAACCGACGCGGGAGCAACTGGAGGCTCACGTGGTCGCCATGTTGCTGAGGGAAACTAGTTCGTTCGAGAAAGCTCATTTGCAACAGCAAATTCGGGATGCTGAGCTCTTGGCCTCATGCGGGTTGTCGCGCCGAAGAACGACTGATCATCGACGAACTTTTGCTTTTCAAGCCAAGCGCTTGGTCGGATGCTGTGTGCGATGACCAAGCGCTTTTTTAGTATCCTGCTGCTCGGGCTCGGCTTGGCCAAGCTCCCGGCGGCTGAGTTGAAAATCACCAAACAGATCGATGTCTGGCCAAGCGGAGTACCCGGCGAAAAGGGAGAAATCCCTCCTGAGTCCATCACCTCGCGGGAGTACAGGGGGGAATCCATCCAGATATTAAGCAACGTCTCCAAGCCGACGTTAACGGTTTACAAGCCTGACCCTGCGAAGGACACAGGAGTATCGGTGGTGATTTGTCCTGGTGGCGGTTACAACATCCTGGCAATTGAGCACGAGGGCACGGAGGTGGCGGCTTGGTTGAATTCCATCGGAGTGACTGGGGTGGTGCTCAAGTACCGCGTGCCACGCCGGAAGGATCTCGAAAAACACGACGCACCATTGCAGGACGTGCAGCGCGCTGTCAGCCTCGTGCGGCATCATGGGAAAGAGTGGGGGTTGGATCCCAAGCGGATTGGTATCCTTGGTTTCTCGGCGGGCGGCCACCTGTCCGCAACGGCGCTGACCGGTTACGACAAGCCTCATTACAAACCGGTGGATGCCATCGACAAGGCCAGTTGTCGGCCTGATTTTGGCGTGTTGATTTACCCGGCCTATTTGGTCGACAAGGAAACCAAGAGCAAACTTTCACCGGAGCTTCGGATCACGAAAAACACGCCGCCGGTATTCCTTGTTCATGCTGCGGACGACCGGGTGCCGGCGGAGGGGAGCGTTCGATTCTGGCAGGAATTACGCCGCAACGGTGTGGGCACTGAGTTACACATCTTTCCAAAAGGTGGACACGGTTACGGGTTGAGGCCGTCAGAGTTCCCGGTCACAAACTGGCCCAGTCTATGCGCCGACTGGCTAAAAAGCACAGGCATCCTAAAGCGCTGAATAATATAGGTAGCGACGGCTGTCCCAGCCGTCCGCACCTATCGCTTGGCCAAGGGCTTGGGTTAGCCATCGTCGCCTGACTTTACTTCGCCGGGGGGGCGGGCGTCTGCCTTGAGTGCCTTATCGAACGTTTGAGCTCGTTTGTACATGCGTTGGACGATTTTCTCGTTTTCGGCGGCCACGTCGGTGGTCTCTCCGATGTCCTTTGACAGGTTGTAAAGTGAGAGGGCCGGCTTTTTGGCATCCTGTTTTTGCTTCCTGCCGCCACCGCCGATGTGGAGTTTCCACTCGCCACTGCGAACAGCGCGCAGCCCCGTGCCGCGATAAAAGTAAAACGCCTTGTGAGGGCTCTTGGCCCCGTCGCGCCCGGACATCAATCGCCAAATGTTTTTGCCGTCGATCTTGCGCTTGGGCAGCTCCGCCTTGGCCAGTTTGGCGAAGGTGGGGAGAAGGTCACACGCGGCGGCCACTTCGCTGCACACTGAGCCGGCCGGGATTTTACCGGGCCAACGCATGATGGTCGGCACACGCATCCCGCCCTCCCACGTGCTGAACTTTGCGCCGCGCAGCGGCAGGGCGGATCCACCGTGGTGGCGCAGCTTGAGGTGCCACGGGCCGTTGTCGGATGTAAACACCACCAGCGTGTTGTCGTCCACACCGGTCTCCTTGAGAGTCTTCAGCACCTGCCCGATTGAGTCGTCGAGTTCCTCGATCGTGCGGATGTAAGCATGCTTGGGATCCTTGGTGTAAAACTTGTCCGACACGAACAGCGGGATGTGCGGCATCGTGTGGGGCATGTAGAGGAAAAACGGCTTGTCCTTGTTAGTGCGAATGAACTTCTGCGCCTCCTGCGTGTAGCGGGTGGTCAGGGTGTTTTGGTCGACCGGCCGCTCGATCTCTTTCGTGTCGCGCAGTAGCGGCACATTCCACGGTGTGATGTCTCGCTCGACCCACGCGCGGTCCAGATTGCGATCCTTACCCTTCACGCCATCCATGTCGTTGGAGTAGGGGATCCCGAAATAGCTGTCGAACCCATGGTTGGTCGGCAGAAATTTGGGTAGGTGGCCGATGTGCCATTTGCCGACCGCGGCGGTGGCGTAGCCTCTGGTCTTGAGGATTTCCGCGACGGTGGTTTCCTCCGGGTTCAGGCCGATCGTATGCCTGGGGAAAAGCACCCCGGTGATGCCCACGCGCGGCGGGTAGCAGCCGGTCATCAAGCCCGCGCGCGACGGCGAGCAAACCGCTGCAAGTGAGTAAAAGTCGGTGAACTTCATGCCCTCGCCGGCCATCCTGTCGAGGTGGGGTGTCTTGATGGTCTTTGAGCCAAACACGCCCACGTCCTGGTAGCCCTGGTCGTCCATGAAAATCAGGATGATATTCGGCGGTCGCTTGGCCGCGAATGCAGAGGTTGAAAAGAGGGCGACTGCCAGCGCAAAAATGCACTTGGCCAAGCGGATTATCCTGTGGGGTTGAGCCATGTCTGTGCGGCGGGACGCTAAACAAAGGCAGGCACGGAGACAAGTCGCGCTTGGTTTTGCTCGTCCGCTTGGCCGGATTGCGCTAAACATCCCGCCCCAATGAGTGAATCGACTGCTCCGAAAATTCAAAAATGGCCCTTCATTGTAGGCGACGTGGCCCTGTTGCTGACAGCGTTCTATCTGGTGAGCAGAATCGAGGGCGAGTTCGGCTTACTGGAGGCATTCTGGTGCTTTGCTTGTGTTGCCGGCGGTGCGTGGATCATGGTGCTGCCGTTCCTGAAGGAATTTCAGGCAAAGACCGACCTCACAGAGGCAAGGGAGTTGGCTGATTCCGTTGAGAAAATTACCTCGCTTGAGGCCTTGGCCAAGCGGGTCGAGAGCGCCACCGAGCAGTGGTTACACGTGGAGGATCGCGCCAACGAGATCAACACAACCTCAAAGCAGATCGCCGATAAAATAAACGCCGAGGCGCGGGAGTTTACCGAGTTTTTACAGAAAGCCAACGACACCGAGAAAAACCACCTGAAACTGGAGGTGGAAAAACTGGGTCGATCACAAAACGACTGGCTGCAGGTGGTCGTCACCACGCTGGATCA
>Ga0209036_1000860_pt1 | contig 13060 bp, 14 predicted proteins | sample MarorgKNORR_S2LV_3_FD_188222 | JGI IMG/M metagenome (GOLD analysis project Ga0209036, IMG submission 188222) | Marine microbial communities from the Southern Atlantic Ocean, analyzing organic carbon cycling - DCM_A/KNORR_S2/LV (SPAdes) (version 2) | ecosystem: Environmental > Aquatic > Marine >... | reverse complement strand
TAGCAGTTTGGAGATTATCCAAAGAAAATTTACGGTAAGTAGTACCCGCTGTGATTAAGTAGTCAGACCCGCTCCTTCCCGCCGGAGGTGCCACTGACAGAGCATCCAACTCTTTTTGAGTCCTAATTTCACCGTACTTGTTAATGAATTGCGGATCGTTGCCAGCGCCAGCAGACTGAGTCAACGCTGACTTGACTTCTACACCGTCTATAGTGACGTATGTCTGCCATTTACTAAAAGGCACCGCGTCTGAAGGGTTTCCGGTTTTAACATAATAAATCGTCGCAAGCTGAGCATTACCGTTCGCACCAAAAGTAGTGAAAGACGTCGTCTTGTGGTAGGTCTCTGGCTTATCTGCACTGAATACTGCTGTGATCGGTTCTGCAGAAGAAGGTAAATTAAGCCCCAAATTAATCTCGGTTGTCGCCTTAAACTCGCCAACGGTAGAGCGCTGCACCGTAAGCCCTGTAGTTTCAGCCTCGAAGTTAGCGTTATTAATTGAATCAACCTCAAGTATCTGAAGTGATTGGCCCGCCGAATTAACCATACGGTTTTGATCGTCTAACATGAAACCGCCATTACGGGTAAATAATTCTGCTCCGTCTGAAGTCTTCAGCTTGAAGTACCCATCACCTGTAATCGCCAAATCCAACGAATTGGTCGAGAACTCAATATTTCCCTGGGTGTGTTGCTGAGTAATACCCTTTAAAGCAACACCTGAGCCGGCTATTGAACCCGCCTTTTGAAGCGGCGTGCTCGCATAGATATCTCCAAAATTTGCGTCTGCTCTCTTAAAGCCGGAGGTGCCAGCGTTCGCAATATTGTTTGATGTAACTGATAACTCCGTGGTTGCTGCCTGAAGTCCGGTTAATGAGGTATAAAATGACATTCTCTTTAGTCTCCTAGATTAATTTTCGATACGTCCAACTTCAGCAATGTTGAGCTTGCTTCCGTCTTCCATTTCTATTTCTAATTCATCAACTTCTTTGTCCCAACTTACCGCTGCTATGGTCTGCTTGTTAATGAGCGGCACGTTGGTTAAATTCCCACCGCGATTGGCGGTAAATTCAAATCTGTATTGCCCTGCAGGCATCTGATCACCCTCTTGATTTTGACCATTCCAAGTCAGGTCAACAGCGCCAGGCGGCATTCGATTGAAATCTTCCTTGTAGACTAGTTCGTTAGTAGCCGCATCATAGATACTGAAAACACCCGAATCTGCTAATTCAGGCAAGTTTGCTTTTGAGGTCACCTTTTCTCCTTCGGCGACCGTAACCAAGTTGCTCACGCGTTCTATCTTCTTGCCAATCAACGATGAGCCTAAAAGGAACCTTGAGGATTTGGAATCGGCAGCCATACTATCCATTGACGTTCTTACCCCAGTCATGGCTTCCAAAGAAGAGAACTGCGCTAGTTGTGCGACAAAGGCTTCATTTTCCATCGGGTCAAGGGGGTTCTGGTTTTTTAATTGGGTTGTGAAAAGCTTCAAAAAAGCGTCCCTATCCAACTGCTCGTCCTGAGCAAGGAGCTTGGCTTGCTGTTCTTCATACTGCTTGGTAGTCAGTAAGTTTGGAGGTAAAGCTGCTACATCGTTAGCCATGTTCTTTTCCTAAATTCGTATTCTTTTGTAGTGAGTATAGTTACGCGTTAATGACTTCTAATGTCCTAATCATTAAGTCTTTGGCGGTGCTTATGACCTCAACATTGTTTTGGTACGCCCTAGACGCATCAAGCATGTCTACCAACTCCTCTATTTCGCTAACGTTTGATGAAAATACATATCCATCCTCGTTAGCCAGCGAGTTGCCTGGCTCATATATTTGTTCGATTGGTTTGGTGTCTGTCACAATCCGGGCGACGCGAACACCGCCAGCCAGATCCTTGAAGCCTCCTGCTGTCTCACCCGTTAGCAGTGCAGAAAACACAGGACGCTGCGCTCTAAACGCCGTCTCGGCAGATCCAGAAACGACACCCACGTTTGCCAGATTACTGGCCGTGGCATTCATGCGTACGAGCTGAGCATTCAGCCCTGATCCACCTATTGCCATGATTCTTTCAAACGACATCAATTAATCTCCTTTAAATGCTCTTCTCAGTCCCGCAATTTTGTTTTCCATAAATTGCAAGGAAGCTTGGTAATCTGCGACAGCCCGTCCGTAACGTGCCTGTTCAACTCCAATTTCAACAGTGTTGTTATCTAAGCTGGGAGCTAATGGAACGTAATAAGTTACACCAGACTCTGTATCTGTCCATGCTGGCCCGGAAAAATAGCCTATGTGGCCAGTATTAGTTACAGTCATCGGAACTTCTGAATTTTCGGAAGTCTGATCAAACGATTTCCGTAAAAGACTGGCAAAGTCCAAATCCTTCGCCTTAAACCCAGGGGTAGACGCGTTTGCGATATTGCCTGAGACCAACTCCAACCTTTGATTCTTTACGGTCAAGGCTGCATTGTTAAAAGCGAAATAGTCATCAATAGATCTAGTCATAACTTTCAGTCTTTCTTTATCAATTCCGTTGTTCAAACAACGTTAATAATGATCGGCAACAAAATTATCCCGAACTTTACTTGTTACTGAGCACGAAGCATGCCAAGAATAGAATTTTGTGACGTTTATTTAAAAATTCTTCATTTTAAACAGCAAATTACGATAATTAGTGTGTACCTGCCCGGAGTGCCGGTAGATTCAGAACCATAGGTAAACTAGTTAAGCGGCGAAAACGTGGCAAAAAAGCGGCAAAGGCGGCAAGACTGTAAGTGAATAGCTTTAGTATTTTTTTTTCTTTAGACTAGAATAATGAGCGGAATAAAACTTAAACAGTTCTCAATGTTACTATTCTCATTCAGCATTATTTTTGCTGTGTCTGTTGGTTTTGCGCAAGAGAGTGCCTCTGATGAGAGTCCAAAGAGCAGACTTATTGAGAGTGTTAAAAATTGGGTAGCCGCACAGGAAAGGATCGAGCCAGATAATATAGAAGTTCAAGCTAACGATAGAAGATTCATAGTTCCCGACTGCGCTGAAGAGTTTAGCGTAGTGTTTGCATTTGGAACAAAAACAAATGTTCAGGTTAACTGTGTGAGTAATGACTGGCAGGCAGTCTTACGAATTCAGATAACAACAGAATACGAGATACTGGCATTTAGCAGAGCTTTAACTCAAGGTGATGCAATATCTTCAGGCGATATAATTGTAAGGAAAGTATCCTCATTTTCCCCCGGTAGCAATTTAATTAGTGCTTTAGAGGCCGAAGGAAGACTTCTGAAGATAGATGTGGAAGAAGGCCAAGTTGTCCGACCTAACCAATTTGAGGATACCTTGACGATATTTGCAATCAATCAAGATATTAGTGAAGGCCAGACCCTAACAGCCGCTATGATTGAAGAGCGCATAGTGCCCGCGTCAGAAACTTCATTTGAGCAACGGTTCGAGATTTCCACGGTCGTGAATTCGGTCATGACCCGCGATCTTTCCTCAGGCAGTGTCCTTACCAACAGGGATTTTGCTATCGCATCGCCAGCCATGGTTATAACCGAGTTAGTAGAGCGAGGGAATATGATTGACGCTTCAAATTCTCAGATACAGTCAGTGCTGGCGCGAGTGCCGGGAGACGCAATTATAAGCCGCTCACAAGTACAGAGAGCAACCGCAAAAAGGCGGTTAACACCGGGCGAAGTCCTGAGGTTCTCCGATATCACGAATCTGCCGCACGTTATAGCCGACACTTCTACCACCCTTGAACTTAAGAAACCAAGCTTTAGCCTGACTATGGAGGTCTTAGCCATGGAAGACGGTTTCATCGGAGATCGGATCAGAGTGCGAAATCAAGAATCAGGCGAGATAATTTATGCTACGGTTATGGGAGTTGGCTTAGTGCAAGTCCAATAGCTCTGCGCGACAGTGACGACGGCCGTAGGGTAAGTTTTAATTCCTCAAAGCTGATTGCTTTAAACAACGATATTTTAAAGTAAAGTTTATTAGCATAGTGTCGATTTGGGAGTTAATAGTTTTAAGCTAAACGATAAGTAAATTGATCAAAACACAACATTTGGTAGGCGAACATCATGACAGATACTATATCAGGAGCAAATCAGAAGGCTGGTAACGTAACGCCTAAGAAGGCTATCGATTCAAATAGGCCACAAGCAGGCAAGCCTACCGAAAACAATCTCTCAACAGGGGCAGTATCGGGCGACAGCTCTGTTGAATTATCTGCAAAGTTAAAAGAAGAAATAGCCGCGGTTGGTTTTGACAACGCAAAGGTCAATCAGATAAAACATTCTATTGAGCAAGGAGATTATCCGTTAGACGATAAGAAAATAGCCGATAGCTTTATACCTCTCGAAAAATTACTTTAGACGTTATCTAACGTTGATGCTCGGAGTTTTTCTGGGAATATCTCGCGACTTACACTACACTCCTTATTGTCGAAGCTTAATTGCTTACAAAGGAGTTGATAAGTGAGTGAACCAAATCTACCCTCGTTTGAATTAGAGGCTCTGCATACACTGTTAGAGCAAGAATTTGATTTCCTTAAAAACCAAGACTTCAAGTCCTTCGAGGCGCTTCAGCAGCGCAAACAAGAGCTGCTGAACGTACTCGTCGATGAAATTAGTGACGACAGAACTAGCCTATCACCCGAGGCAATTCAGGATTTGATAAAAGATAATCGCGAGTTAACTGAAAGATTGACCGAGTGCCAAAACCTCCAAAAAAGGAACGAAACTCTGATTAATCAAAAGTTAACCTCAATCCAAGAGGCTCTTTCCTCGCTTGGCTATCGCGACATGTTAAGTAATAACGAAACTTATGAGCATCTTACAAAGAAACACCGCTAGTTAAGGATCTATTATCCAGCCCCTGGAGTCTTCCCTTTAAGCCAATACGCCCAGGATAAAACAATTGCAACCGACTCGAACAATGCCTCGGGAATTTCTGAGCCCACAGATACATCTTGAAGATAATTTGAGAGCGAATCACCGTCTATAATTGGTATTTCCGACTCTTTACCCGCTTCCACTATTAGATGAGCATGATCACCTTCGCCTTTAGCTATTAAAATCGGCGCACCCTTGCCTTTGTATGCAAGCGCGGCCGCTCTTTTGATATGTTTTGGTCGATCATTCACACCGACAACTCCATATTCCCTCTTTCCTTCAGAATCTCCTTTCTCTCTCTCCCTGAATTGCTTCCGTTAGCTAAGTCGCAACGGACTAATTGCATACCCGCTGAATTGAATAACTCACGGAGGTGCCCTATATTACTTTTTGCCAACTCTTTGGTCCGATTATTAGAGAAAAGAAATTCTGCCGCCATCACTCTGTGCTTAACCTGCTCAACTTTCCCCCAAATTTCATTACCTTCGCTTAAAGTTAAACTTACCTCAATCGACCACTTATGTTTATCTTGCCTCTTCGGGTTGGTATTTTCTCCATGTATGTATATTTCAGCGGCCGGAAAGTCAGAAAATAACATGATAAACCTAACGCCAATTTCCCGCTCTTCTTGCTTTAAAGTATATTCGATCAAGTTTGCATCTAAGTAATCAACAAATCTATTCAATTGATCCGCCGTTAGATTGCCATCTACCTGGCTAGGGCTTTCCTCTAGATTTTTCAATACAATCGCTAATGCATTTCTAATGGTAACCACACTCTTTGCGCTGCTTAGATTATCAGACCGTCTCTTGAAACCGTTACTCCTCAATTGTTTTCGAACAATAAACTCGTCTATCTTTTTTATGGAACTTAGAAAGGGTGACATGATATTTGCCGATGAAGGGCCCAAGCTGTTCAACCATTCAGCTGCTGAGTTCAATTGGCCTTTGCTATGCAATTTCAATGAATAAAACGTGGGGTTAGATAATAGTGTCATTAGTAACTTAGGATGTAATGGGTTACTTTTATAAGAGCTAAATGACTGATTGGGCGGTCCTGAGATATCGCTTTTTGCTTCGGCCTCCGAGGACTTAGACCCCCTATTATCTATGTTTATCTTTAATTCAATTAATTTGCCTTTCCATTGCTCAAGCTGAGCGCGAATTTCTTGCTTAACATTACCGACGGAGATTTCCACCGATTCACCGTCTTCAGTAACTATTCCGCGAATAACCTGGTCTTGGCTTAAATTCAATTCCCTTGCTTTAGTTGGCGATAGGCGCAAGATTCCTAGTGAGGGCTGATCAGGTACCGGCACTCTTAAATATTTGCTTATGTTTTCTGGGCCATTCAAAATTTCATCATTAAATAGCGATTTTACACATTCTTGTATTTACGGAAATCGGACCCAGCTATCTCTCGATTGATTCATGCTTCTCATGGTCGGTGAATTCATATCAAACAGTAGTTCAATGATATCATTTGCATCTGGAACCCGGAGGTTAACACCTGCGAGCATATAGTTTGGGTTACTATTCCTGAAGCTGTTCGGATTAGCTTGAACGAAAGCCTCTCTCAAGATTCTATTTCTTATCGGGGTATCCCCGACAAGTCTATTGATAATTTCATCGAGGGTGTCGCCCTGCTGGACAAGATAATATCCACTCGAGCTGAGAACACTCTCATCAATGACCTCCATATAATCATCAAGATTATAATCTGCCAATAAAATGTCCAAGGCCCTATCCATCTCGGCCGAAGCACCTAAGGTCGCTGCCGGTAAAGCGAGTAGGCCAAGATATAAATATTTGCATAAACTTTTCATAAGATTACCCCAGTTATTAGAACGGAATCGCACTGAGAGAATATAGATCCTGCTGAGGGCCTTCAATAATCCTCACCACTGAACTGTATTCAGAAGCTTGAGTAACTTCAGCTATTGCTAAATTTTCCAATTGGTTCGACGAAATTGGGTTTATACCAGAGATAAAATCAGATTCACTTAAAAGAAACCTGTCTCCAATATTTATCCCCGCAACTATTCCATGATTCAGTATTAGTTGCGTATTATCTGATTCTTGAGCACTGTATGTTTTAAGCATTTCAACTTCACATCTAATTTGATCTATAGCTATTGTGAGAATAGATCTAATAGCTTCAGTAACCATGAAAAGGTCCCGTGCACTTGCAGGCGCTTCGCTAGGCGATAAATTCTGCTGGCCAATAGTCGACATTACACCCGTCACCCTATCCAAGAGCGGCTCTTTGAGTTTGATGGTATTCTCTTCCCTGTCAAATCTCAGCTTTAATGACTCTTCCGCAATAACCTCATCACTTGATCCTAAAAGACTACTGCGAAGAATAGTAAGCAGCAATTCAAAATCGAACGAAGATTGTGGAATAGATTCCCTTTTTTCGTGAGGTGCCAGTGTGCGCTTGAACCCATTGGTTACAAATTTTTGTAGTCTGCTTGCCTCGGTTTTACCGCGTTCGTATAAGGTTCCCGGGGTATAACGGACCGTCTCTACATTAACGATTTGCGCTTTAATAATTAAATTAGTATTTCTGGGGTCAGCAAAATTAGCTCTAGGCTTTAATGCAGCGTAGTACTGATCCTCTCTCACCAACTCGACGTCAGATGTGGGTAAAATATAATACTCGTCATTACCAGCGATCGCAGAAATTGCGGACATTTTTACTTCCGAGCGCAACGATGCAAGTGTTTCGAAGAATCTTTGATCTGTCTCACTTCCTGACAACATTTCCGCTGTATCGATACTAATCGCTTTCCTGTACTTGTGTGGCGACAACTCCTGGCAAGACAAACCAATATTGAGCGCCGTATCAGAAAATAGGATTTGAGCATCATAAGGGTCGGCCTGAAAATATTGAGGCATTCTTATGCCTCGCAGGGTAGCCCCGCTGCGGTAGAAAGACGATTCAATGAGCTCTCCATCCCCATCTATGTATGCACTGGAAACTACTGATACTCCTTTTTCCAACGCCGCTTCTGCTAAGGCTTCCCGGACGCGAGAAAGCTCGCTCACCGAGCTTTCTGCTGATAATAAAACCTGGGAGAAAACTAGAAAACCGAAAAGCATTACCAATTTATTTTTCATTCTACTCTCGCTAATGCTAGTTGTTAGAAACTAGTCTCATGTAAAGAAGTCGCAAGTCGTCAACCATAGCCCTCGGGAGTCCAAGCGTAACCGCATAAGTATCGTTGGAAATCGGCTCAATCTTTACAAGCTCAGCCCCGTAGATAACCCCTTCAACTCGAGCTCTGTATACGTCATCTTGAATCGTTAAGTCGGATATTGTGGTATTTGAGTCAATATATGTTCCGTAGACAACCTCTGCTAGCTGACGAAAAGCATCTAATCGCGCCGCTTTGATAGCCATCAAGCGTTGCTGAGGCTCACTTCCGGAGTGGGACTGGATTACAGAATAACCCGTGGCTTCAATAACACCGCCCTGAGCTAAAGAACTTAAACCGTTGTAGTCATTTTCGTATGGAATATACCAATTACAACCAACTAAACTAAAGGAAAACATAGTTATAAGTATGGTCTTGATTACCTTTAAAGACTTTATTGATAGATGACCTGTTTTTAGCATATCTACGCTCTCTGTGTTGGCTCTGCGTTACTTTTAACCTTATTAACCGCTTTATCAAAGTGCCAATCGACAGTTCAAGCACCATCTTTACCTAGCGAAATATATTAAAGATAACGATTCTGGCACGCAGATTGCTTTTATAATAATTAACGTAAGAGCTGCATAAAACAGCTAATTCAAAAAAATTTTAAGTTATTGTTTATTAAGGATAAAAATGAGCGGGACATTAGTGTCAGATTTGCGACAGTCGTTAAATTTTACCGACGCAAAAGGTATAGCAATACCCATCGTGATCTTAGCGATCATGGCCATGCTCGTTATTCCGCTGCCGTCTTTTGCACTTGATGTCCTCTTTACTTTTAACATTATGGCCGGATTGATAGTCGTTATGATATCTATCAATGTTCATAGGCCACTTGAGTTCTCATCTTTCCCTCTAGTATTGCTCTTAGCAACAGTGCTGCGGTTAAGCTTAAATGTCGCATCCACTCGCGTAGTTCTGATCAGAGGTCACGAGGGTCCCGACGCCGCAGGCAACGTGATAGCCTCGTTTGGCGAATTTGTCATCGCTGGAAACTACATAGTTGGTTTCATAATATTTATTATTCTGATGATAATAAACTTTATTGTTGTCACAAAGGGCGCGGGAAGAACTTCGGAGGTTATTGCTAGATTTACCCTAGATGCATTGCCTGGCAAACAAATGGCTATTGATGCAGATCTCAATGCTGGGATCATAGATCAAGAAGCAGCGCTGCGCCGAAGAGAAGAAGTTGCCCAGGAATCAGACTTCTTTGGCTCTATGGATGGCGCTTCTAAATTTGTAAGAGGCGATGCCATCGCAGGGCTATTGATTCTCGCGATCAATATCATTGGAGGCCTCCTTGTCGGTACAACCCAACATGACCTTGGTTTCGAAGATGCCGCTCAAATTTATACTTTATTGACGATTGGGGATGGTTTAGTTGCGCAAATACCATCACTTTTACTGTCTCTTTCAACTGCAATTATCGTCACTAGAGTGACAACTTCGGAGTCAACTACAAATCAAGCTGGCACGCAACTATCAAACCCAAATGCGCTAAAAATTACTTCGATTATCCTTTTAATACTCGGCGTAATTCCGGGAATGCCGCATTTTATGTTCCTTTTCGCAGGAATAGCCCTAGCGGTTTTTGCTTTCTTCACAGATCGGAAAAATGAAATACTATCTGACGTAAAACTAGCCGAGTCACAATCCGAGTCGGAAGACGATGAGATCGAGTTAGACTGGGAAGATATAGAACATGTGGACCAAATTAGCTTAGAAATAGGCTATGGATTAATTCCGCTGGTTAGCGAGCAGGATGGAGGCGTTCTCCTATCGCGAGTGCGAGGCATTCGAAAGAAATTATCTGCTGAATTAGGCTTCCTGATTCAACCAATTCGTATCAGAGATAATCTGCACCTTGACCCAATGAGTTATAACATCCTGTTAAAAGGAGCAGTTCGCGGAACGGGCAAATTAGAGTTAGGCCGTGAATTGGCAATCAATCCAGGAGATATAAGTGATCCACTCAACGGTGTCCCGACAAAGGAGCCGGCCTTCGGGCTTGACGCTTACTGGATTGAACAAAGCCAGTCTGATGAAGCAAAAACTCTCGGTTACACTATTGTCGACAACGCAACAGTAGTTGCAACCCATCTGAACTCTCTACTGAGAAGCAATTCTAGTGATTTATTAGGACATGATGAGACAAGAGAGATCCTTGATAAAGTCGCTACTCGCTCACCCAAATTAATCGAAGATTTAATTCCAGACAAATTATCCGTTACAACAGTAATGCAAGTTTTGAAGAATATCTTGTTCGAATCAATCTCTATTCGAGATATTCATACCATTCTTGGAACATTGCTTACCGAAAGCGGTAAAACGCAGAACCCTGACGAATTAACTGAGCTTGTTCGCCCTCGTTTGGGACACCTAATGCTGCAAGAAATTATTGAACTCGGCGACACTCTAAACGTTATAACTCTGGATCCGAAATTAGAGCAAATGCTTATATCTAGCATTACACAAAGCGCTAAAATTGGGGAGGTTGTCATCGAGCCTAATTTAGCAGAGGGGTTACTGGACTCCGTGAAAAAAGAGAAAGAGGACGCAGAGAACCAAGGTCATCCTGCAGTAATCGTGGTCGCTCCACCAATACGGCCTTGGCTTGCGCGAATGATAAAACAAAGATTCAGCGAGACCACCATCTTGTCTTATACAGAAATACCAGAAGACCAAAAAATTAAAGTCTTTGCTCGCATCGGGGTAACCGATGAAACGCAAGAGGAGAACCAGCAATGAAGGTCGAATTAGTACGATCAAATACACTCACTAATGGGATCAAAGAGATAAGCAATCAGTTTGGTCCAACTGCATTAATACTTAGGAATATTGAAGCTGATGGCGAAGAATTTCTCTTTATCGCGCATGAAAACTCTGCCGAGCAAACAATAGCTACAACTGAAACGAAGCAGACTGATCCTGAAAGAAAGTTACACTCAATTAATCCACCCCAAGCCTCAAAGGAAGATATAGAGAGTGTTAAGCAGGCTTTAAAGGCGCTCCCAAATTCATTAAATTTTTCTAACCCAAAAAAAGAGTCTCAGACAGATATTAATTCTAAACTTCCTTTAAATAATAATAGGACTGGAACCAGTGAAAGGTTTCATACTTTCTTAGATAATGCCCCGATATCTCAACATGTCGCAGGACTGTTACGCAGTTTTATCCATCAGCCTGACGGCATGGATGAACTTTTTGCGCAACTACAAACTGGCATAATGGAAAACTTACCCGAACCCTGTGACATAAATTTCAACAGCAAGATCCACGTACTGACTGGTGGGCACGGTGCAGGAAAAACATCCGTAGCACTTAAAATGGCATCTCAGTTAAGTAAGGTTTCTGAACATAAAGTTTCCGTCGTATCGTTTGGAAACAACACAAGCGGTGATCTCGCTAAGCTGAAGACGGCTGGCAAGTCTCTTGATGTCCCGGTATTTTGCGCAAGAGATCGAAGTGAGCTTGCCAAATTACTATACATCAAGCAGCCTGAGGACATTTACGTTATAGATTTAGAGTTGAGCTTTGCTGCGGAAATCGTTCCACTGGCTAGGGATATAAATGCGAACTCACAAGCACACTTAGTAATTCCCACCGATACCTCGTTCGAGAGCTTCTGGGCCACTTGTATGCTTGACAAGTGGGATTCAATAATATTGACTAGATTGGACTTGCCTCTGGCCCCTTGGGTCGCGTTAGAAGCATTGTCAAAATTTCAAATACCTCTATCCATCGGTTCAGCGAGTAAAAACATAGAATCTAACTTGGTAAGAGTCTCTAAAGACAATATTGTAAACAGATTACGGGATCACATAAGAAACCATCTTATTAGCGACATTAAGACCCTAAGTGATAGAGAACCACCTAAGGTTAACGCGCTCCACTGAATTCACAATAAATAGAGCACGAAATGACAGATACGGAACCCAAGAGAGATACGAAAGTAATTGGCATCGCTAGCGGTAAAGGTGGCGTTGGTAAAACTACCTTTGCGATTAATTTAGCAACATTCCATGCCAAGCAAGGCAAAAAAGTGCTTATATTTGACGCCGACATTGGGCTCGGTAACATTCATATAGCTCTTAGAAGTAAATTAAATGGCAGCTTAGTTGATGTTATCGAGGGCCGAAAGCAGCTCTCTGAAATCGTGATCGAAACAGAAGACGGCATCTCCATAGTCAGTGGCGGAAATGGACTAGATGAGATCTTAGCCCTGGATGGGGATAAGACTAATACTATAATTCAGGCCTTCGCCGCTCTTGAAAATCAGTTCGACATCATGATTGTTGATATTTCCGCAGGTGCAGATCGAAGTGTTCTCAACTTTTTATCAGCATGCCATCACCCCATGGTCATAGGCACAAGTGAACCCTCGTCTGTCGCAGACGCGTATGCGTTAATTAAGCTATTAAAGTTAGGTATCGGGATTAAAGAAATAATTTTTATTCCTAATAGGGTACAAACAAAAGTAGACGGTAAAACTTTGTTCGACAAAATGAATGCAATCTCAGCCAAGTTTCTTGGTTTAAGTCTAAATTATATTGGGTCAGTTTCAGAAAGCGCTGACTACACTCTGGCTTGGAACAAGGGAGTAGCCGCAGTTTCTCTTGGGCAAACTTCAACCTGTTATCATGATTTCGCAACACTTGTCGATGAATTAGATAAGCTAAAAACCGACGGCATAGATAACCAATTACAATTTTTTAACGCAAGCCAATAGTGAACACTTTGAACCAACTAGATGACTATAAACAAACTCAACTGACTAACACCCACTCATTAGTCAACGAGCATATTTCGCTAGTCAACAGGATAGCGGGATACTTAAAAGCCCGTGTGCCTCAGTTTATGGAGTATGAGGACATGGTTCAAATAGGCATGCTAGGGCTTCTCTCTGCCGCTGACACCTATGAACGCAACACTGGTGTCGAGTTCAAAGATTATGCCAAAAGTCGCATTAAAGGCGCTATTCT
>Ga0209036_1000859_pt1 | contig 13065 bp, 14 predicted proteins | sample MarorgKNORR_S2LV_3_FD_188222 | JGI IMG/M metagenome (GOLD analysis project Ga0209036, IMG submission 188222) | Marine microbial communities from the Southern Atlantic Ocean, analyzing organic carbon cycling - DCM_A/KNORR_S2/LV (SPAdes) (version 2) | ecosystem: Environmental > Aquatic > Marine >... | reverse complement strand
AATACATTTAATTGAATTTAATAAAAGATTAGAGGAGGTCTTAGACTTGAAACAGTTTGATATTATCCATGCTCACTACTGGATGTCAGGTTTAATTGCTAAAGATATTTCAAAAAAATATAACATACCTTATATTTTTACCTCTCATAGCTTAGGAGTTTTCTTAGACGGGTATAACAAAGAGAGAGCTGATTGTGAAAAAATAGTAATGTCTTCATCTCAATTTGTAACTGCATCTACTAATTATGAGCAGACTTTAATTTCAGAGAGCTATCAAGTGGATAACCAAAAGATAAAACAAATAAACCCCGGTGTTGATTATGAATTATTTGTACCAGATTTAAGCATTGAAAGAGAAAATATTTTTTTATCTATCGGAAGAATACAACAACAGAAAGGTCAACTAGAGACGTTAAGATTTTTAAACTCGTTTAAAGAAGTTGAAACTGATTTTATGTGTTATTTTGTTGGAGGCCCTAGCGGGAGTTCTGGAGATGAATATCTATCAGAACTTAAAGAAAGTGTTAAAGAGCTTTCTTTAAGTTCGCATGTAGAGTTTTTAGGAAATTTACCACAAGTTGATATTAGAAACCTACTCAATAGTGCAAAATTATTAATTCATACTTCACAGTATGAAACGTTTGGTCTAGTTGCAATTGAAGCAAATTCAATGGGTGTGCCCGTACTAACAACAAACAATGGTTCAATGCAAGAGATTATTACAAACAAAGAGAATGGGTATTTGGTTGATGGGTTAGATTATCAAGATGTAAGTATTTCAATCAAAAATTTAATTAATGATGATCAATATTTTGAAGAACGAATGATTAAATGTATGAATAAATCAAAAGATTACAAATGGGAAAACACTGTCGATAAGCTTTTAGATTTATATCAGGAAGCTAAATTTTCCTGAAAAAATGAAACTATAGCTTCTGCAAATTCATCTGTATAACCCCATATACTCTCCACATGACCCATGTCGTCGTATCTATATAAAGTTGTTTCAATACCATTTTCAGAAGCAATTTTAATTAAATCATCTGTATGATGAGCTAGAACTCTCTCATCTAACACTCCATTAAAAATTAAAATAGGTTGTTTATTACTCCTTGGTAATGCATTTTCTGGAACAACTTCGGTGATATTTACTCTTTCAAATATTAACGCATAATGATATAGGGGTTGGAATAAAAATTCTGGGAAGCCTTGATATATCATTTCTTCTCTAACTAAAGTTTCAAAATCTACAGGTGGGTCATGAACCGCCATTGCGGAGTAGTTATTTGATTTTGCTGGGGTAGTAAGAGCTGTTAGTGCGCCTAGTGACTGTCCATAAATTCCGATTTTTGTTGGATCAATATTTTTTTCATCAACTAACCAACCAAGGGCAGCGGCTGAATCATCAGATTCTTTTTGGCCTGCGGAATAATACCCATCCTCACACGTGCTGTCACCATGATCTCTCATATCAATTGCTAGAACATTAAAGCCTTCGTGATAGAGAATTCCTGCAGCTAATAAGATTCCAGAACTATATTTACTACTGGTCAGCCCGTGTATTAATAATATCGTTGGACCTTCTTTTTGAGTTTCCATCCACCATGCACTTAAAATGATTTCTTCATTTGGAACAGGTATTTCAACAGTTTCATATGTTGGTATGAAATAAGGCGTAGGATCTATATCATATTCTTCAGACCATATAGTAAATTCACTTGGAGAGTTGTTTTGCTCTCCCTCCCAAACCGCACAGGGAACAGAACCGGCTTGATTGTAAACATAGTATCCTGCATATAAATATCCAGATACACCAATAACTAAAAGAAATATTAATACTTTTTTCATGTTCCCCCTATACATCAATAAATATAGCTATATTTATAACTTATTGCGTATTCTCTTCAATTTCTATTATCTATATACTTGTATTTATGAAAGAAATCATATCTTTTGCATCAGATTTTGGGCTAGAAGATGGTTCTGTTGGTGTTGTTAAGGGTGTAATAAATAGAGTAGATTCTGATTTAAAAATAAATGATATATCACATGGGATTCCGCCTCAAAATATAAAATACGGAAGCCTACTTCTGATGAGAGCAATTCAATATATTCCCAAGGGCGTGTTGTTAGCTGTTGTAGATCCGGGTGTAGGAACAGAAAGAAATCCAATTGCCATCACTACAGATTGGGGATTAATGATTGGACCGGACAATGGCCTATTAAATTTAGCTTGCGCAACAGTTGGTGGAGCAAAACAGGCATTTCTTTTAGAGAATGAGAATTGGATTATTCCTCACGAAGGTGAAACATTTCATGCTAGAGATATTTTTGCACCATTTGCTGCAGCATATGCATCAGGACAATTGAAGCTTGAAGACTTTGGTAAAGAACTCAATCTTGAAGATTTAACACAGTATTTAATTCCTCTTACTGATATCTCCGACAAGGAAATAAAAGGAGAAATTCTCTATGTAGATCACTTTGGTAACTGTCAAACAAATGTATCCCCAGATGAATTGAAAGATAAAAATTTTCAGATTGGCGATGTTTTAAGTCTTACTATTGGCAATCAAGAGATTAAAGCAAAATGGTGCGAAACATATCAAAATGATAATGAGAGAGACATTGGTATAGTTGTTGACTCATGGGGTATGGTTTCTCTCTTTGTAAGTAACGGTAATGCAAGCCAAGTTCTAGATTGTAAAGACAGTTCTAAAGTTAAAATAAAAGTTGAAAATTCAAAGTTGAAAGTTCGTTAGTGCAATGGAGCCTGAAATAAAAATTATTAAAATTAATAAAATTATAAATACTAATGTCCAAGGCCTCATCACATAATATTACATGTCAGAGTTAATTTTTGTCACATCAGATTCATGCGAGTTATGTAAAAAAGGATTTAAAAAAGTAAAAATTTTCAGTTATTTTATAAAGATAAAACAAGTAAATGTTGAGGATGGATATCAGGAGTATTTATTGAGAATCCCAGTGCTATTGAAAAATAATGAAGTTGTTGATGAAGGTATTTTTTCAAGAATAAAAATATTCAAAAAATTGCTTTTTTAAATATCAATCGGTTTAGATTTGTCTCTTGTTAAATGCTCTTTTTCAAGATATTCAATTATTTTATCTGCAACGTCTATTCCACTAGCCCTTTCAATTCCTTCAAGGCCAGGTGATGAGTTTACTTCAAGAACTAAAGGGCCTCTGTCAGATTGAATTAGGTCAACACCCGCTACTGATAAACCAAGAACTTTAGCTGATTTAATTGCACTCTCTTTTTCCTGATCTGTTAATTTATAATCTTCAACCCTTCCTCCTAAATGCACATTAGATCTAAATTCACCAGGCTTTGCAATTCTTTTCATTGACGCGACCACTTCATCACCAACTACAATTGCACGTATATCTTCTCCATTTGCTTCACTGATAAATTCCTGGATTAAAATATTGGCATCAATTTTTTTCATAGTTTCAATAGCACTTATTGCAGCACCCATTGTTTCAGTTAAAACAACACCTCTTCCTTGGGTTCCTTCTAAAAGTTTTATTACAAATGGTGGTTCACCTACAGTGTTTAATACTGACTCAATATCTCGTGAAAGATGAACATAACCTGTGATAGGCATTTCTACACCAATATTTCCTATTAGTTGTAATGCTCTCAATTTATCTCTAGATCTACTAATTGAAGCAGAAGAGTTTGCTGACAAAGAACCCATAAGTTCGAATTGTCGTACAACTGCTGCTCCGTAAAACGTCCAAGTTGCTGCTATTCTTGGAATGACAACGTCAAAATTTATCTCCCTACCTTGGAAAAACACTCTAGGTTTTGCTTTTGCTATATTCATGTAGCATCTTAAATAACTTATAACTTCAGTCTCATGCCCTCGTTTTTTTGCAGATTCATTTAATCTGCTTGTTGAGTAAAGCTTTATATCTTGCGAAAGAATTCCAAGTTTCATTATTATTTATCTCGGTTCGGTTTTGTAAGAAAGCTAACTGAGGGGTTAACTACCCACCTTCTGCCAAGAGCTTTTCTACCAATTAGCATTGTGTAATCCATGGGACCTCTATCTGTAAGGGTAAGTTCAATTTTTTTTGCAATACCATCTACTAATAATGTTGTTTTTATATACGGTCTTCTTTCAACATCACCATTAGAACTTTTTATTCTTTTAAAACCAGCTAGGGGAGCAGAAGTTTTTCTCACAGTATTATTTCTCTTCATGACTTTGAAGTTAACATGTTTTACTCCACTCTTTGTTGAATATTTGATTTCCGATGCATCAATGGAAGCTAGGTTTGCACCCGTATCCATTTTTGCAATAACATCTTTTATTTTTAAATCAGGCAAAGCAGCATGTTCTTTCCAACCAACAACCCTCTTTTGTCTTTTTTGTTGAGCCATCTCTATAAGATAACGTAAAACAGGAGAGCGCTAATGACTATTAGTCCTAAGTGAAAATAAATAACTGGAAGCATAAAAAAATTGTAATTAAGTTTTGAAAAGAAACAAACTAGTTTTCTTGTAGAAATTCTTTTTCACTTGATATTTCATCTTCTTTAGTTTTATCTTTTTTAAAATATAGGACAAATGTCGCTGATATAAATGCAATATGATGAATTATCATTAAATTAAGTAAAGACCTTAAAACAACTGCTTCACTCCACATAATTACAAAACCAATAGTTGTTAATATTCTTAAAATATTGGATAAAAGAATTGCAGGTCTATTTTTTGAAATTGCAAAAAACATATACAAAACATTTATTGCAAAACCGGGGAGTAGGACAAACTTAAACCATATTAAATCATTCGTTTGAAAATTAGCTCCAAAAATATCAGATACAATCTGTGGAAAAAAGAATCCAATTAGTGCTCCAGAGGCTACTCCTAGTCCATCAAAGAAAGCAAATATATACAAAAATGAAAATTTCTTCATTTGTGAACTATGGACTAATCGCTTCGGTTGTGACTTCCTCTTCTTCAGTTTCGAGAAGACCACAATCGGTCAATACTTCTTCAGTATTTCCTCCACCAAAAACAACTCTTTCAAAAACTACAACTGCGTATAATTCATCTTCAGTAAGTTTTCCTTGAAATCCAGGCATACCTCCAATAGATACTGTATCTTCTGCCCCGTACGTTGGCCCTACTTCTGCTTGCCATCCTGCAGAACCTAGCTGTATCCACTTGGCATGATCTGCACATGTTGGAAAGGTTGTATAAAGTGCACCACCTGTAAATGCTGGCCCAACACCTCCACCACCACCGCCGCCATGACATCCAGCACATGCAGCAGCTCCTGCATATACCTCTTGTCCAAGCGCAATGTAGTTGATAGTGTTTGTTGAAGCAACTCCTCTACCTTCGTATGGAGAACCATCACAGTTAACAGCCTGTTGGGATTTTCTATCAATATTCAACATACCTCTTTCTCCACACTCTTGAGTGTTGGAAGAACTAATTAATCCAACCAATATAAATAGAGGAATAATTATAAAGCTAAAATTTAACCATTTAGGCAGAAGTGTATCTGAGTTAGTTTTTATTCCCATCGTTTCATTAATAACCGAATAAGAATTTGTAATTTTTTGAGTTACAGCAGCAGCAATGGTTTCTTTAGGAGCTTCCTCTACTGGCGCTTCTTCTTTTGGGGTTTCAGCAACTGGCGCTTCTTCTTTTGGAGCTTCCTCTACTGGCGCTTCTTCTTTTGGGGTTTCAGCAACTGGCGCTGAAGCTTCTATACTTTCTCCACCAGCCCAAGAACTAAGAACTTCATCTACAGACTTACCTGATGCAGCAGCCCTTGCCTCAGCAGATCTCTGTACTAGGTCTACTGGTGCGTTTAATAATTCAGCTACTTTATTGACTAACTCACTCATTTGGCTCTCCTAATGATAGTAAATAAGTTACGAGGTAGTCCAAATCCCGATCATCAAGAAATTCATAGTTAGGATGAGGTATTTCTCTATTAACAGATGATGAATCAGTTAAATATCGACCTAACCATTGTGCATTGTTTGTAGGTTCTCGGAGACTATTAGTTGACAAATCTGGCCCAAGTCGAATATTTCCGATATTCTTTATCAATGCTTTATTCGCATATTTATTACTTAAAACTTTTCCATTTTGAGTATCTGGAATAAGAGTTCTTACATTTTGTGTATGGCAAGACTGGCAGTTTAGCTCACTATAAATTTCTGCACCTTTTATTACGTCAGCAGAAACACTTATAGTGTTGTTCAACGAGCTATCAACAATCCTTATTGATTGATTTTTAGGAATTAAAAATGCAAATACAAATGTAAACACTGCAATTGACAGTACACCTGAAATGAATGCTAACGAGCTCTCATTTTTTAGATCTACTAATTCTTCTACTACTTCTTGAACCACTTCTTCAACAGGAGTCTCTTCAACAGGAGTCTCTTCAACAGGAGTCTCTTCAACAGGAGTCTCTTCAACAGGAGTCTCTTCAACAGGAGTCTCTTCAACAGGTGCTGTAGATTCTATACTTTCTCCACCAGCCCAAGAACTAAGAACTTCATCTACAGACTTACCTGATGCAGCTGCTCTTGCTTCGGCTGATCTTTGGACTAGATCTATTGGAGCATTAAGTATTTCTGCTACTTTATTAACTAACTCACTCATTACTAAAAACCATTTCTTCAACAGTTGTAATATCTCCAGAACTGATTGATCTAATTATTGATATGAAAAACAATGTTGATACGCCAAGAAATAACAATGAAATAAATGTATTTGCTGAGTAATTTATTCCGACTAAATTCCAAACTATGTTGAAACCTTCTCCGTAGATAGCTGGACTTCCCGCATTCGCTGCTGCATTCCATGAATATCCAGAATTGACACCTATTAAAAAGTTATTTACCAAAAGAAATAGGTATGTTAATTTAAATCCACCAAATATTAGATTTTCTAATAATGAATACTTTACAGATCTTCCAAATAGTTTAGGAATTAAATAATAGCTTAGAGAAACAGAAGCTAAAACAAGAGAACCAAAATAGCCATGAGATATAACATTTTGAAAGTTTGTTAAACCAACTAATGGAAGTAAGTTTTCAAAGCTAGAAACTATATGAAGTACATTTGTTATTAAAAATAGAATAACTGAAAAATTCATGAGATTAGCAGATTTGTTCATGTCAATTTCTCGTGTTTGAGTTGTTTTTACGTAGTTAACAGCAAATGCCAGTAAAGGAATAATTAGACTTAAAGAAAGATATATAGATACATTTTCTAACCAGTTTGGTAGAACTGATCCAAAATAATATTTATAACTAGTCCATGGAAGTAAAAACAAGAACCCCCAGAAAGTAATTGAAGACAGGGTCTTACTGAAAAGTGTGGCATCAATAGGTTTCGTCATTAGAAAGTGAATAATTGCAAGATAGATAAATGAGATTGCTACATATATATGAGTTGAAGTATATAAAGAAGTAATTAAAAGAGAGTCAGTAAAAACAATCAATTCACTTCTAGCTATTAGTAATGATAAGAAGTAGAAGACCACAGCCCCATAAATAAATTGAGCACTCGCAAATATAGTAGTTTCCTTCTTTGCTAATAAATTAAGAGAAGCAAGACCAAATAATCCGAATGCAACCAGAATTTTTAATAAAATTACAATAGAAATACTGCCAGTTATGTTTAAATTATCCTGATAAAAAAAGCTAAGAATAATGTCTAAAAATTCAGTGCCTATGAATCCAAGTAAAGTTAGGAATAATAATGGGAACAAAACTGCAACACGTCCTAGAGATTTTGAGAATAGATATGCAAATGTTAAACAAATTATTGTGGCAAAAACTAACCCAAAACTTGCTTTAGTGCTTACGCGATCTAAAAATCCATAATTAAAGACTTGATTGTTTGGCAGTAAATTTGCAAATGTGAAGTATGAATCTTTAAGGAACGTAAGAAGGGAAGACAAAAGAAGAGTTAGTGGAAAAATCAAAACAAAAAGTTTTGAAAGCTCTTGTTCATTTTTTGGAATTAACTTAAGTTTCATATATTTAGTAAATATTCACTATGACTTTACTATTATATTGGAAAAAAGTGGCTTGGTAATGTTGAAAATTTTTAAAAAAAGATATCTAATCAATTTATAATTTGTCCCCAACATACGATATTATATATAGGTAAGGTTTGAGGAAATTTGATATACACAATTTATAAATTTAGATACAGAATAGGTTTTATCTCAATTGTTTCTGGCATTGGCGGTATGACTATCGGTGTACTCATAGCCCACTTCGCTGGCTTTCCTGAAGGAGAATTTATAGATTATTTCAATTGGATGCCTCGTGGTTGGTTACCTCAAACTATCGGGCAACTTTTGGCATTTGGAGCAAGCCAGTTACTACTTCTTGGTATGGTACTTGTTGTCTGGAATCAAAAAGAATTAACTTGGGCAAAAGCTACTTATTTTTCATTTATAGTCTGGATTGAGATGGCCATATTATTAGGCATAGTTCCTTCAGAATGGTTAAACCTTGCTCAAGGTCCTCTTGAGTGGACAGGTCAAAGAGAGTTTATTAACTTTCCTCCGATTCTGTTTTTAAATAATGAAATTGGTTTAAGCCTTGGGGCTTTAAAAGACATTATACAAGCTGGAATTTCTACCAACTTTCTTATAGCTGGCTGTGTTGTTGCATATTTGATTCAAGATATCAATGATAAAATCGAATCTTCAAAATCAAGAATTTCAGACTATGGAAAAGAAGTTGTGAGGGTTGACCAAGATGGCTAAATCCGAAGTACTTATTGAGATGCCAGATTTTGAAAAGAAATACAATCTTGCAATGGTTGATGCTGAAAAAGTTTCATCAAGAGTTAGGCCAAAACAATTTCTACACATTGACGAATCTGAATGTATCTTATGTGAGGGATGTGTAGATATATGTCCATGGAAATGTATTCACTATTTGTCAGTTGATGCAATTGAAGATTCAATTAATGTTGAGTCACCTGATGCAAGTGAATCAACAGGATTCTTTGTTGTAGATGAAGAAGCATGTACAAGATGTGCTCTCTGTGTTGACAGGTGTCCTACGGGAGTTATCTCACTTGGAAAATTTGCGGGATCTTTAGCAGACCAAGCTGTTGAAAATGGTTTATATACCGCTCCATGGGAAGAAGATTCTGGCCAAAGAAGCGACAGGCATGGTTATATATATGGAAGGCTATAAAATAATATAATGCAGAAAATGTCATTTAGAGATAGGTTAAAAGAAACCAGAGCAAAAGCTAGTGATGGCTTTAGAGGTGGAAAACTTATGTCTAGTATTTTTCGCCCAGGTTCACCATTTAGAAAAGGTTATGTAGACAGTCCAAGAAATAGATCATATGTTGTCATGAACAACGTTTTGTATCACTTACATCCAGTTAAAGTTAAAAGACATGGTGTGAGGTTATCTTATACTCTCTGCTTAGGTGGACTCAGTTTTTTCTTGTTCATCGTTTTAACCATTACAGGTATTTGGTTGATGTTTTATTTCCGACCTACTGAACTAGCTTATGTTGACATACAAAATCTTCAAACAACTATTGCTTTTGGTTCATTAGTGAGAAACATGCATAGGTGGGGAGCTCACTTAATGGTTCTAGTTGTCTTTTTACATATGTCTCGTGTTTTCTATCATGGCGCTTACAAAGCTCCAAGAGAATTCAACTGGGTTATTGGAGTAATTTTGCTACTTCTTACCTTGCTTCTTTCATTTACAGGTTATTTATTACCTTGGGACCAGTTAGCTATTTGGGCTGTAACAGTAGGAGGTAATATGGCTGGCTATGTCCCCGTTGTGGGTGCACAGGTTAAGTTTGGTTTATTTGCAGGACTTGAGGCTACAACTGCGACTTTATTAAGATTTTATGTTTTACATGTTCTCTTTTTCCCATTCATAATCGTTATATTCATGGCTGTTCATTTCTGGAGAGTAAGAAAAGACGGCGGAATATCAGGACCTTTATAAAGGAATCATGGTAGATATCCCAGAACATTTGTTGCAGAGATCAGCAGAAGCTAGAGCTAAAGCTCTTGGTATAAGTATTGAACAGGCTATGGCTGAGATGAAAGGTCAATCAGACCCAACAGTCATATCAAAAGAACCAGAAGTAAAAGTAATTGACGAGACTCCAACTCCAACAGCAGAGACCCCAGCTCCACCACCAGAGACTTCAGCCCCAGCTCCAGCAGCAGAGACTGTAACTCCGATAAAAGAAGAGCATGCTGCAGAAACAACTGAAAAGGTGGCAGCTGTAAAAATTGATGAAAAACCTGCAGCAGCAAAACCCCCTCCTCCTGCCAAAGCAGATGCACCTGATGAAGTTGATTTTGCACCAGAAGTAAAAGTAACACAACGATTGCTAACTGTTGTTAAAGCCAAGCCTATTCAGAAACCTGTTAAAGAACCAATTGATAAAGTTAACACTTGGCCTCACTTAATGCTTCCAGAATTTGTTGCACTTATGGCAATGACAGCATTCTTAATATTTTTATCAGCAATTTTACAAGCTCCTTTGTTAGAGGAGGCTAACCCTAACGTAACACCTAACCCAGCAAAAGCGCCTTGGTATTTTTTAGGACTTCAAGAGATGTTGTCATATTGGGACCCACAAATAGCTGGAGTGATGATTCCAACAGTTGTAGGACTGATACTTTGGATGGCATTTCCTTACATAGATAGAAATCCTGAAACACATCCTTCAAAGAGAAAATTTGCAATTATGTTTTACACGTTCTTTTTAGCAGGGGCTGGAACCTTAACAATTATAGGTGTTCTTTTTAGAGGTCCAGGCTGGAACTGGGTATATCCATGGATTGACGGTATCTGGTTTGATGACCTACTTGATTGGATACATTTCGAATGAGTATAGTTCAGTTATCTTTCGCAGCTTTTACTGCAGTAGGACTACTAAGCATTATTGGTATTGTCGTTATAGTTACAGGACGTGGACCAAAAAATCTTAATTGGAAAAAGAATGTTGACAAAAAAGCTTTAAAAGAAGATAAATCACAAACTAATTTTCTTGAACCAGACTTACCTAAAGGTGAAACAGAGACAGTAGTTGATGAGATTGAAGAACCAGCTGGGGAGTCCGATGGTGCTGTAAAGCTTGAAGAGAAGGTTATCTATGAAGAAATATCTGAAGAGGAAGCCGGAGTAACAAGAAGACAGTTTTTAACTAAAGCTCTGAGAATTTCTTTTGGAGCTTTTGCAGGTATTCAAGCAATTTCATGGCTTGGATTTTTATGGCCAAAAGTCTCAGGAGGCTTTGGTTCTAAAATTGATGCGGGCTCAATTGAAGAAATTAAAGATCAATTATTTCAAGCTGATGGATCAGTCATTCCAGCTTTTATTCCATCTGCAAGAGCTTATGTTCTTCCATTAGATCAAACTGCTGCTGCTAATTCTCAATTTTCATCTGGCTCAACAGTTGCAGATGGTTTAGTAGCTGTTTATCAAAGATGTGTTCATCTTGGATGTAGGGTGCCCTGGTGTAATTCATCTCAAGGATTTGAGTGTCCATGTCATGGTTCAAAATACAACATGGTAGGAGAATATTTTGCTGGACCTGCCCCTAGAAATTTAGATAGGTTTAATGTTTCAAATGTAAACGGAAGATTCATTATTGACACAGGAACAATCATTGAATCACCTAGAGCTCCAGGTATGTCTGTTAAATACCCTCAAGGCTTATCTTGTATAGCTTTAACTACAGAGGAATAATAAGTGAGTAGTTCAATTCTCATTACACTTATTGCGTTAGGCTTAACTGGCGGTCTTGCTTTTTTTGTTTCTGCCGGTTTTAGAGGCTCCGGAAAAGTTTCAGATTATGCACCAAACTTAACAAAATACAGAACTGATGATGACTTAGAAACTAAAACTCTTGATAGAACTTTAACTGTAGCTGTTTTAGTTGCATCACTTCTAACAATCATGATTCCTCTTTACTACCTTGGAGAAGAGACAAGACAAGAAGGATTTGTTGAAGAGTTTGATGAAGTTTCTATAGAACGCGGAGAGCACCTATATGAAGAGTTTGGTTGTGGAAATTGTCACGGCGTTGATGGCTCTGGAGGTGCTGCATCTTACGTTGAAAAAAGAAGTGGCATAAACGTAACATGGGAAGCTCCAGCTATTAACAATGTTTTCTACAGATACGATGATGAAGAAGTAAGATACTGGCTTATTTGGGGAAGAGCAAACTCTCCTATGCCTGCCTGGGGTCTAGACGGAGGTGGCCCAATGAATGATGGACAACTAGATGATTTGATTGAATACCTTCATCACTTCCAAATTTCTCAAAATGATGAACTGTCTACTATCGAAATGAATATAAATAGCTCTTTACTAAGACTCGAAACTTCTGAACTCTTAGTTGAAAATGAAATTGCTAGACAAAAAGAATTAATTCAAAGTGTCAAGGACGCCCCTTCTAAATTACCAGTTTTAGAAAAAGCAGTAACTGATGTTTCAGCCTTACTTTCTAAAGAAGGTGGTATTGATACTGATGAAGATGGTTTAACAGACTCAGTTGAGGTTGATATATCTACTTATAGTGCAAATATTAATGAGGTTCTTGGTACTTCAATACTTAATTTAGATCCAGATAATGAAGAGTCAATTCCTGGAAGAAAAGATAAATCTGTTGCAAACGGATTTTTATCTCAGCTTGAATCAGAGCTTATCAATATAAGAATTGTTGCAGATGGATATGATAAATTCTTAGGTGAAGCTGAGACAGGCTTAGCATTTTTAGAAAAAGCTCTTGAAGAAAAACTCTGGGAAGTATCTTTTGAAGAGATTGCTGACTCTACATTCGATGGTGATATTGACAAGGCTAAAAGAGCTATAGGATTGTTTAATGCTTATTGTGCTAGGTGTCACACCGCAGGTTATTCTGCAGGCGTTGCTTATACAAAAGAAATAGGTTCTGGAGGTTTAGGACCTGCTTTAAGAGCTGGAAGAGCCAATATTCAGTTTAAGCAAAGAGAAGACATGATAGACTTTATTGTTAAGGGCTCTGTT
>Ga0209036_1000858_pt1 | contig 13069 bp, 6 predicted proteins | sample MarorgKNORR_S2LV_3_FD_188222 | JGI IMG/M metagenome (GOLD analysis project Ga0209036, IMG submission 188222) | Marine microbial communities from the Southern Atlantic Ocean, analyzing organic carbon cycling - DCM_A/KNORR_S2/LV (SPAdes) (version 2) | ecosystem: Environmental > Aquatic > Marine >... | reverse complement strand
CGTCGTTTTCCGCGGTTAAGCCGCCACATGCGTCGCCGGTGTTGACCACGCCCCCTGGCTCGAGGAGCATGATTTTGCATTCTTCACGGGCGATTGGCCGGTGCTCGACTCCCTTGGGCACAATAATCATTTCACCGGCGTTTAGCGTGACGGTGTGATCTCGGAACTCGATCTCCAGCGTGCCTTCAACGACGACGAATGCCTCGTCGGTGTCAGCATGTGAATGCCAGACGAACTCCCCCTCGGCCTTCACTAGCTTGAATTGATAGTCGTTCAGCTCCGCGATGACTCGTGGCGACCAATGATCGTCGAAGCAGTCAAACTTGGCGTTGAGGTTGATTGCCTTGGGAGACATTTATTCAGCCGTTTTGTTTGCGCCTGTGGCCAAGCGCTTGGCCAAGCGCACTCAGACCTGCAGGTCGAGGCGAACGGATTTCTCGTGGCCGACTGTGAAAATCTGGTTACCCACCTCGTTGAGGTTAAACTCATGCACGTGCATCGGCAGCGGCACCTCGCGGATGATCTTCGGCTGGCTAGGATCGATGAACATCAGCCAGCCCTTGTGGTCTCCGCCGCCGGCGACCACCCATTTGCCGTCGCTCTCGAACTCGATGTGCTCCACCAGCCCCTTGCATTTGTCGCTGCCGCTCAGAACGGCCAGTGATTCGTGGGTCTCAAGGTCAAAGATCTCAAGCCGTGCCTTGGCCCCGAGGTGATCCACGTTGCCAATCTTGTGAATGCCGCCGGTGTACATCTGTTTGCCGTCCGGTGAAAACGCGATGCTTCGCAGGCCACCGATGGAGTGCCTCCGCGCGGAGGGATCCCATGTGTAATGCCCGGGGGCATCAAGGGTCTGCAGGGGTTTGAACGACTCGGTGTCCCAGATGACGACGTGGCCGACCTTGTCGCCAGTGGCCAGTCGCGAGCCGTCCGGCGAGTAGCGCGCGCAAAACAGCATACTTGGGTAGTTGTTCGGCGTCTGCGCCTCGTGGCCCTTCAACTCTGCCAGCAGGCTACCGGTTTCCGTTGACCAAATGCGGCACACCATGTCGTCCGAAACGGTGGCAAGCTGTTTGCCGCAAGGCGAAACCTCGACGCCGCGCAGCCATTTGCCGTGGGCTTTTTGTTTGCGAACAGCCTTGCCGGTCTCGCGGTCCCACCAGATCAAATTCTTGTCCCAGCCGCCGGTGAATAGGTGGCGAGAGTTAAGTGCCGTACCGAGGATGTAACTGGAGTGACCCTCGGCGGTGAAGCGCTTGGCCTCCGGTTTTTCATCGGCGTGATCGACCTGATACACGCCGGAGTCGGATGCGCCATGATAGTAATGTCCCGAGCCGGGAACACGCGCCATGCTGAACGCGATGTGCTTGTGGTTCAGTTCCTTTTTGGAAACGAAATTGGTGTTGAGTGGCCGGTCCATACTGCCTTTGATTAAGCGATTACCTCGGTCACCGGCTTGATGCCGGGGTTCACCAGCGGGATCGGGCGCGCACCGACATGGTACTCGCGCGTGTGGTCGATCCCGGCCGCTTCGAGGATGGTTGCGAACATTTCTCCGGCCCCGATCTCGCCCTCGACCACGCGGTTGCCGTGGGCATCGGTTTTGCCGTAGACCGCACCCGGGACAGTGCGGCCGCCGTGCAACGACGCGCTCCATGCGGTCGCGAAATGATCACGGCCGAGGCTGCCGTTGATTTTCGGCGTCCGGCCGAATTCACCCATGGTCACGACCAGTGTATCCTCGAGCATGCCACGCTGCTTGAGGTCGTCGATCAACGCCGACAGAACTCGATCCAGCTCCGGCACCATCTCGAGGTGCGTCTCAAAGTTTTGCCCGTGGCTGTCCCACCACGCACGGGACACGCGCACGAACGGCACACCGGCTTCCACCATGCGACGCGCCATGATCGTCTGCTCCGCAAACTGGGTCGGCCCGTACATATCCCGGATGTGTTGAGGCTCGTCTGAAATATCGAACAGTTTTTCGCAGCTCATCAACCCGTGCACACGCGCGTAGGCGGCAGCGTGGCTTTTCACTGCAGACAACCCGCGCCCCTGATCGAACCGGCTGCTGAGGAAGTTACGCAAATCCGCGCGCGCCTCGTGGTCGCCCTTGGTAATGCTTTCGAGTTTCTCGATGTTTGGCAGCGAAAGTTTTTTGCCGTCGTGAAGATTGATCGCGCCGTATCGTGCCCCGAGAAAACCGGGCGTCGTCTTGGCCGAGCCTCGCCCCTCGGTGCTGGTGTAAAAGTTCACGTAGTCCGGCACCTGACTGTCCATCCGGCCAAGCTCCTTGGCCACCACCGCGCCGAGGTCGGGATATTTCAGCGTCGGCTCGTCTCGGCGACCGCGCAGCATCAGGTCCGCCCCGCCGCCGTGGCCGCCGTCCTTGGTGTTGAGCGAGCGTATGAGGCAGGAGTGCTTCATCCGCTTGGCCATCTTCGGCATCAGCTCGCTGATATGAACACCGGGGATGTCGGTCGGGATGTCGGCGAACGGGCCGCCGGTCGGCACCCCCGGCTTGGGATCCCAAGTCTCAAGTTGGCTCGCGCCGCCGGCCAGCCAAAGCAGGATCACCCGCTTGTTGCCTTTCTTGAGCGCGGCATTGAGGCCATCGGCGGCGAAGGTGTTGACCGCGCCGCTGGTACCCAGCAGTCCGGCGCCCACGGCACTCAGGCCGCCAAGGAATGAGCGGCGACTCAAGTCGTGCTCGTGTGATCCGCAGAAGTTATGTGATGGAGTCATGGTTTCAACGGTTGAACCGCATCTCGGAGCTGGTCATCAACGCCCAGAGCACCTGTTGCCAGGCGCCCTTTTCGTCCTCGTTTCGGGCCGCGAGATACTGGTTCAAAGTCTCGGTTTCCTCCGGAGACGGTTCCCGGGAAAGTGTATTCAAAAAAGCGACCTCCAGCCGCTTGGCCAAGCCCTCTGTTTTCAGGACGCGGCCAAGCAGTTTGCCACCTTCGCCAAGCAGGTCGTTTTGCACCTGATCACTGTTACTGAAGTACAGCGCCTCATCGACGCTGACCTGAAATGTGTCGTCCGGCCGGTCGAAGTGCTTGGCCAGATTTTCACCGCGTTTCTCGAGGTCGGCCAAGCGCTTGACCAAGTCCTCCGGCGTCTTCGGATTGGCCAACTGCTCCGGGTCGGCCGCGGCAAACACCAGCGCGCTGCCGTACTGGTTCGGTGTCAACGGACGCGGGCGTGCCACGGCAAAGTAAACCGGCGACGGCCGCTCGCCCTCCGGCCACTGGCTGTCCCGGGCGTAGGCGTCGCTCAGCATCAAGCCGCGAATGGTCCGGCGTAAATCGTAATCATTTCCCGCAAAATCTCGGGCCAGCCACTCGAGCAGCTCGGGGTGGCTCGGTGGGTTCGCGCCGTGCATCTGGTCGAGCGGCATCACGAGCCCGTAGCCCATGAAGCGGTGCCAAAGCCGGTTCACGATTGCGCGGGAGAAAAAACCGGACTGCCCCGGCTTGAGCCCCACGCGAACCAGTTGCTCGCGCCGGCTGAACGACGGCGCAGGCACCGGTTTGTTTTCCTTTTTCAACTGCTCGAAGTTTTTCTTCTGCGCCTCCTTGGTTTTTTGATCCGGCTCCTTTGCGGTCGGCTCGTCGATCGCCGAACCGGAGAGGAACATCAACCGCGCCTTCTTTTCGACTCCGGCCGTGGTCTTGAAACTCACCAGCCCGTACTCGCGCTCACCGATGTGGTTGCCATTCTCAAAGGTACGGTTGAAAAACGATTTCATCCCGTAATAGTGATCCTGCTTCCAGCTCGGCACCTCGGGGTGATCGTGGCACTGCGCGCAACTGACATTCACACCAAAAAAATTCACGCTGACGTCGTTGGTCAACCGGTCGAGATCGCCGATGCGGTTGCGGTAAAACTTCTCCGCCCCCTTCACAGCCTCGGTGTCTGACCTTGCAAGGATTATCTCCTCGAATACCTTGTCCCAAGATCGATTGTCTGCGAATGCCTTCTCGAGGTAGCCGCGAAAGCCATCATCCCGACCGTCGTTGATCAACCAGATAAACTCCGCGACTTGTTGCCGGGTGAAACTGCCCGAGCCCAAAAGATCGTCCACCAGTTTCGCCTTCTTTTCCGGGTCGGCCGACTTGGCATAAGCCTGCACCTCCGCTGCGGTGGGGATGCGGCCGGCCAGATCAAGCGTGACGCGGCGAATAAACGTCGAGTCATCCGCAGCAGCAGTCGGGGTGACGTTGTCCGCTTTGATTTTTGCCCCGACATAATGATCCACCGCCTGCTCCAACGGTTTCGCCTTGGCGAGAAGTTTTTCGGAATCAACCAACTCCCACCAATCCTGATCCGCCTTGGCCGGCACGGCAGTCGGAAAATACGCTCCCTCGGCAATCCACTTGGCAAAATCAGCCACCACGGCATCCGGTAGTTTTTCCTCCGGCGGCATGTCCCAGCCGTCCTGATGCCGCAGCGCGATAATCATCAGGCTCTCGTCCGGTTTGCCGAGGATGACCGAAGGCCCCTCGGAGCCGCCCTTCAGGATCGCCTCGCGTGAGTCGAGCTTGAGCTTGCCCTTGATTTTTCGCGCCCGCTCGGAGTGGCACTTGTAGCACTTGGCCGCCAGCACCGGGCGGATTTTCTCCTCAAAAAAATGGATCTGCGGTGAAGACGGTTCGCCCTCGGCCCAAGCCTGCGCTTGGCCAAGCGTAACAGTTGCAAGAATAATTGCGGCGAAAACCAACCTCATTGTGACCGACCGAGTCTAGGCCTAGGCCTAAGTTTGGCAATACCAATCGACACCTCTTTTCAGCTTAACCAAGCGACTATGTGACCGATCATCGGCGGAATGCCCGAAGTCACCTACCTCCTAAGCCAACAGTAACTTCCAACGCACATCCACCGGGGCCTGGCCAAGCGAGGCACAACCGACCAAGCTCAAGGCCAACACCAAACCTGGCAGGACGCACAGCTTCATTTCATGGCCTCGTATACCGCCTTGCGAAATTGCGTAAGCGTCTCCTGATTGTACGGATAACGGCGGCACAGGTAGATGGCGTACATTTCGTTTTTCGGGTCGATCCAAAAATGCGTTGTGTGGTAACCGCCCCAGCCAAACACGCCCTCGGCACCATACTGGTTGAAGTCATTCAATACATAAAACCCCAGCCCGAAACCGTTGCCATTCTTCCGGTCGTCATACCCCGGGATATCTCCCAGTTGATCGGTCCACATCAACTTCAAAGTCTCCGGCTTGAGAAGCTGTTTTCCGCCCGGCGCCTTGCCGCCATCGATGAGCATCTGGCAAAATCGCGCGTAGTCCGCCATGGTCGAAGTCAGTCCTTCACCTCCGAGGTAAAGCGGAATCTCTTTCGCATACGGCAGCTCGTCCTCGGCCGGTTTGGCGGCGCGATAGTCGCCGTCCTCAAAAACGCTTAACGGCTGAAACCGTTTGCGGTTGCGCTTGGTCAAATGAAACCGCGTGTTCTTCATGCCAAGCGGCCGAAAAAGTTCCTTCCGCAAAAACTGATCCAGCGTCCTGCCGGACAACGCCTCAATCGCTCGCCCCAGCACCGCCGTGCTCATGCCGTAGGTGTACTTGTCTCCCGGCTGATGTTCAATCTGCACCTTGGCCAGCTCGCCGATTATCCAGTCGAGCCTCTTGGCGCGTGTCGTTTTTCCCCAGAAACCGTCCTGATGATACAGCCCATCGTAACCCGCAAAACCGGCCGTATGACGAAACAGGTCGCGGTAAGTGATCGGCTTGGCCAACGGCACCGTCTCACCACCGGCTGTCTTAACCCTTACCTTGGCCAGTTCCGGAAGGGCATCCGCCACGGGATCGTCCAGTTTGAATTTGCCTCGCTCGTGCAGAATCATCGCCGCCACGCTGGTGATCGGCTTGGTCATCGACCAGATCGGAAACACCGTTTCGTCGTTGATTGCCCGGTCGTGAGGCATCCGCGAGACCGCGGCCCGGTGATAGACGACCTTCCCGCTGCGAACGATGAGGCCGACGTTGGACGGAGACTGCTTGTCCGCAATCAATTTTTTCTGGGCAGCAAAAACAGCGTCCAGTTTCTTGGCATCAAACCCCAGCTTGGCTGGATCCTTCACCGCGGCAAGCCCCACCGCTTGGCCAAGCTCAGCCGCAGCCGGCTGGCTTAGCACGCCAACTCCGACGAACAGGATCGATACAAAATATTTTACCATAAAAATCACCGGCAACGTAGCCCTCACGGTCAGGCGGCACAATCAAAACCAAGCGCTTGGCCGGTTGATCGTGGTTGATTTGCCTGTCCGTTTTTGTACCATCGCGGCTGACCAATTGGATGATTGTCCGACGCACAAACTTGGCCTGCCTGATAGCTGCCCTGCTCGCAGCGACGGGCACTGCCTCCGCCTACTCCGAGGCGCTCAAGTTTGAGACAGATGTTCGCCCGATCCTCAAGGCCGCCTGTTTTCATTGTCACGGCGAAGAAAAAAAGAAACGCGGTGGACTTGACGTCCGGCTGGTGCACCTGATGCAAACCGGCGGCGACTCCGGAGAGGCCATTGTGCCCGGCGACCCCGAGGCCAGCCTGCTGTGGCAACAAGTTGCCTCGGACGAAATGCCGGACGGGCCAAAAAAACTGACAGCCGATCAAAAACAGATCATCCGGGACTGGATCGCGCAGGGCGCAAAGACCATTCGCCTCGAGCCGAAGGATCCCGACTCTGTACGCTTTACCGAGGAGGAACTGGGCCACTGGGCTTTTCAACCCGTGAAGGAACCGCGCGTGCCGCGGCCAGGCGGGTTCGACATCCGGACACCCATCGATGCCTTTGTCGCTGAGCGCTTAGCCAAGCGCGGACTCCGGTTCTCGCCACGGGCCGGGCGTGAGACGTTGATTCGCCGGATCACCCACGACCTCATCGGACTCCCGCCGACCGCCGCCGAGGTGGAGGCGTTCGTTGGCGACGAAACGCCGCAGGCTTGGCCAAGGCTGGTGGAGCGCCTGCTCAGTTCGCCGGAGTTTGGTGTACGCTGGGGGCGACATTGGCTGGACGTAGCCGGTTATGCGGAGAGCGACGGCGGCAGTGGAAACGACGCCCGTCGCCCCAATGCCTGGCACTACCGCGACTATGTTTTTGAGTCCTTCAATCAAAACAAGCCGATTAACCAGTTTCTCCGTGAGCAACTTGCCGGCGATGAGTTGATCAGCGGCAAGCCGGACACGAACGACCCGCGCCACGTGGAGTTGCTCACAGCGACCGGCTTCATGCGCATGGCTCCGGATTCAACACAGTCGAACAACTCACTCACCGACCGCAACCAGGCAGCAGCCGATGCGGTACAGGTGATCGGCTCCTCCACGCTTGGCCTGACGGTCGGCTGCGCACAGTGCCATGATCACAAGTATGACCCGATCGGCATCGACGACTATTATCGTTTCCGAGCCATCTTTGACCCGGTGTTCCCGTTGAAAAAATGGCAACAACCGTCCGCCCGACTGGTCGATGTCACCTCCGCTGAGAATCGAAAAAAAGCCGAGGAGATCGAGGCCCACGCGAAGGAGATGGACGCCGCAATTCAGGAAAAGAGAACCGAGCTGGCAAAAACGATTCAGGCGGCCAAGCTGAGCGATGTCCCGGAGGAAGTTCGCGAGGAGACCCTTCAGGCCGTGCTCGCCCCCAGCAAGGATCGAACCGAGCGACAGAAGGAACTGCTCGACCTTTATCCCATGGTTAAGCCGGTCAGTTTCATCGCCGGTTTTCTCGTCGAATACGACAACGCCGCATATCGTGAGTTCGAAAAACAGAAGGCGGAGGTCACCAAGGTGCGCGAAACCAAACCGCCCAAGCGCTTGGTGCGCGTGGCCACCGAACAACCGGACGTCGTGCCGGTGAGCACGGTGCATTTCCGGGGCAACCCGAACAGCCCGGGCGAAAAGGTACAACCGGGCGAACTCGCCGTCCTGTGGCAGGCCGGCCAGCCCCCGGCACTGCCGATAAACGAGTCCACCCGAACGACCACCGGCCGCCGCATCGCTTACGCCACCCACCTGACCAACGGACAGCACCCACTGACCGCCCGGGTGTTCGTCAACCGCATCTGGCAGCACCACTTTGGGCAAGGCATCGTGGACACGCCGGGTGACTTCGGCCTCAACGGCGAATCCCCCTCCCACCCGGAGTTGCTCGACTGGTTGGCCGCTGATTTCGTGAAGCACGGCTGGGATCAAAAACGGCTGCATCGGATGATCCTGACATCCACCGTCTACCAGCAGTCGGCAAAGCGCACACCGGAGCTGGATGCGATCGACCCCGAAAACAGACTGCTTGCCCGGGCCAACCTAAAGCGCCTTGAAGCGGAGGCTGTCCGGGATTTCATCTTGGCGACTACCGGCGACCTTAATCTTGAGGCGGACGGGCCAAGCATCCCGGTAACAACAAATGCCGAGGGCAAGGTCGTCATCGGGATGACAAAAATTCGGGACGGCCTGGCCGCCGGTGTGCGCGGACAAAATGAGGCAGCGTTTCGGCGCAGTGCCTTCATCGAGTCCAACCGCAGCCTGCCGCTCAACATGCTGGCGACATTCGACCTGCCGGAGATGAAACCGAACTGCGACCGGCGACGCTCGACCACGGTGGCCACGCAGTCGCTTTGGTTCCTGAACGACGACCAGATCATCGGGTTGACCGGCGGACTCGCGGATCGACTGTTCACCAATAACCCAATCAAAGCCGACCAGCGGCTCGACGCCCTCTTTCGCAAATTATTCGCCACGGCACCGACCGATGAAGAGAAACGATATCTATCCAGCTTCCTCGGGCGTCAGGAGGAACTTTTCCGGGCCGACCCGAATGCTGAGTGGCAAAAGAAAATCAAGGACCAGCCGGATGCCCCGGCCAAGCGCGCGCTCGCCGCACTGGCCCAAGTGCTCATGGCGTCCAACCGCTTTTTGTACATCGACTGATCCGCTGATATGAAAACCCAACTCTGCTCCCGACGACACATGCTTCACACCTCGGCTTTTGGCCTCGGCTCCGTTGCCGCATCCTGGCTGCTCAAGCGTGACGGGCTGCTGGCTGCGGAGGCGGACGAACCGTTCAAGCCGGATCTCGAGCAGAAGACGTACGACCTCATTCCGAAACAGCCACACCACGAGCCCCGGGCCAAGGCGATGATCTCGATGTTCATGCTCGGCGGCCCGAGCCAGATCGACCTTTTCGATCCCAAGCCGGAATTGATGAAGTACGACGGCAAGACGTTCTCGGGCGACGTGAAGTTTGACAACCCGGCGCAAGCCAGCCGCGAGATCATGGCGCCGCTTTGGAAATTCAAGCCACACGGCCAATGCGGCATGGAGCTGTCCGAGCTGGTGCCACATCTGGGCCAGGTGGCTGACGAAATCACGTTGATCCGGTCGATGCACACCGGTGCCAATAATCACATCCCGTCCAATTACGCTCTCAGCACCGGGCGGGCTTCCAGCGGACGCGCCGTGCTGGGTAGCTGGCTCACCAGCGCTCTTGGCAGCGAGACGCAGGAACTGCCGGCATACGTGGCATTGACCGACACCCGCGGCCTGCCGTTGATTGGCGGAGAGAATTGGTCCAACGGCAAGCTGCCGTCCATCTATCAGGGTACGATGGTGCGGCCGGTCGCGCCCCGCATTTTCAACCTCGACCCGCCGCGGCACCTGAAGGGTTCGCCGCAGGAGGAGCAGCTTCGCCTGCTCGACCGGTTGAACCGCGAGCATCTCCAGAAGCATCCCGGCGAGAACGACCTCGAGGCGCGCATGAAAAGTTACGGCCTGGCCGCGCGCATGCAGGTGGCGGCGCGGGAGGCGTTCGACATCTCCCGCGAATCGGAGGCCACGAAAAAAATGTACGGCATCGACCAAAAGGTCACCCGCGACTACGGCACCCGCTGCCTGATCGCCCGACGACTGGTCGAGCGCGGCGTACGGTTTGTGCAGATTCTCTGCAACGGACAGGTCTGGGATCACCATGGCTCGATCAAGACCGCCCTGCCCCAGCGATGCGTGGAGGTCGACAAACCGGCTGCGGCTCTGGTGCGCGACCTAAAAGAACGCGGTCTGCTCGACAGCACAATCGTGCACTGGGGCGGCGAGATGGGCCGACTGCCGGTGATCCAATTTCGCGAGGGTTTGACCAAACGCGACAAGGTCGGCCGTGACCACAACACCTACGGTTTCAGCCAATGGGTGGCCGGTGGTGGCTTCCGGCGAGGATACATCCACGGACAAACCGACGAGTTTTCGCACTACGCGGTTGATGGCATCATCCACCACTACGACTGGCTGGCCACAATCCTGCACCAGTTCGGGCTCGACCACAAAAAGCTCAAATTTCGCATTGGCCCGCGCGACCTCCGACTGGTCGAAAACGACGAGGCCCGCGTGGCCGCCGAGCTGCTCGCCTGACCGCGCTTGTTCAGGCGCTTGGCCAAGCGTAATTTTGCGTCTAATATTTTTGGCGACAAACCGTCGTACCTATTTAGGGAATGTTGCCATGAAGTTTCTGAATACTTTTCTTTTGTTCGCTGTCGGGCTGGCGCTTGGCCAAGCGCAACCGGCGTATCGTGAGGCGCTCTGGAAGGAAGTCGCCGAGGCGGAGAAAAAGGGACGGCCCAAAACCGCCGCCGCCAAGCTGCAAACGATCTACGACTCCGCGCTCAAGGCCGGCAAACACGCCGAGGCAATCAAGGCCCTAGCCAAGCGCATCACCCACGAGGGCGCTGTGCAAGGCAGCAAGCCGGAGGAAAAAATCACCCGCCTGCAGGACGAACTTGGGAAGGTGCCGGCCGAGGCCAAACCGCTGCTCGAGACCGTGCTGGGCCACTGGTACTGGCAGTATTTTCGGCAAAACCGCTATCGTTTCATGCAGCGCACCGCGACAGCCGAACCGCTTGGGGAAGACTTCACCACGTGGGATCTGCCGCGACTGTACCGGGAAATCGACCTGCACTTCACCAACGCCCTCGCCGATGGCCGTCTCAAGACCATCCCGACCCGCGACTTCGCCGACTTGCTGACTAAGCCAACGCTGCCGGAGAATTACCGGCCGACGCTGTACGACTTCATCGCGCACGAGGCGCTTGCCTTTTACACCTCTGGCGAGTTCGCCGCAGCCAAGCCGGAGGATGCGTTTGAAATCAAGGCGACCGATCCGGTGCTTGATTCGCTCGACAAATTTCTCGCGTGGAACCCACAGACCACCGACACCGCCTCGCCCCACCTCAAGGCGGTGAAGCTGTTTCAGGACGTCCTGCGCTTTCACCGAACCGACTCCGTCTCTGCCGCCCGGGTGGACGCCGATATCGCGCGGCTGCTTTTCGGGAAAAACAGCGCGGTCGGCGAGGGCGCTAGGGATCGATTCATCGAATCCATCCGCGACGTGGCCGAAAACGAGCCGGGGCAGCTCTCCGCCTGGGCACGCTTCCACTGGGCCACGGCGCTGAACGAAAAAGGCGAGCTAGTCGAGGCGCGCCGGGTGGCGATCGTCGGGCGCGACCAGTTCAAGGATTCACGCGGCGGCAAGCGCTGCCACAACCTCATCGCCCAGATTGAAGCCAAGACCATCGACGTCACGACCGAGTCCGTCTGGGCACAACCCGGCGCAGAGTTATCCGTCCGCTATCGGAACATCACCGAGGCGCATTTCCGCTTGGTCAAGGCGGACTGGACAGCCGCGAGAAAAAAACAATTCAGCGTCTCCTCCTCCGCGCAGCGGCGGGCGCTCCTGCAAAAAACCCCGGTAAAAACCTGGCAACACAGCCTCACCCCGACAGCCGACTACAAGCAACGTGCCGAGGTCTTCGACACGCCGCATGACGTGGCGCCCGGTTTTTACTACCTGATCTCCAGCCCCCGGGCCGACTTCAGCGATCAAAACAACCGCATACACTATACCCCGGTCTGGATCAGCAACCTGTCACTCGTCCTTCGCTCACGCGCCAATCAACTCGAGGGCTTCGTGCTGGAGGCCAATTCCGGCGAACCGATCAGTGGAGCCAATGTCTCGCTCTGGATAGGCAATCGACCGGAGAATTCGAGGGAGCGGAAAACTGCCACCGACGAACAAGGCTTTTTCAATTTCTCCAAGGGACCCCGGGAATACTACGGTGACGTCCTCGTGCGGAACGGCAAACGGCGTGTCGGCACGACCTCGCGTAATGGCTTTTGGGGTGGCCAACTGCCGGAGGAGCGGGAGGAGCAGCAGATCATTTTCTTCACCGACCGCGCCATTTATCGACCCGGCCAGTCGATCCAGTTCAAGGGCGTCGCGCTGAAGTGGCATCACGGGAAAAACGAATACAACATCATCAAGGAACAAAACGTCACGGTCATCCTCCGCGATCCCAACGGACAGGAGGTCGAAAACTTAAATCTAAAAACCAACGGGTACGGCTCCCTCTCCGGCAGTTTCACCGCGCCGAAAAACCGGCTCACCGGCCACTACTCGGTCGGCACCAAGCATCCGCCCCACGGCCAGACCGGCTTCCGGGTGGAGGAATACAAGCGGCCCAAGTTTCTCGTCGAGCTGGGCAAGCCGAAACAATCCCCCAAACTGGGCGAGACGGTGGAGTTGCAGGGCAAGGCCACCGACTACACCGGCGCGCCGATCGGCGAAGCCACCGGCAAATTTCGAGTCACGCGACAGGCGCGCTGGCCGGTCTGGTGGCGATGGCATTACTGGCGCGGCGGCCCGATTCATTCGCAGCAGAGGCAGATTGCCCACGGCAAATTTGAAACCAAGCCGGACGGCTCGTTCGTCCTGCGCTTCGACGCCCTCCCAGACAATAATGTGCCGGAGGAAACCGAGCCGACGTTCGTGTACCTGATCCACGCCGACGTCACTGACGGCAGCGGTGAGACGCGCAGCGACAACACGCAGATCAGCGTTGGCTACACCACGCTGGCCGCCACGATGCACGCCGAAGCGTGGCAGACGACGGCCAAGCCGGTCGAGTTTACGCTTGGCACCCGATCGCTCTCAGGCGTTCCGGAGTCGGCCAGAGGCACACTGACCATTCACGAGTTGAAACAACCGGAACAGGTCATTCGGCATCGGCTCGTGC
>Ga0209036_1000857_pt1 | contig 13072 bp, 10 predicted proteins | sample MarorgKNORR_S2LV_3_FD_188222 | JGI IMG/M metagenome (GOLD analysis project Ga0209036, IMG submission 188222) | Marine microbial communities from the Southern Atlantic Ocean, analyzing organic carbon cycling - DCM_A/KNORR_S2/LV (SPAdes) (version 2) | ecosystem: Environmental > Aquatic > Marine >... | reverse complement strand
CAAAAGCTGAAGAGCCAGCTGCAGAAGCACCTGCTGAAGAGCCAGCTGCAGAAGCACCTGCTGAAGAGCCAGCTGCAGAAGCACCTGCTGAAGAGTCAGCTGCAGAAGCACCTGCTGAAGAGTCAGCTGCAGAAGCACCTGCTGAAGAGCCAGCTGCGGAAGACAAATCTGAGTCTAAAGAATAACTTTTTGTTTTGTCTGTTCCATCTAAAAACTTTGAATTAAAAGAAAAAAGAATATCTAGTGTAGCATTATCAACACTTGGATGTAAACTTAATTTTTCTGAGACATCTTCTATTGCAAATAATCTTGAGAAAAATAATTTTAAAGTTGTTCCATTTAATCAATATGCTGATGCTTATATTATAAATACATGTTCTGTAACTGAAAACGCTGATAATAAATTCAAAGTTTTTGTAAATAAAGCACTAAAGATTAATCCTAATGCTTTTGTAGCTGCAATTGGTTGTTATGCTCAACTCAAGCCAGAAGAATTGCTATCTGTTAAAGGTGTTGATCTTGTTTTAGGTGCATCAGAAAAATTTAATATTGTCAATTATCTTCAAAATATTGATCAAGATTTTTCTAAGTTTGACCATTCATGTAATATAAATGATGTTGATTCGTTTATTGAAACATACTCGACTAATTCTAGGACTAGAGCATTTCTAAAAGTACAAGATGGGTGCGATTATAAATGTAGTTTTTGTACAATACCATTAGCTAGAGGTAAATCAAGAAGTAATTCAATAGAAAATGTTGTTAAAAATGTGAAGGAAATAATTTCCAATGGAATAAAAGAAATAGTTTTAACAGGAATTAATCTTGGAGATTTTGGTAAAAGACAATCAGATAGTTTTGTGACTAATGAAGATTTTCTTGGGCTAATTAAAACTTTAGATAAAATTGATGGGGTAGAGCGTTATAGAGTATCATCAATTGAACCCAATTTGCTTACTGACGAAATAATTAGTTTTATCAGCAAGAGCAATAAATTTGTTCCACATTTTCATATCCCCCTTCAAAGTGGAAGTGATCAAATATTAAAGAAAATGAGAAGGAGATATAAAACTGATTTATATGAAAGTAGGGTAGAACTTATAAGGAAATTGATACCAAATGCTTCAATTGGAGTTGATGTAATTGTTGGCTTTCCAGGAGAAACAGATGAAATGTTTCTGGAAACATATAATTTCATTGAAAAATTAGATGTTACATATTTACATGTATTTTCTTATTCTGAGAGAGAGAATACAAAAGCAATTGAGTTAAATGGAGTAGTCCCAAAAAAAACAAGAAATAAAAGGAGTAAATTATTAAGATTGCTTTCTGCATCAAAAAAAACAAGTTTTTATAAAAATAATATTGGAAATGACTATAATGTTTTGTTTGAATCTGAAAACAAAAATGGTTTAATTGAAGGATATACTGAGAATTATATCAGGGTTAGAAAAGATTGGAATAAAAATCTAGTAGGTCAAATCAGAAAAGTAAGAATTGAAAAAGTAGATTCAGAGGGATATGCTGTAGCATAAATTATAGTTTAATACCAACAGGTAGAAGATGTTTAAATGCTTTGTTCTTTCTAACAAAACCCGCAATCTTTGGTGAAGTTGGAACAACCCTTAATTTTTTTTCTTCGATAAACTCAAGAACTTTTATTATAAATTGTTCTTCAAATTTATCATCCTTAAGTTCTTTTGGTATATGTATCTTGGTAAGAAAAATTTTTCTTTCCTGTTCTGCGTATTCTATTCTAGCCAGAGAGTTCTTGTATTTAACCTCAAACTGTCTTAAAAATTCATTATTCTCCAGATTAATTTGATACATATTTAATTTTTAGCCGGACAGCAAAGATAAGAAATATTTATAATAGAATTGATTTTTTTTTCAAATGCTAAATTCTTTTCATTTGCTCTTGCATCATTCTAATTTGTGAGGTAAGCATATTGTGTTTATCATGACCCTTCGCTTCGCTTAAAAGCATCTGAGCTTCTCTTTTTCTTCTTTTTTGCATCATTATTCCAGCTAGGCTAAGTTTAGCCATTGCCATATCACTACTAGTGTTAAGACCAAGTTTTAGAGCCTCTCTAAAGTTTTTTTCTGCTATTGTTAAGTTATGTTGAGATTGTATTAAGCCATTTAAATAATAATAAAAACCTTGTTGCTTTTTTATTAATGCACTTTTTGGATTTTTAATAAGTGTCAATAGTCTTTGTGTTTTATCAAAATTTTGTTTTCTAAGACTAAGAAATGCAAGGATTAGTATCTCATTTTTGAAATACAAGATTATTAATATTATCGATAATAGGAACATAAAAATTCCATTTCCAATATAGGTTTCAGTAATCTGATATATACCATACCCTAAGAGAGCTATCGCAAGTATTAATTTTATATTTTTTGGAAACATAATTTTTTTTACAAAACTACAATTTAATAATATTAATATGAACTTGTTTAAAAAGATATTATATTTGCCTACTGATATTTAATTTAAATAAGAAGTGAAAAGAACTTACCAGCCATCAAATAGGAAAAGAAGAAATAAGCATGGATTTATGGATAGAATGTCCACTGCTAATGGGAGAAATGTTATTTCTTCTAGAAGGGCAAAAGGTCGAAAAAAAATATCGGTTTCAAGTGAATCGCGTCATAAAAAATAATTTTTGATAACTTTTTAAAAGTGTTACGATTGTAGCACTTTTTTTTTAATATTTTTGTAAGATTTTATGCCTAAAGACAAAAAGATTAAATCAATTCTAATTATAGGCTCTGGACCAATAATAATTGGGCAAGCTTGTGAATTTGATTATTCTGGTTCTCAAGCTCTTAGATCGCTCAAGGAAGATGGAATTAAAACAATACTTATTAATTCTAACCCTGCAACTATAATGACTGATCCTGCGATGGCAGATCATATCTATCTTAAACCTCTTACAACTCAATCAATAATTGAAATTTTAGAGAAACATAAGATAGATGCTGTTTTACCTACAATGGGGGGACAGACAGCACTTAATCTATGTATTGAAGCTCAAGACAAAGGAATATGGGAAAAGTTTTCTGTCAAAATTATTGGTGTTGATATAGATGCTATTAAAATAACTGAGGATAGAGAAAAGTTTAGGCTTCTGTTAAATAAAATCGATATTCCAGTTGCTCCTGCAGAAAGAGCAGCTTCTTTTTTAAGTGGGAAAGAAATAGCACAAAAATTTGGTTTTCCTCTTGTTATCCGTCCATCTTTTACCCTTGGTGGAACAGGTGCTTCAATTGTATATGAGGAAGAAAATTTTAATGACCTTCTAACTAGAGGACTTGAGTCTTCTCCGATACATGAAGTTTTAATAGATAAAGCTTTAATTGGTTGGAAAGAATATGAATTAGAGTTATTAAGAGATAAGAATGATAATGTTGTAATTATCTGTACTATTGAGAATATGGATCCAATGGGAATACATACAGGTGATTCAATAACTGTTGCTCCAGCAATGACTCTCTCAGATACAACTTATCAAAGGATGAGAGATATGGCAATTAAAATGATGAGAAGTATAGGTGATTTTGCAGGAGGATGCAATGTTCAATTTGCTGTTAGTCCAGATGAAAAAGAAGATATTATTGCTATTGAGATTAATCCTAGAGTTTCTAGATCTTCAGCATTAGCATCCAAAGCATCAGGATACCCCATAGCAAAAGTTGCTGCAAAACTTTCTCTTGGTTATACACTTGACGAGTTAAGTAATCAAATCACAAAATCTACTTCTGCATTATTTGAACCAACTTTAGATTATGTAATAGTTAAGATTCCAAGATGGAATTTTGACAAGTTTGAAGGATCAGAAAGAACTATTGGATTACAAATGAAAGCAGTTGGAGAAGTAATGGGTATTGGAAGATCTTTTCAAGAAGCCCTTCATAAGGCCACTCAATCTCTAGAAATTAAGAGAAATGGTTTGGGGGCTGATGGAAAAGGATATAAGGATTATAATACCATAATTGAAAAATTAAAGTATCCAAGTTGGGATAGAGTTTTTGTCTTATATGATGCAATTCAAATAGGTATCTCTCTTAAAAGAATCTATGAAATAACAAAGATTGATATGTGGTTCTTAAAACAGTATGAAGAATTGTATATGCTAGAAAAAGAAATTTCAAAATATAATATTAAATCTATTGATTATGATCTAATGCTTGAGGCTAAACAAAAAGGTTTTGCAGATAGACAAATAGCATTTATGCTTGATTGTGTTGAGAGTTCAGTTTATAAGAAAAGAGAAAAGTTGGGTATTCATAGAGTCTATAAATTAGTTGATACGTGTTCTGCAGAATTTCGAGCTGAAACGCCATATTACTATTCTACTTTTGAACAGAAAATGAAGCTGAAAAATAAGCAAGATTATTCAGAGAATGAGAGTGCAGTTTCAAAAAAGAAAAAGATAGTAGTGCTGGGTTCAGGCCCAAATAGAATTGGTCAAGGTATAGAGTTTGATTATTGTTGTGTCCATGGGGTATTAGCTGCAAGTGAATGTGGTTATGAAACAGTTATGATAAATTGTAACCCTGAGACAGTATCTACTGATTTTGATATATCTGATAAATTATATTTTGAACCAGTATTTTGGGAACACATTTATGATATAATCAGACATGAAAATCCTGAAGGAGTAATTGTTCAGCTTGGTGGTCAAACCGCTCTTAAATTAGCTGAAAAACTTGATAGATATGGTATAAAAATTATAGGAACTGAATTTAAATCATTGGATTTGGCAGAAGATAGGGGAAGTTTTTCAACATTATTAAAAGATAATAAAATACCTTATCCAGATTTTGGTGTTGCAACTACTGCTAAACAAGCTGTTAAACTTTCAAAAAAATTAGACTTTCCAATTCTAGTTAGACCATCATATGTCTTGGGTGGTCAGGGAATGAAAATTGTAATAAACGAGCAGGAGCTTGAGGAACACGTAGTAGACTTATTAGGGAAAATCCCTAATAATAAATTGCTTTTGGATCACTACCTAGATGGTGCTATAGAAGCAGAAGCTGATGCAATATCTGACGGAAAAGATGTATATATTATCGGAATAATGGAACATATTGAACCATGTGGAATCCACTCGGGGGATTCAAATGCTACTCTTCCTGTATTTAGTTTAGGAGATCTTGTAATTCAACAAATAAAAGATCATACTAAAAAAATTGCTTTAGCTCTTAAGACTATTGGTCTTATTAATATTCAATTTGCAATTAAAGACGATAAGGTCTTTATTATTGAAGCTAATCCAAGAGCATCTAGAACAGTTCCGTTTATCTCAAAAGCCTATAAAGAACCATATGTCAATTATGCTACAAAAATTATGCTTGGGAAAAAGAAGGTAAAAGATTTTAAATTTAACCCAAAGCTAAATGGTTACGCAATTAAGCAACCAGTTTTTTCTTTTAACAAGTTTCCTAATGTTAATAAACAGCTTGGGCCGGAGATGAAAAGTACTGGAGAAAGTATTTTGTTTATTGATGACTTAAATGATGATGCATTTTTTGAACTTTATTCTAGAAGAAAAATGTATTTAACAAAATAGATAATTACTTAATAAATATCCTATCTCTAATTAACTGTTGTTTTAAAGATTCTTCTGGAATATAAATTTCTTTTATATTATCATCAGATGATATAAACTGAATATTACCAAAGATATGATCAATTGCTATTTTAAGTAGTTGCTCATTATTATCACCTAGTTCACCAGCAGTCCTAATAGACTCTCTAATTTCATAATCTGGTACTAATCCATCAGGAAAGTCAGTATAACCTGCTACATTTCCAATCTTAAGAACAATTGGCTGCATAGCATATTTATGGTTGGGATTCTTATCACGCTGATCATTTATATAATCATACAGAGTTATTGAACCTTGATTTTTCCCAACTGTATAATCTCCAATATGAATAACGTCAATATATGGGTCAAGCCCATTTATTAGTAATTCACTTGCAGATGCAGTTCTAGATGTAGTTAATACATATACTCTGTTGAGATTAAGAGAGTTTATGGGAATTCCATCCATATCACTCACAAACCTATTAATTAGATTGTCTGGATTATTTTCATTCCAGTAATCCATCAATTTTGAGTTCCATTTTTCTTTTGCAAAGATTTGATTGTTAAATTGACCAGTGACCATTGAAGCAAGATTAATAGATGTTGAAATCCTCCCTCCAGGGTTATACCTAAGATCTAGAACTAGTTCATCAACACCTTGTGATTTAAATTCTCCAAATACATTATTTAATTCAAGATTATAGTCTTTATTTTCAGACTCTACATTTCCAAGAAATTGGTTATACATAAGATATCCAATCTTTTTTTGATCTATATCTATTGTCTTGGAGATATGTATTGGGTTTTTAACTAATCTAGATTTATTCAAAGTAACATTTGTACTATTAGAGGTTAAGCTAGCACATTGATTATTTTCATCATAGTTTAAATCTGCAAATCCATATGTACTGGTCAATAGATTATCATCATAGAGAAGATCTCTATAATTATCCTTATTAAGTCTTGTCCCATTGACTTCACTAAAGAAGTATCCTCTTTTTACTCCGTTTATATCAGCATCAGAATCTTTATGTACGTATCTTACAAAACCAAATACATTTTGACCATTACATTCAAGGAATAAGCCAAACTCCATTCCATCAGAATAGTCAATTCCTTGAAGATAATTCTCTAGTTCTTCATAGTCATCTGAAATCCAACTGAATCTGTCATCAGGATGTTTAAGAGATTCAAAAAAATTTTCAGGATTAGGATTTTGACTAAGATAGAATGAATAGTCAGAGAGATTATCAAGTTTGCTATCAGCTAGATTTATTACACTTTCTTGCCAATAGTAATATTGATTTAAACCTTTCCAAATAAAGTCACTAATTTCAAGATCATTCTCGAGTTTTGCAATATTAGGATCCTCATCACTTTCTTTCTTACAGCCTATGACAAATAGAGAAAATATTATAAAAATTGATAAAATTTGATTAAAATTCATAATTCTATATACCTGTGTAATTTGATGGTGTGATAACCTTTAGCTCATTTTTTATTTTTTCACTTACATCAAGACTATCTATAAATTTATGAAGAATTTCTTTTGTTATAGAAGAATTTTTTCTTGTCAGTTCTTTTAATGACTCATAAGGATTTGAGTATCCTTCTCTTCTAAGAATTGTTTGAATGGCCTCTGAAATAATAATCCAATTATCTTCAAGGTCAGCATTAATTTTAGTTTTATTCACAATTAGTTTGTCTAAACCTTTAATTATTGATTTAATTGATATTACAGTATGACTAAACGGGACACCAATATTTCTAAGAACTGTACTATCACTTAGATCTCTTTGAAGCCTTGATTTTGTTAATTTATTAGAAAAGAAATCAAAAATTGAATTTGCAATCCCTATATTTCCTTCGGCATTTTCAAAATCAATAGGATTGATTTTATGTGGCATTGCAGAAGATCCTACTTCATCTTTATTGATTTTTTGTTTAAAATAATCTAAAGAAATATACGTCCATATGTCTAGACTTAAATCAAGTAGTATATTATTTATTCTTCTGACATTATCACATAAAGAAGCAAAAGAATCATAATGTTCAATTTGAGTTGTAGGGAAAGAGTAGTCTAAACCAAGTTCTAATTCAACAAATCTCTTTCCAAAGTCTTTCCAATTTGTTTCTGGAAATGCAACCTTATGCGCATTAAAATTTCCAACTGCTCCTGCAAATTTTGCAGAATTTGGTATTCTAATTAAGTTTTTTCTTTGATTTTTAATTCTTGTAGAAAATACTAGAATCTCTTTACCTAATTTTGTTGGAGAGGCTGGCTGTCCATGAGTTCTAGATATAATAGAAATATCTTTATATTTTTTTGATAACTGATCTAAATGCTTAATTAATTTGTCTAACTCAGGAAGATAAATATTACTGATAAACTCTTTTATTGAAAGTGGTATTGCAGTATTATTGATATCCTGAGAGGTTAAACCAAAATGAATAAACTCTTTATATCTGCTTAATTTATAATCATCAAATTTATTTTTTATAAAATACTCAACTGCCTTAACATCATGATTAGTTTTTTCTTCTATTTTTTTTATTTTAAGTGCATCTTTTATAGAAAAGTCATTATAAATATTTCTAAGATTATTCTTTTCTAAAGAATTCAATGGCTTAAGCTTACCGATACGGTTTTTACATAGAAATAAGAAATATTCAATTTCAACCTTTAGTCTATAGTAAATAAGGGCTTTTTCGCTAAAGTATTTGCTAATAGAATCGACCTTATCTCTATATCTTCCATCTATTGGGGAGATGGCGTCTAACTTTTTTTCTTTCATACACAAAGATAAACTAAGTTTAGGGATTTTTAAAACTCTAAAAGCTTATACTCGTCATAGCATTCATTTATTGCCTCCATAATTTGAAGATCATTAGCTTCGGATATAAAAGTATCTGAAAAACTACAACTTCTAAGTATCTCATTAATATCTATTTTGGGAATTCCTAAAAGTTGAACTAAAACTTCCCTGTCAAATTTTGTTGATAACAAATTTTTTATTTCTTCATCTTCTCTCATCAACCTTAGCTTTGCCATTTTTTTTGGGTTCCGTTTAAATAAACTATTTAAAAAATCTGCAGGATTAAATATAGCTCCTAGTACCTTAGAAATTCCAGACCTTGTTCTTCTTCCCCCTTCGTAACCAAGATTTGGAAGACCAATTATTCTGTATCTAGGAGAAGAATTAATTGGGGCATTTTTTACATCAATTTCCAGATATCCAGTTAGTTTATATGGTGTGATAACAACTTCCTCAAGAGCCAAAGCTAATTCGGTTAAATTAAATGTTAGGTCGTTGTTTTCATATTTAATTAAATCATTTGTTACAACAATTTTAAGAGGCTTATATCCAATGTAAGAGAAGTATAAAGTATCAGCAACTGAAGCATTTATTTCAAAAACACCCTCACTATCAGTAATTGTTCCAACAACTTTGCTAAGGTTTAATACGTGAACATTTTGAAGTGAACTTTGTGATGACTCACTTTGAACCTTTCCTCTTACTCTATTTTTACTATCTTGACAATATATAAAAGTACATAATAGACAGAGTGATAATGTTAGGAATTTTCTCATACTACAATTGCTAAATTAGAAAGAATATATTATAATTAACTATGAATTCATATGCAGATGTAATTTTACCTCTTCCTCTCCCAAAGCCTTTTACTTATAAGTTGTCTGAAGAAGAGTCTAAAATTTTAGAAGTTGGTTATAGAGTAGCTGTTAGTTTTGGAAAAAGAAAAATTTATACTGGCATTATTTGTAGACTTCATAATGAGAGTCCGCTTAACTATGAGGTGAAGCCAATAGAGTTTATATATGATTCAAAAGCAATTGTGGACCAGAAAAGAATTAATTTTTGGACCTGGATGTCAAAATATTATTTTTCACCGATAGGTGATATACTTAAAGCTGCAGTTCCTTCAACTTTGTTATTAGAGAGTGAATCAATTATTTCTAAAATTGATACTTCAGAGGAAGAAATTAAAAATATGAGTGATAATGAATACTTAATTTATGAAGCATTAGATCAAGAAGATATAAGAATTGCAGACATTAATCTTATAACTGATCGTAAAACGGTTTATCCTATTTTACAAAAAATGATACAGTCTGGATACATTGAGTTAAAACAACAAATAAAAGAGAAATATAGGCCTAAACTTGTTAAGTTCATTAGACTTAAAAGACAAATAAAGTCTAAAAAAAGCATAGATCGTATTCAAGATAATATTAATAAATACCCAAAGCAGAAAGAAATTTTGATGACAATAATAAAACTAGATAAAAATAAAAACAATTGGATAAGACTAGCTGACATAAAAAACCATATAAGTTTTTCAAGTTCTTCACTAAAGTCTCTTGAAACAAAAAATATAATTGAGATTAAAAAATTTAAAGAGGATCGGAATATTGAAAACGATTTTGAGATTAAAAAGAATATTGTTCTATCTAAATCACAATCAAAAGTTTTGAGGCAAATTAATTTAGAATTTGAAAGCAAAGATATTGTATTGTTAGAGGGAGTTACATCTTCTGGAAAAACAGAGATCTATTTAAAGATTATTGAAAAATTCTTAGATGATAATAAACAAGTTTTATATCTACTTCCCGAAATATCTCTTACAACTCAGATAATACAAAAGTTAAAAAACAGATTTGGTAATAAAGTCTTTGTTTTTCATTCAAGGAATTCAATACATGAAAGAACAGAAGTATGGAAAAATGTTAAACAGAATAAAAATAATCCTCAGATAATTATTGGTGCAAGATCATCTTTGTTTCTTCCATTTAATAACCTTGGTTTAATTGTAATTGATGAGGAGCATGAGAATTCATATAAGCAGCAAGAACCCTCGCCTAGATATCATGCTAGAGACTCTGCAATTGTATTATCAAGATTATATAAATCAAAAATTATACTTGGCTCTGCAACACCTTCAATTGAATCATCAGAAAATGCTAGAAATGGAAAGTATGGATGGGTAAAGCTTCATGAAAGGTATGGAGGTATAAAATTGCCTAGAATTGAAACAATTGATCTTAAAGAAGAGATTATTAATGACAATATGAATGGTCTTTTTTCAAAAAAATTAATAGATGAGATAGATGATACATTAAAAAATAATAGACAAGTAATACTTTTTAGAAATAGAAGAGGGTATGCTTCTATATGGATGTGTAAGACATGTGGACATAATATTAATTGTGATAATTGTGATGTGACACTTACTTACCATAATGTTTCAAATAATCTAAAGTGTCACTATTGTGGTTTTTCTACTAAAATTCCTAAGACATGTTCTATGTGTGGCGAAGATAATATGATTAATAAGGGTGATGGAACCCAGCAAATTGAAGAAAGTATTAAAGAATACTTCCCTAAAGCAAGAGTCAGTAGGATGGACTGGGACACAACTAGAGGTAAATGGTCTTTTGATAGGATTATAAATTCATTCTCTAATCATGAGATAGATATATTAATTGGTACTCAGATGGTTACAAAAGGACTTGACTTTAATAATGTTAAACTAGTTGGGGTCTTAAATACAGACCATTTTTTAAATTTCCCAAATTTTAGGGCTCATGAAAAGGCATTTCAAGTCTTAACCCAGGTTGCTGGAAGAGCTGGGAGAAAAGGAATTCAAGGAAAAGTTTTACTGCAAACATATCAGCCAAACCATCCAATAATTCAACATGTAATTAATAATGATTATAAAGGAATGTTTGAAGCTCAATTAACAGAGAGAATAGAATATAAATATCCACCATATGTAAGATTAATTAAACTAACTATTAAAGATAGAAGCCTTGATAAGGTTAATATTGCAAGTGAATGGTTGGATAAAATGATGAGAAGATCATACAAAGGAGACATACTAGGTCCAGTTTATCCAGAGATATCAAGAGTGAGGAATAAGTATCAAAAACAATTTATTATAAAGCTTAAAAATATTGATTCAATTAATCAATTCAGGAATATTCTAAATAAAACTCTAATTAGCTTTGATTCTATATCAAAATATAGGTCTGTAAGGGTAGTGGTTGATGTAGATCCACTCTAGTTTTAACACTAATATTTAATCTAATCAAAATTTGGCAGATAATATTTAATAAACTAATTTTGCGAGCTAACAATTTTAGATGAAAAGTTACGAAACAGTCTTTATCTTAAATCCAGCTTTGTCAGAGGACCAAGTTGGAAAGAGTATATTAAAGTATGAGAAATTTTTAAAATCAAATGGTGCCAAATTGGTTCATAAAGAAAACTGGGGTCTAAAAAAATTAGCCTATACTATTGAAAATAAAAATAGTGGTTTTTATAACCTTTTTCAGTTTGATGCACCATCAGAAATTATTTCTCCTTTTGAACTAGAATTTAGTAGAGATGAGACAGTTATGCGTTATTTGACTGTAACTCTTGATAAGCATGCTATAGCGTGGGCTGAAAAGAGAAAAAATAGAAAACCAAAAAAAGTAAAGTAAATGTCCAAAATTGAAGAACAATCTAAGAGTGCTAATACAAGCGAAATAAGATATTTATCGCCTCTTGATATTGATACGGCAAAAGTTAAAAAATATTGCATGTTTAGAAGATCTGGTATTAAATATGTTGATTATAAAGATCCAGATTTTTTGAACAGATTTATAAACGAGCAGGGTAAGATCCTGCCAAGAAGGTTGACAGGAACTTCACTGAAGTATCAAAGAAAAGTGTCTGTTGCAGTTAAAAGGGCTAGGCACCTTGCGTTACTTCCTTATGTTGGGGATTTATTAAAATAATTTTATGGAATTAATCTTAAAAGAAAATGTTGCTCATTTAGGCTTCAAAGATGAAATAGTTGATGTTAAAGATGGCTATGGAAGAAATTATCTTATCCCTAAAGGTAAAGCTGTTTTAGCTACAACTTCTGCTAAAAAAGTTTTGGCTGAGAATCTTAAGCAAAAAGCTTTTAAGGAGAAAGCAATAATTGATGAAGCAAATAAATTAGCTAAAAAGATTGAAAAGTTAGAAATTAAAGTAAAAACAAAAGTAGGACCTGATGGTAAACTTTTTGGTTCTATTTCAAATATAGATATCTCAAATAGTCTTGCTGATAACAAAATTGATTTAGAAAAAGATAATATATCAATACCTGGAAGAACTTTAAAGAGAATAGGTAAATATGAAGTTACAGTTAGAGTTCATAGAGAAGTTTCAGCTCAATTAGCTTTTGAAATAGAGCCTGATGAAGAGTCAATAAAGTTAATTGCTGCTGCAAAATCTAAAAAGACGAAAAAGTCTAAACCAGCTGAAGGGGAAGCTCCAGCTGAAGGGGAAGCTCCAGCTGATATTAAAGAAAAGTCTAAAAAGGAAGTAGTATCTAAGAAGGAAGTTTCAGAAGAAAAGCCTGAGAAGGAAGTAGTATCTAAGAAGGAAGTTTCAGAAGAAAAGCCTGAGAAGGAAGTA
>Ga0209036_1000856_pt1 | contig 13078 bp, 9 predicted proteins | sample MarorgKNORR_S2LV_3_FD_188222 | JGI IMG/M metagenome (GOLD analysis project Ga0209036, IMG submission 188222) | Marine microbial communities from the Southern Atlantic Ocean, analyzing organic carbon cycling - DCM_A/KNORR_S2/LV (SPAdes) (version 2) | ecosystem: Environmental > Aquatic > Marine >... | reverse complement strand
AGGTTTCTGAATATTATGCATGATTTATCGTCTTATATTGGAATTATTGGAGGAGGTATATCAGGTCTCACATTAGGTTGTTCACTAAGAAAATATGGAATAAATACTATTATATTTGAGAAAGAGCCAAATCTTCACGATGAAGGAGCAGGAATATCAATTTCACCTAATGGGTTACTAGTTCTTGAGCGGTTAGAATTAAAAAATGAACTAGAGAAAAATTCTTATAAATCTTCAAAGGCTCTATTAAAATACAATAATTCACCTTTATTAGAAATGGACTCGCCCGTTTATACAATGAACAGACGAAATCTAATTAATATTCTCTATAAAAAATACATAGACCTTGGCGGAGAAATGTTATTTGAATATAAACTTCAAGATCTGGATATAGAAAAAAAAGAATGTTTATTCACTAACTCGTCCTCAAGAAAAATAAGACATGTTATTGCTTCTGATGGAATAAAATCTCTTGTAAGAGAGAAATTTTTTTCAGACGGATCTCAACCAATATATAGTGGGTATAGTGCTTGGAGAGGTACCATTGAATCAGATAATCCAAATTTAGAAATTTCTTTTTCTTCGAATAAGCATTTAGTTAGTTATCCAATAAATAGTGATCTCAAAAGAAGCTTTACAGGAATTATAAAAACCAATGAACAGATTACTGAGTCCTGGAGAGAAAAAGGAAATCTTGAAACTTTTATTAAACAGTTTGAAGAGACCAATTATAAAATCTCTGAGATATTTGAATCTGCTGAAAATATTTATAAATGGGGAATCTTCATTAGACCTCCTCTAAAAAGTATAATTAAAAAAAATATAACCCTCATTGGAGATGCGGCACATCCCATGGTCCCATTCCTTGGGCAAGGAGCTTGTATTGCTATTGAGGATGCCTATACCTTTGGTTATCTATGTTATGAACTCAAATGTGAATTTGAAAAAGTTCAAAGAATGTATCAACTTTTGAGATTAAAAAGAGATAACAAAATTCAAAAAATGTCGCTCAATCAAGGTAAGCTTAATCACTTAAAGAACCCCTTCCTTGTTTTTTTAAGAAATCAACTTATGAAAAAAACAGATATTGTATCCAATAGATTAAAAACTATTCACAATTATGATGTTCATGAAGAAACTATTAAGTCTTTAAGCAATTAAACCTTACCTATTCCCCATTTTATGCCTCGACGCAATAGTTCATAATAAGTTTCAGTTTCCCACGCACATCTTTCAATAGATACTTCATCCACAAATGGGCGCATATCATATTTACCCCTGCAATGACCTAACATCAAATAAAGGACATTTCCTTTTCCAACATTATGGATATACATTTGAGGTCGAGGATCATCATTAGGTGGATCAACTTGAACATAGGCCTCACTAGGATCAGAATATTCTGCATCTAAAAGGACATGTAAGTTATCCTCAAATTCACAATAATATGGTTCATCATAAACTTCAAAATCTTCAAGACCCTTTGTTAATTGATGATCTTTATCTTTAATCCTAACAAGGAAATCCATATTAGCTGGGTGAGCTATAAATCTACTACCAAGAAGCTTCATAAATTCTGGTGAAACATTTGGTGTATCCGCTTTTGCGCCATCAAAAGCTACAATTGCATTTGTTCCATGAAGCGCAAACCAATTTCCGCCAGAAGTAAGATAATCTTCGATATGCTTTACCTCTTTATCCTCCGGCTTAAGATCGCATGTATAGGTGATTACAAGGTTTTTACCAATATGGTTTTCAAAATTATCATAACTATCAGATACAGTTACTGAAATATCATCGTGCTCATATAAAAGCTTAAGAAGTTCGACACGAGCAAAATCACTATCATGGTATTTTGCATTGCATATAAGGTGCACATGATATGGTTTCAACTCTTTGTTCATTTATATGTTTAAAGTCTCCTAAATTAGAAATTTGTTTCTAAAGAAAGCCCAATTGTTCGTGGGAAAGGTATTGAATGTTGTCCACCAACCATGCTCATTGGACCCTCCTCTTCTGTTAAGTTTCTTCCAAACAGACCAAACTTCCAATTATCTTTAGAGACTCCAATATTTGCATTAAGTAGTTCAATAGATGGGGCTATTCTTCCATCAAAAACACTTTGTACACTATCTCTTTGAACAAATAATGCATTAGCATTTAATGTCATATCATTATTTAAAGGACGGATAAGATTTGCTCTAATAGAATATGTGCTTTTAGCCGTTCCTGGAAGTTGTGAGCCATCACCCATAAATGGAAGCTTAGTCACAATAGCTTCATCAACATTATCTAATTCAACCTCATTAGTATTTCCTGAGAAGTAGAGAGATAAGCCATCAATTGGCGTATCCCAGGCAATAGTCAAATCAATACCTCGACCTTCAATATCTGCAACAGGTATGACAATAGTTTGAAGTGCTGGAGAAATTTCAACTTGTGCATCCCCCCAATCATAAAAGAATGCAGCAAGATCAATACTTACAGAACCAAGGTTCCATTTACCACCTATAGTATAATTCCATAATGTATCAGGCTCAGAAGCGTTATCGTAGTTTGTTCCACCGAGGGTTGCATTTGACGCAGTCATGATAGCGGTAGATGTTATAGAACCACTTCTAAAACCTTTTGCAGCCTCAAAATAAAGCATTGAATCTTCGCTAGGATAATAAGCGACATTGAGCCTAGGGTTAAAAGTATCATTTGTAGCGCTATCAGTTCCAACAGTGTTTGTTACAATTGGATCTGGGGCTCCAGTTAGAGGAGTTAATAACTCTACACTACTGTTCTCATTGAAACCTCTTTTCTCTTCATAATATCGTCCACCAATAGTTAAAACCCATTTTTCATCTTCAGATGTTCGGCTTGCTTCACCATAAATAGCCCATGATTCACTTGAAAGAAGGTTTGAGGCATTGATAGAGTTAAATCCAAAATCTGGAAGAAGCACATCTTGGCCCCCAAAAGTTTCTCCATCTTGATAAAATGCACCTATAATCCAACTCCACGCACCTTCACTTTTTGATGTAAGACGAATATCTTCATTAAAGTTTTCTGACTCTAAAGGCCATAAAGATGAAAAATTCCCTATCCCAGGAATAAAACCACCGTTATTAGAAATAACAGTATTTTCCATATAGCCAGTTGTACTTTCTAACATTGCAAAACCTAAATCATATGCTACATCCAATATATATATTGTATAGTCTGAGAATGTTTCACCAAAAACATTATCTATAGCAGGGGGACTTGGATAAGTTAGACGATTTGCGTATTCTTGTTCAGAGTCTTGTCTCCAGTAAGTAAATTTAACACTTGTTTTTTCATTTGGTTCTACCAAAAGTTTTAATCTTCCAGTTAAAGCTTCATAAGGGTTACCATCAGTTTGATCGCTAGGTATAATTTCAGCCCAACCTCCAATATCTTTGATGCTTAAGACAGCCCTTATAGCGGCATTATCTGAAATCGGAGCATTAATCATAATATCTCCAGTATAACTACTATCGCCATCATCTATTTCCGATACAGTAGCTTTAAAAGATCCTTCAAATTCTCCAATAACTGGGTCTTTAGTAATAACTTTAATAGTTCCACCTAATGATCCCAATCCGTAAAGAGTTCCAGATGGCCCTCTTAAGACCTCTACTCTTTCTGTATCATATAGATCAGTAACTGGGGCATAAGGACGTCCAGGAATAGAAAAAGCAAAATTATCTAAATAATATCCTACAGTTGCATCTCCATCTGTTTCACTAGCCGCAACGCCTCTAATAGAATAAACATTGCTACCATGGCTTATTGTAGAATTTTGAATAGCACCAGGTATAAGTGTTATCATTTCTTCAAAATTAGTTATATTCAGCTCATCAAGATCATCTCCCGATAACGCTTGTACTGCTTGTGAAACATCACTTATGTTTTGTTCTCTTCTTTGCGCAGTAACAACAATTTCTTCAAGTTCTAAGGCGGTAGTTTCAGATGAAGTTTGTGCAAATGTAATTGTTGAATAATTCACAATGAATAAGATTAAAAAAGAATAAAAAATTTTTTTTAAAGACATTATCTTCCCCTATATATAATTAATTTTTTTTATTATTAGTTAATTTAGGTCAAATAATATCATAATTATCCCAAATTACTTAGAAATATTCAGTCGATATATCCGCACCGATAAGAATTCTTAACTATCAACAAGAAGTATTATGTAAGAAATATATTAAAATTGATTATTTATCAGGCAATGCAAACGCTATTAAATGGTCTGATGCAGGTGAACCAACAGCCCAATGACCTCCAGCAGCAATAACAACAAATTGTTTTCCATTTTTTGTTTTATAAGTCATTGGAGTTGCATGCCCTCCAGTGGGCAATCTAAATTTTGCAAGCTCTTCTCCTGTTTCTGTATTAAAAGCTCGCAAATAAAAATCACTTGTTGCTGCAATAAAGGTTAAACCTGAAGCTGTTACGGTTGGTCCGCCAATATTTGGTGCTCCCTTAATCCACCAAAAAGGAAAAGGGGCCAAATCCTTTGATGTCCCAAGAGGTATTTGCCACAAATGATCACCTGTATTTAAATCTATAGCTGTAAGATTTCCCCAAGGCGGTTTTGTGCAAGGAACTCCTAGAGGTGACATAAAACCATATGCTCTAATAGTGCAATATGGAGTTCCTTCATTTTGTTGTAATGCTGAAAATCTCGATTGAACACTATCCCTTGCAAGCTCTTTTAATGCTTTATCACAATCACTTCTAGGCACCATAACAATAGTACTTGATAAATTCATAGTATTAGCTATTAAAATATTTCTTGATGCGTCAATTGCAGGACCACCCCAATTTGCCCCTCCAATAGCGCTTGGATAATGAACACTTCCTTCAAGTGATGGTGGTGTGTAAAGACCTTCATTTCTTAAATCCTGAGCAGCTTTTTTACAGTATCCTCTATCCCATGGTGTAAAACCAAAAACATCATCAGGATCAAGATATGTTGGCGTTAATGGTTTTGGTTTAGTGGGAAAAGGTTGAGTTTTCGTTACATAGTCACCTTCGACTGCACCTTGTGGGACATCCCTTTCTTCAACAGGAAAAATAGGCTCACCAGTTTCTCTATCCAATAGAAATACAAATCCCATTTTAGTTGTTTGAGCTAATGCTTTAATAATTTTTCCGTCTTTTTCAACTTCATAAAAAGTTGGTTGAGAAGGTACATCATAATCCCAGATATCATGATGAACGGTTTGGAAATACCAAACAACTTCACCAGTTGTTGCGTTTAATGCAACAACAGAACTAGAATAATAATCTAAACCATTACGATGCCCACCATAATTATCTGCAGCAGTATTACCGGTTGGAAGATAAACAAGATTTAATTCAGGATCAGTTGAAATAATCGACCATACATTTGTAGTACCTCTCTGATAACGTTGTTTACCATCTTCATCTATTATTGGTTTTTGATTAGGAGGAATTGGATCCCAATACCAAACTAATTCACCTGTTATTACATCATAGGCTCTTACAACACCCCCTGGGACGGATGTACTCACATTGTCAGCAACTCCACCGCCTATAATTATTAAATTATTAATAATAGCAGGTGGAGAAATGCTATAATAATAGGCTGGATTATGTGTACCTAGGCCAGATCTTAAATCAACACTTCCATTATTTCCAAAATCACTACATAGTTTTCCTGTCTTACCATCAATGGCGTAAAGATCTGCGTCAATAGTCCCTGTAATTATCCGATGATAACACTCGTCACTTTCTTTCTTGTTTTCATCAATCCAGCTAGCAACGCCTCTACAATGTAAAAGGGCTTTTTCTTCTATATTAATTTGAGGATCAAAAACCCAATTTTCTTCACCAGTTTCTGAGTCCAATGCAAAAACCCTATTATATGGAGTACAATAATATAAGGTATCGTTAACTAATAACGGTGTTGCTTGGAATGAAGTTTGCTGACTGCTGTTTGGTATGACATCTTCTGTCCAATTTAATCCATCATGATAATCACCAGATCTATGCTCCCATATTTTTTTTAAATTCTTTACATTTTCTCGAGTTATTTCAGTAGCTTTTGAAAAGTGACCACCGCCAGAGTCTTTACCATAAGATGGCCAATCGTCATTTTGGCCATTTGAGCTTATTGATATAAATACAAATAGAAATAAAAAAGAAAGGTATTTCATTAGAATCTTAATTTTCAGGTAATTTAAAAGCTATAAGGTGATCAGAAGCAGGTGTTCCCATAGCCCAATGACCTCCAGCAGCAATAACAACAAATTGTTTTCCATTTTTTGTTTTATAAGTCATTGGAGTCGCATGCCCACCGGTAGGTAATCTAAATTTAGCTATTTCCGTTCCTGTTTCAGTGTTAAAAGCCCTCAAGAAATAATCCGTTGTAGCAGCAATGAATGTTACTCCAGTAGCTGTTACAGTTGGGCCACCCATATTTGGTGCGCCTTTAATCCACCAAAGAGGGAATGGAGCAATATCTCTAGATGTTCCCAAAGGGACATTCCATAAGTGATCACCAGTATCAAGATCAACTGCTGTCAAAGTCCCCCAAGGAGGCTTGGTGCAAGGCACACCTAGAGGCGAAAAGAAACCCATAGAACGTAGATTACAGTAAGGAATACCTTCATTTTGTTCTACACTTGTAAATCTAGCTTGTGTATCATTAATAGCTAGTTCATCTATAGATTTATTACAATCTTCTCTAGGAACCATAACAATTAAACTTGCCATATTCATTGTATTGACGACCATAATATTCCTTGAGGGATCTATTGCGGGACCGCCCCAGTTATTACCTCCTATGGCACTAGGATAGTGAATTGATCCTTCTACTGAAGGAGGAGTATAAAGTCCTTCATTACGTAACTTCTTGGCAGTTCTTTTACAATATCCTTTATCCCAAAAAGTAAAACCATAAGCTTCTTCTGGATCAAAATAAATTGGGTTCAAAGGCAAAGGTTTAGTTGGAAAAGGTTGAACTTTTGATAATTTCTCACCCTCTAAAGATCCTCTTGGAACTTCTCTTTCCTCAATAGGATAAATTGGTTCTCCAGTTTCACGGTTCAATAAAAACACAAGACCCATTTTAGTGGTTTGCGCTAATGCTTTTATCTTCTTTCCATCTCTCTCTATATCGTAAAGAGTTGGTTGTGAGGGAACATCATAATCCCAAACATCATGATAAACAGTTTTAAAATGCCATGCCACTTCACCAGTATCAGCTTTCAAAGCAACTACAGAACTATTGTAATAATCTAAGCCCTCTCTATGACCACCATAATAGTCTGGGGAAGCATTTCCTGTTGGAAGATATATTAAATTAAGGTCTGAATCAGTTGAAATAATTGACCAGACATTTGCTGTACCTCTTTGATATAATGCATTTTCGTTATCATTAGAACTTACTTCCATACCTGGTGGTACCGGGTCCCAAAACCATTCAAGATCACCTGTTCTAATGTTATATGCCCTAACAACTCCCCCAGGAATATTAATATTCGTATTATCAATTACACTTCCACCTACAATAATTTTTTCATCAATTATAGCTGGAGGTGATGAACTCCAATAATATATATCTGGATGATCACCTAAACCTTTTCTTAAATCTACTTTTCCATCATTTCCAAAATCTTCACATAATTTACCTGTTCTTGCATCAATAGAAAAAAGATCAACATCCATTGTTACACCGATTAATCGATGATGACAGATATCATTTTCATTTTTATTTGGATCTTCCCAGCTACTTAAACTTCTGCAAGTTTTAAGAGGCCTTCCTGCAGGATTAACCTGTGGATCAAAAACCCATTTTTCCTCACCTGTTTCAGGATTTAAAGCAAAAACTCTATTAAATGGCGTACAGTAATAAAGAGTTTCATTTACAAGAAGAGGAGTAGCTTGAAAAGATGTTTGAATTTCTGGAGCTATCTTACCTCTAGTATTTGCTCCACTTTGATAATCACCAGAACGATGAACCCATGCTTGTTCAAGAAGATGAACATTTTCAGGTGTTATTTCTGAAGCTCTTGAGTAATGGCCACCACCAGAATCTTTTCCGTATGATCTCCAATCATCATTTTCAGCAAAAATACTTTCACCATAAAATACAAAAAAGACTACCAAGAAATACTTTAAATTCATTTTAACTAATCCTTAATTTTTTCTAAAAGTTCAGATCTAATATTTTTAGGAAGTGTATTTATAATATTTATCATATTTAACAGGAAATTATCTAATGGTGCAGCTTTAGCAACATTATACTCTCCTTTACTGTGAATTTCATTAGCTTCTCTTGAAACTTTATATGCATACTTAAAATTACGAGTATGAGAAATTTTTGCAATATCATCATCTTTTAATTCTTTGATGTGAATTTTTTCTATTTCTCCACTTAAGCATAAAGACGAAACCCTTCTTTCATATGTATCCCTGCTTAACTCAACAAATTTACCTCCTTTAGATTTACAAAAATGAATTATTTGATTTAAAGTCATCCAAGGACTTTTTTCGAAAGATATTAGTGTTAATTTAATTATAATTAACGAACTTATTTCATCGCGGTCATGTTGAGCTTTTGAGAATTTTTTATCCTCTCCATTTATAACGCCTTTATTTCTTACAGATCTATGAAAATTTTTAGCAAGAAGAGAGATGTCAAGTATGTGATATGCAATAGTAGTTTTTTGAAAAAGATCTAAATCAGACCAATTAAAATCTTCAAAATTTTTGATATATTTCTGTATTTTATAAATTTCTGCCAAGTTTCCGCCCTTCTAAAGAAAAGCTTATAAAATATTTATCTACAGGACAAGGTTATTCTTCTGCACCTAAGCTGTAAAAATCATGTCTTATAATTTTCCACTTGCCATTAATCTTTTTGAGATATGTCTCATAGTAACCCCATAACGATACTGAATGATTAATATCGTCTTTATAATAACCCCGAGAATTGAGATTACTTTTGACCTTCACGGAACTACCCATTGCAGTAATTAATGAATTTCCAATTAGATGTTGGGATGAGCGAAATAAAGATCCAGATTCTATAATATATTCCATATAATCATCTATACCTTTGATTATTATTGTTTCACCGCCAAAAAAGCTTGGATCAAAAACGAATTTTGTTTCTACATCTTCAATAAATAAAGTCTTAAATAAATCATAATCTTTTTCATCTACAGCATGGGCATACTTATTAATAACATCAATGATATCTAGTCTATCTGTAACAGGTAGGTTATTTCCATATAATTGTGAGTTTACTGAAATCACAAAAATCGATATTAAAATTAAAATTTTATTTCGCATAAAAAGACCAAATAAGTTTTAAAAGAAATATCCCAGAAAAACATTTCCTGGGATAACTTCATAATTTAGAAAATTAAAAATTTCTACTTAAAGCAATTCCGTATGTTCTTGGTAAACCAGTATATCTCCATATAGTATCAACTGGTGCAGAAGCCCAATTCCAATAATATTTATCGAAGATATTTTGACCATAAACTTGCACTGTCCAATCCTTAAACTCAACTCCAGCCCTTATATCAACTAATGTTCTACTATTTATTACTAGATTTGTATCACCTGGTTGATAAGTTTCAATAACTTCACTTGTACATGGAACACCTGGCTCATTACACTGGTCATAGAAAAAAGCTTTGGTATCACTTCTATGACTTACATTTGTACCAATAAATGCTGTATTTCCATTATTAAGTTGCCAGGTATATTCAAAATCAAAATTAGCATATAAATCTGGAACTGCAGGTAATTCTTGTCCTTGAAAATTTTTAGTACCAGCATTTATACCTGCTGAAAATCTATCAAAACTTCTAAACTCTCCTGTAATTTCTGTATCTAGGTGTAATAATGAGCCAACAACTCTAAAATTATTCGTTGGATACCATTCAAGAGAAGCTTCAAAGCCTGTTATTTCTGACTCAGGAACATTAACAAGTCCACCTAAAGAACCAAAAATTAAGTCTTCAAACGCTCCTAAAACTTGCTTGTCTTTATAATCATAAAAGAAAGCTGCGGCATTTAACTGAACTCTTCCATCTTGAAGTGTTAATTTTGTTCCAAGCTCATATGCTAATAATTCTTCTTGAACAACAGCTACATGCTGAGCTTCAGATGCCGAGGCAACCATTGGAGAAGATCCAGATTTAAATCCTTGAGTAACCGTAAACCAATATAATGAATCTTCAATTCCATCATAAGTAAATCCAACTTTCCAAGAAACATTATCTTCATTAAGTTCCTTTGCGTAACCTGGTTGGGGTGCATGGAAAGTAGGTGGAGTAAGTGAAGCAGTTCCGCATCCGCCTATAGGTGTTGAACCACCGACAACAGGATAACCGCCAAGTAATTGAAGTAATGACTGAATTTCATTACCAGTATTTGTCCAGCTTCCATCACCTCCATCAATACCACAACTTACATAACTTCTTTCTTGATCTGTATAGCGTATTCCAAGAGTCAGGTCTAAATTCTCCATTATTGGATATTCCATGCTTCCAAAAATTGACATAGTATCTGTTTCTTGATCATTGAATAATCCGTTACAACAAAGCGGGTTAAGTGTGAAAACTTGAACAGGAACTGCAGTAGAAAAACCGTAAGTAGCTATAAATTTATCATAAGTTTCTGTACGCTCATAATTAGCTCCTAAAACCCATGTTCCATCATTACTAAAGTTTCCAGAAAGTCTTAATTCTTGAAATAGAACCTCAATATCGCCTGTCTGAATGGACTCATAATTCTGATAAATTGTACCATCGGCCTCAACCAATTGCTCTCTATCTAAAGTGTTATAACTTGTTTGTGAGGTTAAGGTAACGCTGTCACTGACATCATAATCCATTCTCAATGTTGCTGAAAAATACTCATTATCCCTAGCTGCTGGTTTACAATTATCAAGTAATCTGTTGTTAAGATTTTCTGGATTACCTTCTATATCAATGTTTCCAGTTATATTTTCTGGCTTACCCCCTTCAGCATTGACGCAAGGACCCCAATCAGCAGCCCTATTATCTTTTGGTGCTCTGGGGTAATTTGCTAATTGTGGTCTTGGTGATCTAACAGGATTTTTTTGAAATGTGGAAATAAATTGGGGTCTACGTGAGTCACTTTGATCTCTCCAAGCGCTTAATGTAAGTAACGCAGAAAAATTATCTGCAGGCTCATAAGCAAAAGATAGTCGCATATTTTGAAAATCTTTTTCACCAGCTTCTTTATCATATGTATAACTTCTTCCGTTAGCTACCCAAATAGGATCGGGCCCATTAGCTTCTTCACCGCTATACATTTTTTGATCACCATCAGAAGTCCATGATTTAGCTGCTAATCTGTAGCTTAAGTTTTCACTGATTGGTCCACTTATAAATCCTGTAATATCAATTTCATTGAAACTTCCATATTGCAAGCGAATACCAGCCTCAAATTCATCTGTTGGTTTATTTGCAATATAGTTAATAGCTCCACCAGTTGTGTTTTGGCCAAAAAGTGTTCCTTGGGGACCTTTCAAAACTTCTACACGTTCTATGTCTAAAACAACACCTGTGGTTAAAGCACTAAAAGGAATGGGCATTTCATCAATATTAATACTAACAGCACCGTTAGATGCAAGCGCAGTATCTTGGAAGCCAACACCTCTTATTGTGTAAGTATATGTTCCATAATAGTTGCTATTAGCTGTAAAACCACTAACAAGTCTTCCTAAATCTATCATATCTTTTACGCCAGCATTTTCAAGCTGTTGGCCTGAAGCAACATCAATTGACATACCAACTTCATTAATATTTTGTTCTCTTTTTTGTGCTGTAACAATTATTTCCTCAAGACCAACAAAAGCGTTACTGCTATTCTCTTGAGCAAAAGATACATTTGAAGAAAATGATGAAAATAAAATTAATGAAAAAATAATAGAAAGATTAAGTTTAATAAATTGCATTGAAAGCTCCCCCACAAAAGTCTTCATATTTAAGAATTACTGGGGATAAAACTTAAATAAGAAGAATATAATCATTAGGACTATTATTATTAAAGTTTATTAAATAGCAACATAAGTTATATAAAAAAAATCCTACTTATATTTATCTAGTTCTTTAACTAACTCTGGCATAGGAATAAGTTCATCTTGATCATCGCCTGATGAATGAACGACAACCCATATACAATCTTTTTTACTTTGATTAAAAGGAGTATGTGGTACATTTTCAGGAATAAATATTTGTTCACCTTTTTTAACTAATGTTTGTTTTTCTAATTTATTTCCGTGAAACAAATTACATTCACCTTCTAACAAATAAGCAATAGTTTCAATTTCTTTATGAATGTGAGGTATAGAGTGAACACCTGGTGGCATCGGCAAAACATTCATACATACCTTTTGAGAACCTGCTGTATTTCTTGAGACACCGGAATTATAGGTGACACCTTGCGCACCTAAATATGTTTCGCCTGGTTTGATTAATTTAACATTTTTGCCCATTTAATTAAAATTCATATTTAGTTATTATTCATTTTAGTCAAAGTATACATCTCATGTTCTAGTCCAAGTTTAGGCGCTATTTCTGGTATTCTTTCTGACATTATCTTTTCCATTTTTTCTGGATTAGTTATTGTTGCTTTTATCATTGCAGTGTTTTCATCAACTTTTCCAACTATATCGTCTTTCATAAATTGTTTTCTTAATTCTAAATCACCATCATATACAGATTTCCAGTCATCATAAGTGCAAGTAAATTTTGCTACAAAAAAAATTTCCATTATTTAACTCCTTTAATATTCTTTTTAATACATTTTGTATTTATAATTTTTGATTTCAATAAACGTATCACCTTATTGAATGATAAATTATTCCTCCAGGACTAATAACTTTTCCATAATTGTGAAGTATATTACCAAATTCTTCAAAATAATCATTTTTCATAGCGTTCTCTATATGACGTTGAACACTTTCTAATGAAGTAAATCTCTCATTTATTGTAAAAACTAAATTTCCAGTTTCGCCTTTTGAGGGATCAGTTGGATCAACAAACTCAGGTGC
>Ga0209036_1000853_pt1 | contig 13091 bp, 13 predicted proteins | sample MarorgKNORR_S2LV_3_FD_188222 | JGI IMG/M metagenome (GOLD analysis project Ga0209036, IMG submission 188222) | Marine microbial communities from the Southern Atlantic Ocean, analyzing organic carbon cycling - DCM_A/KNORR_S2/LV (SPAdes) (version 2) | ecosystem: Environmental > Aquatic > Marine >... | reverse complement strand
TGTAATAATGGGAGACGGTTGTAATCAAGAAGGGATTGCCTCTGAAGCATGTTCACTTGCTGGACATCTTAAGCTTGGAAAATTAATAGCTCTATATGATGATAATCAAATCACAATTGATGGACGTACAGATGTTTCATTTACAGAAGATGTTTTAAAAAGATATGAAGCTTATGGATGGCATGTGCAACATGTTGAAGATGGCAATCATGATGTGAAAGGAATTACCAAAGCAATTGAAAATGCTAAATCTGTAAAAGATAAACCTTCTTTAATCAAAATTTCTACAATCATAGGTTATGGGTCACCAAACAAGTCAGATACGGCAGGAATTCATGGAGCTGCAGTAGGAGAAGAAGAAGCTTCCTTAACAAGAGAGTTTTTAAATTGGGAATATCCTCCCTTTGAAATACCTGAGGATGTATATTCTCAATTTAGACAAGCTATTACTAAAGGTGAAGACTCTGAAAAAAAATGGAATTTAAAATTTCAAGAATATCAAAACACATATCCCTCTGAAGGAGCAGAATTCAAAAGAATGATCCAAGGTGAATTACCAGAGAACTGGGATTCAGATCTGCCTTCATATACGACAGATGATAAGGGTCTCGCAACAAGAAAACATTCTCAAATATGCCTAGGAGCTCTTGGGCCTAATCTTCCTGAATTAATTGGAGGATCTGCGGATTTAACTCACTCTAATTACACAGATATAAAAGGAGAAACAGGCTCATTTCAGGCACATTCTCCAGAAAAGAGATACTTACATTTTGGTGTGAGAGAGCATGCCATGGCAGCAATATTAAATGGAATTGCTTATCACGACAGTGGATTAATACCTTATGGAGGGACTTTTCTTGTTTTTGCAGACTATATGAGAGGTTCAATGAGACTATCTGCTCTCAGTGAGCTGGGAGTTATTTATGTACTTACTCATGATTCAATTGGAGTAGGCGAAGATGGTCCAACACATCAACCTGTTGAAACGATCCCCTCACTAAGAGCAATGCCAAATATGCTTGTATTTAGACCTGGAGATGGTAATGAAACAAGTGGTGCTTATAAGCTTGCTATTAAAAACAGAAAAAGACCTTCTGCTCTTTGCCTAAGTAGGCAAGCCATGCCAAATCAAGAGAATACCTCTATTGAAAAAGTTGCATTAGGTGGATATATAGTTTCCGATTGTGAGGGAACTCCTGATGTAATATTTATCGGTACTGGTAGTGAACTAAACCTCTGCATTGAAGCAAGTAAAGAAATCTCAAAATTAGGCAAAAAGACTAGAGTTATTTCCATGCCTTGCGTAGAACTATTTGAAGAGCAAGAAGCTTCTTATAAAGAAAGTGTCTTGCCAAGTAGTATCAAAAAAAGAGTTGTAGTTGAAGCCGCCCATTCATTCGGATGGCACAAATACACTGGGCTTGATGGAATTTGTATTACTATGGACAGGTTTGGTGCATCAGCTCCTGGTGGAAAATGTATGACTAGTTTTGGATTTACAGTTGAAAATGTTGTAAATAAGACTAAAGAAATTTTATAAACTTAAACTAAACTGCAGTATCGCATTTTGTAAGTTTATTATTCAATTCATCAAGAGTTTCATCAGAAATTTTGGAATTCATGGGGCAATGCTTAGGTCCACACATTGAGCAAAACTCAGCTTTTTTAAATATTTCTTCTGGCAAGGTTTCATCATGGTACTGTTTAGCCCTTTCAGGATCTAAAGACAGTTCGAACTGTTTGTTCCAGTCAAAAGTATATCTTGCATGACTGAGCTCATCATCTCTATCACGAGCACCTGCTCTATGCCTGGCTATGTCAGCTGCATGTGCAGCAATTTTATAAGCTATCAAACCCTCTCTAACATCTTCCGCATTTGGAAGCCCCAAATGCTCTTTAGGAGTGACATAACATAACATCGCAGTTCCATACCATCCTGCCATGGCTGCACCTATCGCACTTGAAATATGATCATAACCTGGAGAAATATCTGTAACTAATGGGCCTAGAACATAAAAAGGAGCTTCTGAACATTCTTCCATCTGTTTTCTAACATTGAACTCAATCTGGTCCATAGGTACATGTCCTGGTCCTTCAACCATAACCTGAACATTATGAGTCCAAGCTCTTCTTGTAAGTTCACCCAATGTTTTCAATTCAGCTAATTGCGCATCATCTGATGCATCATGTAAACATCCTGGTCTAAGTGAATCTCCTAAAGAAAAAGTACAATCATATTTTTTGAAAATTTCACAAATATCATCAAACCTTGTATATAGGGGGTTTTGCTTGAAATGATGCAACATCCATTGAGCTAAAATTCCTCCACCTCTGCTTACGATGCCAGTAATTCTTCCTTTGACTTTAGGTAAATGTTCTATTAATAAACCAGCATGAATGGTTTGATAATCAACACCCTGCTGACAATGCTTTTCGATAATATGTAAGAAATCATCCTCTGTTAATCTTTCTATCGATCCATGCACACTTTCTAAAGCTTGATAAACCGGAACAGTTCCAATAGGAACAGAAGATTCTTTGATTATTGCTTGTCTAACCTCATCAAGATTTACTCCTCCTGTGGATAAATCCATAACTGTATCAGCACCATATTTTACTGCTAATTTAAGTTTCTCAACTTCTTCATTAATATCACTTGCATTGGGAGAAGCACCAATATTTGCATTGACTTTGCATTTAGAAGCAATCCCAATTGCCATTGGTTCAAGATTTACATGATTTACATTAGCTGGAATTATTAATCTACCCCTTGCAACTTCTTCCATAATTAATGAAGGTGGAAGGTTTTCTTTTTTAGCAACATAATTCATCTCTTCAGTAATATGACCATTTTTAGCGAAATTCATCTGAGTAATATTCTTCTGCCCAATACGTGGCTGTATCCAGGAATTTCGCATGACTTTTAAGATTTAAATTGTTTATTACTAGAGTTCGATCAAATTGAAACTTTCCTTCGTCAGTTTTAACTGTTTCAGGTTCGAAGGGTATGATCTCAGCTAAGTAATTGACTTAGCACCCCTAGTTATATTTAAAAATAGCTCTTTTTAATAAAAAGTCATCTTATATTCTCAAAAAATATAGAAAATATTTTTATTTAGGTTGTTTATAAGATTTTATTTTATTTAAGATTTTTTTTCTCTTAATTCCTCTACTAAATTCTTTTTCAGAAATTATAAAAATTCCCATCAAACCAATTGGTATATAAAAAATCCTCTTACTTTCTTTCCTTGATAAGAATCCTATTATTGATAAAAGAATCATTAAAGGTGCAACAAGTGAAAAGATATAAACTTTTTCAAATTTCATTTATATATCTTTATCCCATTAATTATTTAATTTTACTATAGATTCAGTTATTACTTTAACCCCTACACTAATAGCTCTTTCATCTGGATCAAATTTTGAGCTATGTAGTGGAGCGCAACCTTTCTCACCTGAGACACCAAGCCTAAACATTGCTCCAGGAACTTCATTTAGAAAATCAGCAAAATCTTCAGCACCTAAGGATGGTTTTTGTAATTCAATAACATTTTCACGACCTAAAATGCTAATTGAGGAGTCTCTTAAAACCTTATTTATTTCATAATCATTATTTACAGGTGGGACAATCTCCCTGAATTTTACTTTAGCTTCAGCCCCACAACTCCTTGCGATAGAGGAAATATTAAAGTTAAGCCAATCACCCATATCCCTAAATAATTGCAAATTTGTACATCTTATTGTTCCAGTTAAATTAACCTTTTCAGACAAAATATTATATGCATTTCCCCCATTTATTTTCCCAAAGGTAATGACGACAGGATCTAGAGGATCTAATTTTCTAGTTATTGCTTCTTGAATACCAGAAATCACTTTGGATGCTGCCCATATAGCATCTACACCTTCATGAGGTCTCGCACCATGTGCTGATTTTCCTAATATTTCAACTGTAAGTTCCCCTGCCGCTGCTGTTAGACTTCCTTCTTTAATCCCAATAGTCCCTACCAATAAGTCAGGGAAAACATGCACTCCTAAAATTTGTTTTAACCCAATAGTCACGCCATCATCAATCATCCACCTAGCACCGCTAGCAATTTCTTCAGCAGGTTGAAAAATTATTCTTGTCCCAAATTTAAGGTTTAAATCCTTAATAATTTTCGCCACACCCAAACCAATACATGTATGTAAATCATGTCCACAAGCATGCATGATGCCATCAATTTTTGAAGAAAAACTTAAATTAGTATTCTCGTATATTGGAAGGGCATCCATATCAACTCTCAAACCAATAAAACCTTTATCTTTTGGTCCGAAATCAGCTACAACCCCAGTTCTTCCAACTGATTCTGTAACTCTCCCACCAATGTTTTTAAGATAACCACTTATTAAAATTGCCGTTTGATTTTCTAAGCCACTTAATTCTGGATGAGCATGAATGTGCCTCCTCATATTAATAAGTTCATCCTTGAATGAATCAATTTTTTTTAACAATTTATCTCTTTCCATTTATTATTTCAGAGCTATAAATTTCATCAAATCTTTCGTTGGTTTTTGAGGCCATCTGCGAACGTTTATTAACCATTCCTCATCAGCATATCTTGAATCTAATTCCGTAACTGCAATCCAGTTACTTTCAGCTTCACCAGACATCCCTTTTGACCAGTCCAAGGCTGTTAATGCTGCTCTCGCATCAGCAAAAGTTGGATAACGTCTGATCAAATTTTTTAATTCTTTTTCACTCTCTTCCATATTTCCTAATTGGTAGTCCGCCAAAGCCATACTTGATCTTGCCATAGCAAAACCAGGATTTGATTCTGAAGCTTTAGAAAACAAATTCCTTGCACTCTGCCAATTTGACAAAGACCCTTCAACATTAGCAAAATTATATAAAGCAGAAAAATTATCTTTATCTTTTGAGATTACATATAAATAATCATTTTTTGCCTGTAACCAAAGCCCTAAAGATTCTTCTGCTATCCCTCTATTAATATAAGGATCAACCTCACCTGGATCTAACTCAATGGCTTTATCTTGATCCTCTATTGCACCTTCAGGATCACCATTAACAAGTTTTATATTTCCTCTATTACTTAAAGCTGCTGCATCATCAGGAAATAATTCCAAATACTTATTCCATTGCTTTAACGCGAGATTAAATTCTCCACTGGAGCTTAAATTTAAAGCATTTTTAAATAAATCTTCCTGTGGGCTTAGTGAATAACTAGGAGTGACATATACAATATTGATTAAAAAGCAAATCAATAAAAGATAAAGCTTAATCTTTCTAATACTTTTCATTTCTGGAACTAATGTATTTTTTTCCTAAAGATGTAAGTTTTCTTCCTCGGGGAGTTCTCATAATAAATCCAATTTGAATTAAATATGGCTCAACTACAAACTCTAACATTGATGATTCCTCTCCCAAACCTGCAGCAATTGAATCTAAGCCAATCGGATTATTATTATTAAGGTTTAAAAAAGACAAAAATTTCCTATCTATGTTATCCAAACCTTTATTATCTATTTTTTGAGAATTTAAAGCTTTTTCAACTATTTCTAAGGAAATTTTATTAGTTTTTTTAACAACTTGAGCATAGTCTCTTACTCTTTTTAATAATCTCAAGGCAATTCTTGGAGTACCTCTAGAAATCTTTGCTAACGCGCTACAAGCATCATTTTCTAATTGAAGATTTATCAAAGTAGCAAAATTAAAAATTATTTGGTGCAATTCATCATTTGAATAAAATTCAATTTTGTGACATAGTCCAAATCTATCTCTAAGAGGAGCACTAATTGATGCAAGTTTTGTTGTAGCCCCAATCAAAGTAAATTTCGGTAGATTAATTGTTCTGCAGCGAGTCCCTCTATTAGCTCCCATTGTTAGATCCAACCTAAAATCCTCCATTGCAGAATATAAAAGCTCTTCAGTTAATTTATTTAAACGATGTATTTCATCAATAAATAAAATCTCTCCTTCTTTTAATCCAAGAAGTAATCCCACAATATCCCTTGGCCTTTCAATTGAAGGTGCACTTGCTAATTTACATTTTGTATTCATCTCATAAGAGATCAATAACGCTAAGGTAGTTTTTCCTAAACCTGGTTGGCCATATAAGAGTGTATGTTCTAATGCTTCCTTCCTGTATTTAGAAGCCTCTATAGCTATTTTTAATGAAGATTTAATTTGCTCTTGTCCAATAAATTCTTTAAAGGAATTCGGCCGAGCTAAATTTGAATTTTTGTTTATTTTTTCTTCAGCAATTATCTTTGAATCAACTAACCTCAGCTCTTTTCTTGAGCGAGGAATATTAGATTCATCTAAACTTGAAGAAATTATTGCCATAATTAAAGATTAATGGCAATTGTTCTTTGGGGAAAGATTTTTTACAACTGCAATGGCAAAAGTTTCAAACAAAGCAAATAAAATCATTAAAAAAGAAGCGGTTTTTAAACGACTTTCAGAAAATCGATATGCAAAATTTCAGTATGAAATACTTGAAACAATCGAAGCTGGAATTGAACTTTTAGGAACTGAAGTAAAATCTATAAGAAACGGCAATGTAAATTTAAGAGACGGGTATTGTTCTTTCAGAGATGGTGAAATACTTTTATTAAATGTTCACATATCACCACATAAAAATGTGGGCCCTTTTTTTAATCACGACCCATTACGAAATAGAAAATTATTGTTGCATAAGAAAGAAATAGTAAAGCTTAAATACAATACTGAAAAAAAGGGATTAACTATTATTCCCTTATCTATTTATTTAAAAGGGTCATGGATAAAATTAACCATTGGAATTGGTAAGGGTAAAAAATTGCATGATAAAAGACAAGCCGATAAACAAAGGGATATTAAAAGAGAAATAAAAACTGCTCTTAAGAGATAATAAAGGATATATTTCTTTAGATAATTTAATCAGAGTCTAAACTAACTGAATCGGGAGGAGGAGAAGGATCTGGATCAGCAATTAACATATGCTGCAAGACAGTTTCAGGCCTTTCGCTATCTCTCCAGCGAATTCTATAAGCAGGCATCTTAGTACCTCTACTCGTAGTTTGTTCAACTGGTTCCATAACCCAGCCTCTTCTTGATCGGCCTTGAGGATTTCTTTTCACTACTGCATCTGCGTGCTTGAAGCGGAAACCAACACGTTCACCACTCATTTAAAAATTTTCGTATTGGATCAATTTTTATTTTACTTCATTCGAGGTTGATTTTTCAGATTTAGTAGAAGTTATTTCTGGTTTTAACAATGGGAAGGGTATGACATCTCTAATTGAAGGACTATTTGTAAGTAACATGATAAGTCTGTCAATTCCAATTCCTAAACCTCCTGTAGGCGGCATACCTATTTCCAAAGCTTGTAAAAAATCTTCATCAATACAATGTGCTTCAAGATCACCCGCATCTCGCAAAGATTGCTGTAATTGCATTCTCTGCCTTTGATCAACTGGATCTATTAATTCACTGAATGCGTTAGCAAGTTCGCGGCCTGCAATAAACAACTCAAATCTCTGAACCATCTCTTTATTTTCGGGATGAGGTCTCGCAAGAGGAGAGATTTCAATTGGATAATCGATTACAAAAGTTGGTTCGACGAGTTGAGATTCAACCTTTTGCTCAAAAACTTCATTCAAAAGTCTGCCTAAGGTATTTATTTTTGGAGAAATCTCAATATTAATTTTCTCTAAATCCTTAATAGCTTTATTCAAATCACCATTAAAAGAATCAAAATCAATCCCTGTATATTCCATAACAACATCTTTCATTGATATTCTTTTCCAAGGCTTTGAAAAATCAATTACCTTTTCTTGATAATTTATAACTAAGGAATCACAACAACTTGATACAATATTTCTGATCAGATCTTCAGTTAAATTCATCATATCAATGTAATTAGAGAAAGCCTGATATATTTCCACTGAGGTGAATTCAGGATTATGCTTTGTACTTATCCCTTCATTACGAAAAATTCGTCCTAACTCATATACTTTTTCAAATCCTCCTACCACCATTCTTTTAAGATGTAATTCCGTAGCTATTCTTAAATACAATGGTATGTCTAAGGTATTGTGATGAGTAATAAATGGCCTAGCTTCAGCCCCTCCAGCCTCAGATTGAAGTATCGGTGTTTCTATCTCTAAAAAATTTTTTTCATCCAACCACCTTCTTATTAGACTGATACATTTTGCTCTTGTTTTAAATACATTTTTTGACAAAGGATTAACTATTAAATCCAGATATCTTTGCCTATACCTTTTTTCTATATCTGTTAAGCCGTGCCATTTATCAGGCAAAGGCTGTAATGATTTAGACAACATTTCCCACTTGGATACTTTTATTGAAAGTTCACCTTTATTAGTTTTCTTAATAGTTCCATAAACACCAATCCAGTCTCCAATATCTACGATTTCTTTAAGATCTTCAAAAGAAAGTAGTTTTGCATTAATTTCAAAATCATCAAGAATTTTTTTTTCTAAATAAAGCTGTATTTTCCCTTCTTGGTCAGCAATAGTATAAAAAGCAATTTTTCCCATCACTCTTTTTGCTAAAACTCTTCCAGCGAGAGCAACATCTAAGTTAAATTCTTGACCATTGTCTAAATAGCCGAATTTCTCAGCGAGAAATTTAGTAGAATGAGATATTTTAAATGTTTCTGCGTAAGGTTCAAATCCTTTATTGACTAGTGAATTAGCTTTTAATAAGCGAGCATCTCTTATTTCAGACAAAATTTAATTCGATATTTATGTTTTATTTAATCAAACTATCAGAATAAGGATCAACTTGCCAAAGATGTTGCTTTTTCTCCAACTCTTTGGGAAGCATAACCTATTCCTCTAACAGTAAGTATCAACTCTGGATTTCTTGGATCTGGCTCCAACTTACCCCTTAGCCTAGCCACATAAACATCTACGACTCTCAAGTCAGCGGCTCGTCTTGGAGGATATCCCCAAAGCTGCTCTAGTATTTCAGCTCTTGGAACTACCTTACCTGGCTCATCAAATAATAATTCAAGAAGACTAAATTCTGTGTAAGTTAAACTAATTCTTTCTCCAGCCCTAGAAACTTGTCTTCTATTAGTATCAACTACTAGATTTCCAAATTTCATAACTCCTTTTCCAGAAGGAACCTCTTTAGTTTCAGTAACTGTAATACTAGGACCCATACGCCTTAAGATTGTGGCTATTCTGGCTTCTAATTCCTTAGGACTAAACGGTTTTGACAAGTAATCATCAGCTCCTAAATCTAGACCGGCTACCCTTTCAGAGATAGCCTCTAAAGCAGTTAAAAATATTATAGGTACAACTGATTCAGCTCTGATTCTTCTACAAACTGCAAATCCATCCATTTTTGGAAGCATGACATCAAGAACTATTAAATCTGGAGATTCTCTGTGAAAAGCCTCAAGAGCCTCTTCTCCATTAGTGGCTTGGTGAACTTGATATCCTGCTAATTGAAGTCTAGTAACTAATACTTTCAAAACAGCTGGTTCATCATCAACAACTAAAATACTTGCTTTTGACATCGGGAAAATTTTTTTGCTGATATTTCAAGGCAAATTTATTTTGCAATGAACATCTTATTAATATAATCTAACAATTAAAAATATAACATTATGTACCCTAAATGATAAATTCCTTAAATTTACAAAATTATTTTATTATTGAAAAAATCCATTATTACTTTTTAGAATCTATTATTCATCTATAAAGCTTATTAATTTGTCCCTTCCTTTTGATTTTTGGAAGAGCCTAAAGAGTAATGAACATATTAATGGAGCTAATAAACCGGTTATAAAAACTTGAGCAAAAATATTTTTAATACTTGGTAAATACAAAACGAGATTATCGCTAGTCCAATACTTAATCAAGGCTTGAAAAAAATATAGCGAACCACAAAAAAAACTTGCAATAGAACAAATTAAACCAAATCTGAAATGCCCTACAAAAATATTATTTGAAATACTTAACTTTCCAAACCATATTCCACATAAAACCAATCCGGGAATTTGTGTGAAACTACTATCAAGACTCAATGAATCTAAAATAAGTCCTAAAAATAAACCAATTATTAAACCATTAAATGATCCATAGATCATAGACCAAGGCAATAACCAGAATAAAGGCCAATAAGGCTGAACTCCCAAGAATTCCAACCAATTAGGATCCCAGAAATAAACTATTGGTATAAATAAAAAGGATATTAAAGATATTTTTTTTTTAAAGTATTTTCCCATTTAAATTTCAACTTTTAAAATTTGTACCCAATCAATTGCTTGAGGTTTTCCTAAAAGCAAAATATTCGCTGTTTTTTTTGCTTTGAATTCTTCATCAACAGATTGAATAATACCTATGGGAATATTGGGAGGTAATAAAGTGCTTGCTGGGGAAGATAAAACAAAATCTCCCACTTTTATATCAATATCCTTATTATAAAAAATCACTTTTGGATAATCATTTCCTGAACCCACTAATAATCCATGCATCTGAATCCTTTCAACCCAAACTCCCACTTTACTTTCAGGAGAAGTTAATAATCTTACTGTCGAAGTAAATAAAGAAGTATTCTCTACTCTTCCTAATAAGCCTCCTGGACCAACAACAAAACTCCCAATTTCTACTCCGTCTTTTGCACCTTTATTTAAGATAATTTGCCTCCAAAAACTGCCGGTTTTTCTTGAAATTACATTCGCTGAAATACTTTCAGAATCAGACAATCTTTGTAGAGATAAAATTTCGCGTAATCTTTTATTATCTTTCTCCAACTGTTTTAATCTGATCAAAAACTCTTGTTCAACACTTTTAGTTAAAACTTCCCTTTGATATTGTCCTGGCCAAAAAGGTTTTGAAATTAAATAATAAAAATCTTTATATAAAGATCCTTTTGATATTCTCACAAAAAACAAGAACGATAAAAATATAAATAAACCCCAATTTTTCTTTTTATTCCACCAACGATTAGTTGATATTCGTCGAATATCTAACATTCAATTAATCTCTAATCGCATTCCTTATAAAATCAGGTGTATCAACAACTCTCTTGAGTTTTTTGAAATCGTCCAATACCACTCCACAACCGTTGACTACGCATAGTAATGGATTCTCTGCAATGTGCGTAAAAATTCCAGTTTCATGGCTAAGCAAATCACTAATCCCTCTTACAAGAGCTCCACCTCCAGCGAGCATAATTCCTCTATCAACTATATCTGCCGCTAATTCAGGAGGAGTTCGCTCCAAAGTTCTTTTTACAGCTTCAACAATTTTGGAAAGAGGATCAGCCATAGCCTCTCTAATTTCTCCAGAGGTTAAGGTAATAGATCTTGGTAAGCCAGATAAAAGGTGTAAACCTCTAACTTCTATAGAAGTATTATCAAATTCATCATCTGGAAATGCCGAGCCAATTTTGATTTTAATATCTTCTGCAGTTCTCTCACCGACAACTAGATTATGTACTTTTTTAAGATAAATTGCTATCGATTCATTAAGTTCATCACCTGCTATTCTTACAGATTCACTTAGGACCGTTCCGCCTAGACTTAAAACTGCTACTTCAGTAGTTCCACCCCCAATATCAACGATCATGGTTCCAATTGGTTCAGTTACTGGCAATGAAGCTCCTATAGCAGCAGCTACAGGTTCATCAATCAAATGAACCTCTCTAGCTCCAGCTAATCCAGCTTCTCTAACAGCTCTTCGTTCAACACTAGTAACCCCACTCGGAATACCAATAACTATTCTTGGAGCTAAAATTCCCCTTCCTTCATTGCATTTTTGAATAAAAGTTTTTATCATTTGTTCTGCCGCATCAAAATCAGCAATAACTCCATCTCTCAAAGGTCTCACAGCTCTTATATTTCCTGGGGTTCTTCCAAGCATTAATTTTGCTTCTTCACCTACGGCCAAAGGAACTCCCTCTTCAAGATCCATAGCTACTACTGAGGGTTCTTGTAGAACCACACCTTTACCTGATACATGAATAAGAGTATTAGCAGTACCCAAATCAATACCTATATCCCTAGAAAATTTAAATCTGTTAAAAATCACAATAAGAAATCTATTAAACAAATAATATATCTATTTTCTCAATACCTCAAAAAAAACTTTTATTTAGTTATGAATAGCTTGCAAAACTTAAGCAAAAACAAAAAAGATGAGTAATATAAAAAAAAATAGCTTATGGAAATTAACACTATTAATTTGGTTGGTAGAGCAGGAAGAGAGCCTGATGTGAGATATTTCGAATCTGGAAGTACAGTTGCCAACTTCACTCTTGCAGTAAATAGAATAAGTAGAGGTGATGAACCTGACTGGTTTAATTTAGAAATATGGGGCAAACAAGCACAAATAGCTGCTGACTATGTCAAAAAAGGTTCTTTAATTGGTATTACAGGAAGCTTTAAAATTGATAGTTGGAAAGACAAGAATACAGGAGAAGATAGATTTAAACCAGTTGTTAGAGTTGATAGATTAAATTTATTGAGCTCTAAGAAAGAAACAGATAATAGCAATTTTTCAAATAATAATAACTCTGGAGATATTCCTTTTTAAGATATATTTTTATTATAAAGTCGCATAAAAAATTTTATTAAAACATAAACCAATATCAGAATTAGTATAGGTTTGACAATATATTTAATTTGATTTAGATATGTTTCAATAATTGGATAATTTTCGCCAAAGACAAATCCTGCATAAGTTAATAACGTAACCCATATTAAACTTCCTAAACTGGTCCAAATTAAAAATTTCTTAAGTGGCATTAATTCCATTCCAGCAGGTACTGAAATTAATGTTCTTATACCAGGCACTAATCTACCCCAAAAAACTAACGAAACCCCATATTTATCAAACCATCTCCTACTTTTAAGAAGATCATTAGAAGTTATTCCTATGTATTTGCCCCTTTTATCTAAAAAGTTTGATAGTCTCTTTTCATTTACTAATTTACCCAAATAATACCAAGGCATAGATCCTAGTATCGTTCCAAATACACCCCAAAAAACCAAAATATAAAAATTTAATTTTTGTTGGTAAACAAAAAATCCACCTAAAGGCATTATTATTTCCGATGGAATTGGAGGTATGAT
>Ga0209036_1000850_pt1 | contig 13135 bp, 10 predicted proteins | sample MarorgKNORR_S2LV_3_FD_188222 | JGI IMG/M metagenome (GOLD analysis project Ga0209036, IMG submission 188222) | Marine microbial communities from the Southern Atlantic Ocean, analyzing organic carbon cycling - DCM_A/KNORR_S2/LV (SPAdes) (version 2) | ecosystem: Environmental > Aquatic > Marine >... | reverse complement strand
CCAACCGGGAACACTGGCCACTTGACGCCAAGCAAAACGATCAGAATCGGCCCAAGCACAAACGCCGGAATACAAACGGCGAGGATGGAAAAAAAACTGCCGAGATGATCCTGCCATCGCCCGCGCCGCAGCGCCGTCCACACCCCAAGCGGGATACCCACCCCAAGCGCGAAGCCGAACGAGACAAAACCAAGTGACAACGAAACCGGCAACCCCTGCGCGATGATATCATTGACCGAGTGATTGCGATACTTGAGCGACGGCCCGAAGTCACCGCGGATCAATCCCCCGTCGAACCCGATCCCGACAAACCGCAGGTACTGCTTCCACAACGGGTCGTCGAGGTGATACTTGGCCTTCAGATTGCGCTCGATGTCCGGCGAGGCCGGCGCGCGCTCCTTGTCGAACGGCCCGCCCGGCGCGACGCGCACGAGGCAAAATGCGAGGAAGCTGATCACCAGGATCAACGGCACCAGCATCGCCAAGCGCTTTAAAAAATAAGCCAAGCTCACCGCGAAAAACCATGCCCCCGCAAAACCACCCCTGTAAAGACCCTCCAACTATCGAACGAACAAAACCGTGAAAATAGGGACATAATGTCCCTTTTTTGAGTCACGAAAAAGTGTGCCAATGTGTCTCTTTTTGGTGGTTATTGCCTTAAATAAGCCGTTTTTGCATATTATTGGCCGAAAAGCGCTTGGCATGGGGGTTGCATTTAGTGGGGCAGTTGGTTCGATAGAAACCGTTAACTTAAACAGAAAGGAAAAATGATTATGATTACGACTAAGAAACGAAACGACAACCCGCTCAACGTGTTTGAGGATGTGTTTGGCACGCTGTTCAACGACTCGGTTGGGGCGTTGGCCAAGGCAGCCCAGACCGGCTCGTGGACCCCGGCGGTGGACATTGTTGAGTCCACGGACGCCTACACGCTGACCGCTGATCTTCCGGGCCTGACCAAGGGCGATGTTCACCTCACGGTGGAGGATGGTGTGCTGACGCTATCCGGCGAGCGAAAGAGCGAGCGCAGCGAGAGCAACGAGTTTGGTCATCGCTACGAACGTGCCTACGGCAAGTTCAGTCGCTCGTTCCAATTGGAGAGCGGGATTGAGAATTCCAAGATCTCGGCGGAATTTAAAAACGGCCTGTTGAAGGTGGTGCTGCCGAAGGTCGAAGCCAGCAAACCCTTTGAGGTTTCTATCGCGGAATAACCGCACTGATTATCAGGACACACAAAAAAGCGGAGCTGACCGGCTCCGCTTTTTTTATTTTTGAATTTGATTCAGGCTAGGCGCTGGCCAAACGCGATCAACGACCGCGGCCCCTGCGACTGTCACCGCCGCGACTGTAATCGGATCGCCCTCGATCACCACCATCGCCACGACCTTGGTTGAATTCCTCACGAAACCTCTCCTTGATTTGAGCCTTTTCAGCATCACTCTTGCCACGGGTCATTTGCTCGTAGGTAGCCCTCATTTGCTCGCGTTGTTCCGAAGTGAATCGGCTACTACTGCTACTGGAAGTGCGCTTGGCGGCCTCCTCTCGTTTTCTGCGCTCAATGGAGGCCTTGATTTCAGCCGCCCTCTTAGCTGAAGAGGAAGAGGATCGAGAGCTGGAAGACTTCGAAGAACTCTTGGACGACGAGCTACGGGAGGGCGCCTTGGAGACGGATGTTTTGAATGCGTCAGTCTCGAACGAGAGGCTGCGCAGCGAACCCAATTCCTTGAGTGTCACCTTGCCGGTTTTCTTGTCGATGGAGACGATTTCGATTTGACCCTGTTTTTCTCCGGCTGCCAGTTCGAGGTACTTGGGCGGCTCGGATTTTTTCTTGGGATCGATGACAGCAATCGCGGCGCGCTCTATACCCTTGTGCCGAAAGATGCCGGTCAGCTTGATGTCCTCGCTTCTCGGCGGCTCCGGTGGCGGGCCAGCTTCCTCGCGCTTGGGCGGCTCGTTTGAGAGGTTGAATGCGTTGCGCTCGGAGATCACGCGGTAACTTTTCTCCGCAGCGAATAGCTGGCTTACGCTGGACTCGACCAAGCCAAGCGCAAAGACAGCAAACGCCAATCTGGAGCTGAAAATACTCATTTTAAAGGTTTTTTTCGATCAGTCGCCGGTTGAAAACCAAGCGGCCAAAGATAGCTTAAACGCCAAAAACGGATGGAATGTTACGGGAAAATGGCCGCTTGGCCAAGAGATCAGGAGCCAAGTGAGCTGGCCATGGTGAAGATGGGCAGCAGCAGACCAAGCGCGAGAAAGCCAATACCGGCAGCAACAAGGCAGAGGATCACCGGCTCGATCAGCCGTACCGCCTGGTCAACCTGCTGGTTTGTCCTGCGTTCAACCGTCTCGGCGATCTGTAGGAGCACCTTCTGCAGTTGGTTCGACTCCTCGGCAACGGATATCATGGCGATGACCTGTTCGGGGAACAGGCCACCGGCCTTGAGTGGTGCAGTCAACGGCTCGCCGGCACGAACGTTTTCAAGTGCCTCGTCGATGTTCACCGCGAGCAATGCCGAGCCGGTGGCGTCACGACTGATGGCCAGCGCCTGCAGGATCGGCACGCCGTTGGCCAGCATCGTGCCGAGGATGCGGCAGAAGCGGGTGATGGAAACCATCTTCAGCGCATTGCCAGCCACTGGAATCTTGAGTCGCCAACGTTCGATCGCCTGCTTGCCAGCCTGGCTCTGGAGAACGCTCCAAAAAAAGGCGATCACCCCGACGACCCCGGCGATGAGGATCATCCAGTGGTTGCGCAACGTTTCGCTCATAAAAAAGACGACTTCGGTCGGCAGCGGCTTGTCCACGTCGGCCAGCATCGGCTCGAACTTGGGTACGAAGAAAATCAGCGCGCCAATCATGACGAGCGTGCCCATCAACACAAGCATGGTGGGATACACGAGGGCGCCAAGTACCTTGCTTCGGAGATCGTCGAGGCGCTCGAGAAAAACCGACAGGCTTGACAACACCTCCTCGAGAAAGCTGGCGCGCTCACCGGCCTGCACCATCACCGTGTGCAGCGTGGGGAAGATTTCCTGATGCCCGGCCATCGACTCGTGCAGTGATTTGCCGTCGGCGACCTCGTTGTGAATATTGCGCAGCACGTCGGCCAGCCGCTTGTTGACGGTGGACTTGACGAGTGACTTGAGCGCGCGCAGCAGCGGCACGCCGGAGCCGAGCAGGTCGGAGAGCTGGCCGTACATGATGCCGAGATCGCGCGAGGCGATCCGGCGTCGAAACGAGTTCGCGCTTTCGTTGTCCTCGACGTCCCAAACGTCAATGGGAAACAGGTCACGATTTTCCAGCAGTCGACTAGCTGCGCCCACGGCTTCGGCCTCGATCTGGCCGGAGACCCTGCCGCCATTCAGATTTCTTGCGGTGTACTGGAACTTGGGCATGGCTAGGCGGCGGTCACGCGCAAAACCTCGTCCGGCGTGGTGACGCCGTTGCGCACCTTGAGCCAGCCGTCCTCGCTCAATAGGCGCATGCCGTTGGCGCGACCGATGCGCACCAGTTCGCTGGCGGCCACGCGCTCGATGATGCGCTCTCCCAATTCCTCGTTCATCGTCAGTAGCTCGTACAGGCCGGTTCGGCCACGATAACCGCTATTGCGGCAGGCCCGGCAGCCACTCCCGTTGAATACCTTGGCGCCCTTCGGCCACTTCATGTTTTTTGGCAGTCCGGCTTCACTGGGTTTTATCTCCGTCTTGCAGGTGGGGCAGATGACGCGAACCAGCCGCTGGGCCAGCACGCCGCTGAGCGTGCTGCTGACGAGGAACGGTTCGACGCCCATGTCGATCAATCGCGTGGCCGCCGAGGCGGCGTCGTTCGTGTGCAGCGTGGACAAAACGAGGTGACCTGTGAGCGATGCCTGAGTGGCTGCCTTAGCGGTCTCGAGGTCACGAATCTCACCGATCATCACCACATCGGGATCGTGACGCAGAATCGCGCGCAGCCCCATGGCGAACGACATGCCGACCTTGTGGTCAACCGGAATCTGGTTCACACCCTCGAGGTTGTACTCAACCGGATCCTCGGTGGTGATCACTTTTTTTTCCGGGCCAACAATGGCATTCAGCGCGGCGTAAAGCGTGGTGGTCTTGCCACTGCCGGTCGGGCCGGTGACGAGAAAGATCCCGTGCGGTTTTTCGATCAACGTCTCGAAATGCTCGAACGTCTCCTCGTCCAAACCCAGCTCGGTCAGGCTGTAGAGCACGTTCGTCTTGTCGAGGATACGCATCACCACGCCTTCACCGAAGATCATCGGGATGACACTCACGCGAACGTCCACCTGCCGGCTGCCAACCGAGAACTTGATGCGACCGTCCTGAGGGAGCCGCCGCTCGGCGATGTTCATGTTAGATAGAATCTTGATGCGACTGATGATAGCTGACTTGAAGCGATTGATCTGCGGCGGCACGGCGGCATCCTGCAGCACGCCGTCGACCCGGTAGCGGATGGAGAGCGTACGCTCGAACGGCTCGATGTGGATGTCGCTCGCCCGCTCGTTGATTGCCTCGAGGATGATTTCGTTGACGAGCTTGATGACGCTCGCCTCCTGCGCCATCTGCAGCAGGTCTTGGCTATCGTCCTCCGAACTGGTGAGGGCGAGGTCGTCGTCGCCGGTCATCTCCTCGACCGTGTCGCCGCCGACGCCGTAGTGATCCTTGATAACCTTGTCGATCTCGTCCCGGGGCGCTAGTACCGGGCTAACCTCGAGGCCGGTCAACAACTTAATCTCGTCAAAAACATAGAGGTCGAACGGGTCGCTTGTCGCCACCTTGAGCGTGCCGTTCTCGCGCGCGATGGGCGCGAGGTGGTTGCGATAAACGAAGCGCGACGGCAGAGAGCGGATCGCCTCGTCCTCAATCGTGGAGTTCGGCAGGTCCACGATCTCGAAGTCCAGCCGCTCGCCCATCACCTTGAGAAAATCTTGCTCCGAGAGGGCACCGTTCTGGATCAGTGCTTGGTCGAGCCGCAGCCCCTGATCCTCGCGCACACGCTCCGCAGTGTCGATGTCCTCCACGGTCACCAACCCTTTTTCAACCAGTACCTGTGTGTAGCTGCTCATCGTTTGTACACGGCCAAGCGCTTGGCCAAGACCGTTCCCGCAGTGCCGCTATTCAAGACGATTGGTGAAAAATCGCAAGCGCGGGGAAGGCTCCCGGCCAATTTTCGATTTACAAAAGGCCCGCTTGGTTTAGTCTTCGACCAGTGGCTGCGCTCGGCTAAGCACCGGGATAGCCCGCCTGATTTTTATATGGAATCCAAATTGCTCGCACAGATCTGTGCCCGGCTGGCCGACAATAAAAAGGCCGAAAACATCACCCTTCTGGATCTCCGCGAACTCTCCTCTGTTGCCGATTATTTTGTGATCGTCACCGGCTCCAACGAGCCGCACCTGCGTGCCATCGTCGATGAGATCACCGAGAAACTCCGACTGGATCACGATGTTCGCCCCTTCTCCACCGAGGGCGCGAGGGTGACCCCGTGGGTTGTCCTCGACTTCATCGACGTGATTGTGCATGTAATGAACGAGGATTTTCGCGAGCTTTACGACCTCGAAAACCTCTGGGGCGACGGCAAAAAAATCGACTTCGAGCCGGAACCCTCCCCGATGGCTGCCCAAGCCTGAGCCTCCAATCCAGCCGCAGTTTCGGCCGGCCAAGGGATTGTGAATAACATCGGCTTGAAAACTTCGACAGGCCAAGCATCATCCGCCGCCATGTCGAGCAATACTCTGCTTCAACTTGATCTCCCCGGTGTCCCCAAGGTTCGCAGCGGCAAGGTCCGTGAAATGTTCGACCTCGGAGACAGTCTCCTGATGCTGGCCAGCGACCGCATCAGCGCCTACGACGTCGTGCTGCCCAACGGCATCCCGCAAAAAGGCGAAGTCCTCACCATGTTCTCGCACTTTTGGTTCGACCGCGTGGCCGACCTCGTGCCGAACCATTTACTCGCCAAGGCGGACGATCCGTTGCCTGAGGCCGTCAGCGATTACACCGAGCAGATCGGCCGCCGCGCGATGGTCGTGAAAAAGGCCCAGCCTCTCGCCATCGAGTGCGTCGTGCGCGGATACCTCGCCGGCTCCGGCTGGAAGGAGTATCAAAAACAGAAAACCGTCTGCGGCATTGAACTGCCAGGTGGTCTCGACAACTCCTCCAAGCTGCCCGAGCCGATCTTCACCCCGGCCACCAAGGCCGAGGAGGGTCACGACGAAAACATCAGCTTCGAGGAAGCCGTCAAAATCGTTGGCAGCGACATCGCCGAGAAGGCGCGCGAACTGAGCATCGAGCTTTACAAGCGTGGTCGCGACCACGCAGCCACCAAGGGCATCATCATCGCCGACACCAAGTTTGAATTCGGCATCTACGAGGGTGAGTTGATCCTGATCGATGAAGTGCTGACCCCAGACTCATCCCGCTTTTGGCCGGCCGACCTGTACGAGCCAGGCAAGAGCCAGCCGAGCTTCGACAAGCAATACGTGCGCGACTACCTCGAGACCCTCGACTGGGACAAGACCCCTCCCGGCCCCGAGTTGCCGGAAGAGATCGTCCAGAAAACCAGCGAGAAATACATCGAGGCCTACACCCGCGTCACTGGTCTCGACTTTTAACCAAGCGCTTGGCCAAACGTGTCCGGGATGGCAGAATTCACGCCATGACGACCCTGCGCTCAATCGGCTTTACCGCAACCCTGCTGCTGACCGGCAGCGGGGTTTCCTTTGCCCAGGACAGGTTGGCCAAGCTGGAGAAGCCGGCGGCCAACTCTCCCAACGAGCCCTTGGCCAAGCGCTTCTCCGCCGCCAAGGCGGTGGACTTCATCGACCGCGCCTCTTTGCACTGGCAGCGCTCCCGCGAATGCGTCACCTGCCACACCAACGGCGCATACCTCCTCGGCCGGGCCAAGCTGAAGGCTGATCTAGCACCACACGCGGCTGTTCGCAAATTCTTCGAGCAATACGTCACCGGTTGGGCTGAGAAAAAACCGGGCCCGCACGGAGTCGTGGCCACCGCCGCCGCCCTCGCGCTCGACGACTCGGCCAAAGGCAAACTTTCCCCGGCTACCCGCAGCGCCTTCGCCGAGGCGTGGAAAACCCAGCGCGAAGACGGCTCGTGGGATTGGCTCAAGTGCGGCTGGGGACCGTATGAATCCGACGATCACTACGGCGTCACCCTCGCGGCCATTGCCGTGGCCAGTGCCCCGGAAAACTACGCGGCCACCAGAGACGCCGCCCCCGGCTACAAAAAACTTCTTTCGTGGTTGAAAAAAAATCAGCCCAAACTGGCCCACCAAAAAGGGATGATGCTCTGGCTCAGCAACGCTGATCAGGCCGCCGTTTCACCGGAGGACAAATCAGGCTGGCAAAAAGACCTGCTGGCGCTTCAACAAGCCGACGGAGGCTGGGCCATCGCCACGTTGGGCGACTGGAAACGAGCCGACGGCACCGAGCAGGTTCGCAATCGCAGCGACGGATACGGCACCGGCTTCGTTGTGTTCGCCCTCCGCAAATCCGGTCTACCGCCAGATCATCCAGCCATCCGAAAGGGAGTCTCCTGGCTCAAGGCTAACCAGCGCGAAAGTGGTCGGTGGTTCACCCGCTCCACCTACAACGACAAACACCACTTCATCACCCACGCCGGCACCACCTTCGCCCTGCTCGCTCTGGGTGAATGCAACGAACTGGCTGCGCTGAAGGAATAATCAGCCGACAATTTCGGCCAAGGCCTAGAGGGTGCGCTCGTAGACTCGCCAACGCTTGGTGACGGGGATGTTGAGATTGTCGAGCACGCGGTGAATGCGCTGGTTCGACTCGAGCATCCACGAAAACTCGATGTGCTTGAACCGGCTCTGCTGTACGGTTTTCAGGGTCCGGTAGCCAAGCGCGGCCTCGATGCCCCTGTTGCGGAACGGCTTGAGAACGCCGCCCACCACGCCGCGGATGAGGTCGATCCGGCGCCGGGCCAGCATGAAGCGAATCAGGCCAAGCGGCCCCAGCTTTCCGCCGCAGGCTTTCACCGCGACGTTGATGTCGGGGATGGCCACGGAGACGCCAACCGGCTCCCCGTCGTACTCGGCGATCAGCGTGCACTCCGGCAGAAGGAACGGCTTGAGTTCGTGGACGAGCTTGTCGAACTCAGCGCGGCTGATCGGCACCGCGCCCCAATTTTCGCTCCAAGCCTCGGCGTACACCTTGACGAGAATATCGATCTCATCATCCAGCTTTGCAAAATTCGCCTGCCGCACGGTGACGCGCTCGTTGCGCGAGGCCACCCTGCCAAGTCGATCGATGTAAGCGGGATCGATCTCCGCTAGAGGCTTACCGCGGGCGACAAGATCCTCGGCTTTGGCCAGACCGGTCGACTCGACCAGTCTCTGGTAGTAAGACGGATTCCACGTCGTGAGCAGGGTCGGTGCGTCGTCGAAGTTTTCGATCAACAGGCCGATCTCGTCGTTGATGGTGAAGCTGGCCGGCCCGCGCATTTTTTCCAGGCCCTGCTCACGGAGCCACTCCTCGGCAGCGGCAAACAACCCCCCGGCCACGGTCGTATCATCGATGCACTCGAAGAACCCGAAAAAGCCGACGCCGTCATCGTACACCTCGAGGTGGCGGTTGAACCGGATGGCAGCGATACGCCCGACCGGCTCACCGTCTGCGTCTCGGGCAAGATACAATTGGGCGTCTGAGTGCTGAAAAAAATCCCCGCGCGCGCTATCCAGCCGCTTCATTTCCTCCTTCCAGATCGGCGGCACCCACGGAGAATCGGTTGAATAGATCCGCAGCGGAAACCGAACGAACTCGCGCAATTGCGCGGGAGTCTCGACTGTTTCAATGCGGAGCACAGGCAAGCTCATAGTTGAAAAAACGGCTCGTTGAAACTAAAACCACCGCGAAATGTTGGATCGAAACCTATTAACGGCCGGCACCATTGCCGCCGCCTTGTTTGCCTCCGCTTGGCCAAGCGCGGCTTTCGCCAAGGGACAGGAGGAGTTCCTCTCCCGCGTGCGGCAGTTGACCTTTGAAGGGCGGCGCAGCGGCGAGGGTTACTACAGCACGGACGGCACGAGACTGATTTTCCAGAGCGAACGCGAAGTAGGCAATCCGTTCTACCAGATTTACACGATCGATCTTGAGACCGGCGATTCCGCCCGTGTCTCCCCCGGGCACGGCAAGACGACCTGCGCATTTTTTCATCCGGGCGGCCGGCGTGTGCTGTTTGGCACGACGCATCACGACCCACAGGCCAAGGCCAAGCAGAAGGCGGAACTCGACTTCCGCGCCTCCGGCAAGCAGCGCCGTTACTCGTGGGACTACGACGAGATGATGGACATCTTCACCGCCAACCCTGATGGCAGCGACCTCCGCCGGCTCACGACAGTGCGGGGTTACGACGCCGAGGCCGGTTACTCGCCGGACGGCAAAAAAATTGTCTTCAGTTCCACCCGCAGCGCCTACGCCGAAAACCTGACTGCGGAGGAGAAAAAACTGCGCGAGATCGACCTGTCGTATTTCGGCGAAATTTACATCATGAATGCCGACGGTTCCGGCCAGACGCGCCTGACGCAAACGCCCGGCTACGACGGCGGCCCGTTTTTCTCGCCGGACGGCCAGCGCATCGTCTGGCGCCGGTTCAACAAGGCAGGCGCAGTGGCGGAGATTCACACGATGAAAATCGACGGCTCGGACGTGCGGAAGGTCACCCGCTTCGACTCGATGTCGTGGGCGCCGTACTTTCATCCCTCGGGAGAGTACATCATCTTTGCGAGCAACAAGCTTGGCTTTGCCAACTTCGAGCTGTACCTCGTCGATGCGCTTGGCCAACGCGAGCCGGTGCGCGTGACCGAGCGGGAAGGGTTTGACGGGCTGCCGGTCTTTTCGCCGAACGGCAATCAACTTTGCTGGACGTCCAACGCCACGGAGGAAAAACAGTCGCAACTATTCCTCGCCAAGTGGAACCACGAGGGGGCATTGGCTGCGCTTGGCCAAGCGCCAAGGCGCAAGACGGCCAAAGCGGTCGGCTCGCCCTCCGTCACCGAGGAGGACATCAAGCGGCACGTTGCCTATCTGGCCTCCGACGAACTGGAGGGACGCCGCACCGGCAGCGAGGGCATCCGCAAGGCGGCCGACTACATCCGAAACGAGCTGGCTGCAGCCGGGCTAAAGCCGCTTGGCACCGAGGCCGGAAGTTTTGACCACACGTTCGAGTTTACCGGCGGAGTCGAGCTGGTGAAAAAGGACAACCGGATGATCCTGCGGGGTCACACCGGCGAGGATCACACATTTGAGTTGGACAAGGATTTCCGGCCGCTGGCCTTCTCGGCCAACGGCGAGATCGAGGGCGAGGTGATTTTCGCCGGGTACGGCCTGACCAAGCCGGGCAAGCTCGGCGTCGGCTACAACTCGTACGGCGACCTCAACGTGAAGGATAAAATCGTGATGGTCCTCCGCTACGTGCCCGAGGACATCTCGGTGGATCGCCGGCAGGAACTCAACCGCTACGCCGGCCTGCGCTACAAGGCACTCATCGCGCGCAACAACGGCGCCAAGGCACTACTCATCGTCACCGGGCCGAACTCGCCGAATTCCGGCAAGCTGGCCAGCCTGAGCTTCGACACCAGCATGGCCGGAGCCGGGTTGCCGGTGATCTCCATCAGCGGCGAAATGGGCAATTCGCTCGTGCAGTTTTACGGCAAGTCATTGAAGGAGCTGCAGACGTCGCTCGATAAAGAGAACCCGCACGCGGTGCACGGCCTGTCGCTGCCAGGGATCGTGCTGAACATCAAGACGCACATCAAACGCATCCGCAAAAAGGACAACAACATCGTCGCCGTGTTGCCTCCTGCCGGGCAGGCGTCAGCCGGCTCGGAGACGGAGTACGTCATGCTAGGGGCGCACTACGATCACCTTGGCCGGGGCGAGACCGGCGGGTTCCGCATCAAGGGCGAGGAAGGCATGATCCACAACGGCGCCGACGACAACGCCTCCGGCGTCTCGACTCTGCTCGAGATGGCGGCGCAGTTGGCCGAGCGGCGGCAGTCGCATCCGCAGGAGTTTCAGCGTGGGGTAATCTTCAGTTTTTGGTCCGGGGAGGAACTGGGCCTGATCGGCTCCGACCGCTACGCCGCCAAGCCAACCGTCGACCTCAAGCAGGTGGTCGCCTACTTGAATTTCGACATGGTTGGCCGGCTGCGGGAAAACAAGCTGACCCTGCAGGGGGTCGGCTCGTCGAGCGTCTGGAAAAAACTGATCGAGCGCCGGAACGTGCTCGCCGGGTTCGACCTCACGCTGCAGCAGGATCCGTATCTGCCGACCGACACCACCTCGTTTTATCCAAAGGGCATCCCGGTGCTGGCCTGGTTCACCGGAAGCCACGAGGAGTACCATCGACCGGCCGACGATCCCGACACGCTGAACTACGAGGGGATCGAGCGCGTCACCCGGTTTGCCAGCAACATGGTACGCGACCTCACCAAGGGCGTCGAACGGCCAGACTACGTGAAGGTCGAGAAATCGACCAAGGGCGGCAACCGTGACGCGATCCGTGTCTACCTCGGCACCATCCCCAACTACGCCTCGGAGGACGTCAACGGTGTGCTGCTCTCCGGCGTGCGCGGCGGTGCCCCGGCGGACAAGGCAGGCCTGAAGGCGGGCGACATCATCGTTCGATTTGCCGGCAAGGATATCGCGAACATTTACGACTACACCTACGCGCTCAACGCGGTGAAGGTCGGCAAGCCGGTCGAGATCGAGGTGATGCGAAAAGGCAAACGCATCAAGCTCACCGTCACGCCGGTCTCGCAGAGGTAACCTTCACGCACCGCCCCAGTTTCGGGCGATCGTTTCGATGTAATCCGGCGGCAACTCGAAATGCCGCGCCCCGTACAGAATACCCCGCAGGTATTCCGGCCGCGGCTGGCCGTGCTCGCAGACCGGGTCGATATAAACCAGCGCCTCTACCGCTCGCCCCAGGTGCAGGCCCGTAAGTGTGTCCTTGTAATACATCCCCTCGTCGACTGCTTCATAGATGTCCAACGAGTCGATGTGTTCCTGAGTGAGCGACCACAGCACGCCGTGCGTCACCGCACCCGGCTCGGCCTCGATGGTGGCATAAGTGCGGGTGTTGATGAGAAAACGCCAGTCGTGCAGGGCCGCTTGGCCAAGCGCTTGGCCACCGGGGCAGCGCGACTCCATCTGCGCCGGGCTCATGTTCGAACCGTACGCAAAATAAATGACACCCCCGTCCATGTCGTGCCGCTTGGCCAAGCGATCAGGCCTCGACCACGATCAGGTCGCTGCCACTGCTGCCGATGACCCTGACCGAGGCGCCGGTATCGATCATTTCGCCCTGCGTGATCACGCTGCAAAGGTCGTCGCCAATCAGCGCCTTGCCTCCGGGATTGAGCGGCGTGGTGGTGGTGCCAACCTCGCCCCTGCGGGACTCCACCTCTGCGGCCACGGCCGCGACCGACACCACCCCGCTGGCTGCGGCCGAGCTGAGTTGGGCCAGGTATCTCGAGTGCGGCAGCCATCTGGACAGACCCCAGAGCAACGGGATGGACAGCAGGAACGCGATGGAAAGATCCATCATCGGTTTGGAGAAATCCGGGATGGCGAAATCGACACCCTCGACCGGCGGCGCGCCACCTTCGGCCGGTGTGTCGGGGAACCAGGGCAAGTTCGGGTAAACATCGGTCATGCCCATGACCAGCGCGACCAGGATGCACACCGCGCCGCACATGCCGGCGATCAGCGTTCCCGGGATTAGGAAGATCTCCACCGCAATCAGCGCAAGGCCGAGGATGAAAATGCCGACCCACTCAATCCCGGCGAGGCCGGAGACGTAGCCACCGAAAAAGTAGATCACCAACGCCACGATGCCGATGCCGCCGAACACCCCGAAACCGGGCGTCTTGAATTCGATGTATAAGCCGGCGATGCCGATCAAAAGCAGCAGCGGGCTGATTGCGGCGATCCAGGTGCCAAACTCCTCCGCCCCCAGCGGCTTGACGTCCACCCGTTTCGCTCCTGCATAACCGAGTTTTTCGATCAACGCATCGATGCTCTCGATCGTGCCGGAGGAGAGCAGTGGCGTCTGGTCATCGCCATATTTTGTCGCTGCCTCGATGTCGGTCA
>Ga0209036_1000848_pt1 | contig 13147 bp, 12 predicted proteins | sample MarorgKNORR_S2LV_3_FD_188222 | JGI IMG/M metagenome (GOLD analysis project Ga0209036, IMG submission 188222) | Marine microbial communities from the Southern Atlantic Ocean, analyzing organic carbon cycling - DCM_A/KNORR_S2/LV (SPAdes) (version 2) | ecosystem: Environmental > Aquatic > Marine >... | reverse complement strand
ATGAAACTTTATCAGGTGACGAGATAAGAGATTTAATTTTAAAAAATATAAAACCGACGAGATCTTTTAAAGAGGATGACCAAGATGATGGCAAATCATCATCAGCTCTTGGTTCTTTAGGTCTAAAGCCAAAGCCTGCAATCTAAATAATCATGAAAAAATATTACACTAGAGCGTGTAATTTTTATTATGGTGTAAATGCAAAAAAACTAATCAAAAAAAAGATAGCTTTACCACTTTGTGGTAACCAGAATATAGCTTTTGATAAAATTGAAATTATTGTAAGAAAAAAAAATAAAGTTATATCAAAGATTATTAGCCTAAAAAAAATTCATACTCTAAGTACTTCTTGCAAAAATAAAGTTAAGCATGACCTAAAAAATATAGTTATGAAAAGAAAAAATTTTTTAAATAATGTAAATTTTTTAGAGCCATCAATTATGGGAATTTTAAATTTAACTCCAGATAGTTTTTCAGATGGAGGCAAATTTAATAATCAGAAAAAAGCAAAAAGACATATATATAATATGATAAAAGATGGGGCAAACATTATCGATATAGGAGGAGAGTCCACAAGACCTGGTTCAAAAACAGTTTTGTCAAGTATGGAATGGAAAAGAATAGAAAAAATTGTAAAAAATTTTAAAAAAAAATATAAGAAAACATGCTTATCCATAGATACAAGAAAATCAGAAGTGATGATTAAAGCAATCAAACACCGAGCAGATTTAATAAATGATGTTTCAGGTTTTGATTACGACAGTCAATCCTTATTAAGATTGAAAAAATATAACATCGCAAAAGTTCTTCACCATATGCAAGGAACACCCAATACAATGCAAAAAAGCCCAAAATACAAAAATGTTTTATTAGATATTTATGATTTTTTTGAAAAAGGTATAAAAAAAATTCACAATAAAAAAATAGTTATAGATCCAGGAATTGGTTTTGGTAAAAATTTGAAACATAATTTGACTTTAATTTCCAAGATATCTTTGTTTCATAGTCTTGGATTTCCTATTTTGATTGGAACTTCTAGAAAAAGATTTATAAGTCAAATATCTGGAGCCAATGATAGCAAGGAAAGAATTGGAGGAACTGTAGCTTCAGTTTTATTTTTGTTATCTCAAGGTGTTCAAATTTTTAGAGTACACAATGTTAATGAAGTGAAGCAAGGAATTTTAGTATTTAGAAAAATTTTATCAAATTTTAAAAACTAATGAAAAATAAATATTTTGGAACTGATGGAATCCGAGGAACTGTTAACCAGGGGAATATAACTGGAGAAAAATTTTTTAAATTTGGTTTAGCTTCTGGAACATATTTTAAGAATCAAAAAAAATTAAAACAAGTTGCTATCATAGCTAAAGATACAAGGCTATCAGGATATACTCTAGAACCAGCACTGGTGTCAGGTTTAGTATCAGGGGGTATGCACGTTTTCACATTAGGTCCTCTACCAACGAATGGACTTGCGATGTTAACAAAATCTATGAAAGCTAACATGGGAATTATGATTACAGCATCTCATAATCCTTACCATGATAACGGTCTTAAACTTTTCGGACCAGATGGGATGAAATTATCAGATCAGATAGAAAAAAAAATTGAAAAACTTATAGATGCAAAAAATACAAAACAATTAACTAATCCAAAATCATTAGGCAGGGTAAAGCGATTAGAGGATGGAAATGACAAATATATTAAAATTCTAAGAAAAAATTTTCCAAAAAATTTTCATTTAAAAGGAACAAAGATTGTCCTAGATTGTGCAAATGGAGCTGGATATAAAGCTGGTCCAGAATTATTAAGATCATTAGGAGCAAAAGTGATAGCGATTGGTATAAACCCGAATGGACTTAATATAAATAATAACTGTGGATCAACATATCCTAATAAGATCAAGCTTGCTGTAAAAAAACATAAAGCGCACTTAGGGATATCTCTTGATGGTGATGCTGATAGAATTATTATGTGCGATGAAGCTGGAAAGATAATTGATGGTGATCAAATAATTGCTGCTTTAGCACTTCAATGGAAAAAAAAGAATATCTTAAAAGACTCACCAATTAGTGAAGTCATAACTCCAAAAAAAGAAAAGTATCTACCATCTTCTATGTCTGAGGATGAGGTTGATAGGCTATTAAAGAGTCCCGATTCTTCAAATAAAACAGAGAAAAGAGATAAGGCCATGATTGAAATGTTATATGCGACTGGAATGAGAATATCAGAACTAGTCAATTTAAAGTTAACAGATGTTGATATGCAAAGAAGTGTTGCAAAGGTATTTGGTAAGGGTAAAAAAGAAAGATTGATTCCTTTTGGTGAAGCTGCTCTAGAAGCACTCTCAGAGTATGTCTCTGAAAGAGAGAAGTCTGCATCAAAAGAAATTTTTCTTTCTAACAGAGGCAAGAAATTATCAAGAGTGGCATTTTGGCAAAGAATTAAGATCTACCTTTTAAGAGAAAATCTTAAAAATTCAATTTCACCTCACACATTGAGACATGCTTTTGCAACACACTTATTGAATAGAGGGGCTGATTTAAGATCAGTGCAACTTTTACTAGGCCATAGTGACTTATCAACAACTCAAATATATACTCACATTGCAAAACAAAGATTAAGTGAAGTCTTAAAGAAACATCATCCAAGGGGCTAATATAATGAAAAAATATCTTCTATTCGTAACTATAATTTTTTGTTTATACTCTATCGCTGAAGAATCCTCCGATTTTAGTGAGAAAAGAAAAATTGAATATATAAAAAATCAAATTTCTCTAATTCTTCCTGAGGGATCAAGCATATTATCTATTGAAAAATCAGAATTTCCAGGCATTTACAAAGTATTTTATGGAGATATTCAACCAATTTATGTTTCTGAGGAGGGCTCATATTTTATTTACGGAAATATGTTCAAAATAGAGTCAAATAAAATTATGACAGGAGGTAATGAAGCTGGAGCATTATTTACTAACTATCCTGTTATAAAAAATATTACAGACTTGGATATTACAAAAAGAAGAATCACTTTAATGAAAGACATTAAAAAAGAAAATCTAATTAGCTTTGAAGCCAAAGATCAAATATTCGATCTTACTGTTTTTACTGATGTCGATTGTGGTTATTGCAGAAAATTACATAATGAAATTCAACAATACAATGATTTGGGTATAACAATTAGATATGCCGCTTTCCCAAGATCAGGCCTTGGAACAGATGCTTTTACAAAGATGGTCGGCGCTTGGTGTTCTGTTGATTCAAAAAGAGCAATTACAAATCTAAAGGGTGGTAAAAATCCAAGCTTAAGTTTTTGTGATTCTCAACCTGTGGCAAAACATTATGCAATTGGAAAAAAACTAGGTGTAACAGGAACTCCAGCAATAATTACAGAGACAGGAGATCTTCTACCTGGATATTATTCAGCAGAAGATTTACTCAAAAAATTAAAAGGATAAATTATGAAGACTTTGAAGATTGGTATATGTGGTTGGGGTAATGTAGCAACAGGACTCTTCAACACTATTACACAAAACAAGGAATTAATTAATTCAAATGGCAACATTGATATTGAAATTTCAGTAATTGGCGCACGAAGAGATAATCCAAAGTGTGATCCAGGAAATATTGAAATTGTTAGAGATATTTTTGACGTTATTGATAAAGAAATTGATGTTGTTGTTGAGTTGATTGGTGGTGTTGAGGTTGCAAGAGAATTGATTTTAAAAGCTATCAGGAATAAAAAGCATGTTGTAACAGCAAACAAAGCGGTTATTTTTAATCATGGTGATGAAATCATAGAAGAGGCCAACAAAAATGGAGTAAAGTTTCTTTATGAATCCTCTGTGTGTGCGGGCACACCAATTATTAAACTACTTACTGAAGAGCTAGCAGCAAATAAAATTTCTAAGATTGCTGGAATGTTAAATGGAACATCAAACTTTATACTATCAAACATGGAAGAAGGAGAGGACTTTAAGCCAACACTAGAACTTGCACAAAAAGAGGGATATGCGGAGCCAGATCCAACTTTTGATATAGAGGGCATGGATGCAGCGCATAAAATAGGCATCCTATCATCTCTAACTTTTGGAATACCTCTACCACCTGATGACTTTCATATTGAAGGAATCTCAAAAATTGAAAAAGATGATTTCAAATATGCAGCAGAAATGGGGTATACAGTTAAACATCTTGCTGTAACAAAACTTAATAATAATCAGATTGAATTAAGAGCTCATCCTGCATTAATAAGAAGTAATTCATATTTAGCAAACCTTAAAGGTGTAAGAAATGGAATTGAAGTCGAAACAGACCTGTTGGGTACTCTTCATATTGCTGGGTCTGGAGCTGGACAAGAAGCAACAGCATCTGGGTTAATCTCAGATCTTGTTTATCTTGCGAATACCAACATGAGTTCACCATCTGAAAAAGCTAAAGATAAGAAAAATTTACTTAACTTCCAAAGCTTAAGCTTTCAGTACTATTTTTATATAGAAGCTGAGGACATACCAGGTGTTATGGCATCTATAACGGCAATGTTTGCTGAAAAAAATATAGGAATAGAATCAATAGTTCAAAAAGAAAATCTCAATGAAAAAGTTGTACCGGTTGTATTAATAACAGATGAATTTGTTGAAAGTAAACATATGGAATTAAAAGAAAATATTCTAAACTTAGATTCAGTGAACTCAGTTAGGTCTATAAGAATAGAATCAGATTAAAAAATGCTTTTTCATAGTACTAGAGGTAAAGATAAAGATAAGACCTTTGAGCAGGTCTTAATGCAAGGGCTTGCAGATGATGGAGGCCTATTTATTCCTGATAATTGGCCTAAAGTAGATATAAACAAATTAAAAGAGTTAGATACATTTTTAGATGTAGCTAAATACATAGTGCCTATGTTTACCCAATCCTCTTTTGATAAAAGTGAAGTAGAAGAAGTTCTTAACAACACATGGCATGACTTTTCTGAAAAAGACCTTATCAAAATTTTTGATATTGACGAATCAACTTCAATATTAGAATTATTTCATGGCCCTACAGCAGCATTTAAAGATTTTGGGCTTCAACTAGCTGCTGCTTTTTTTAATAAGACTTTACAAACACAAAATAAAACAGCTGTTGTGTTTGGTGCTACATCAGGAGACACCGGCTCTGCAGCAATCGATGCTTGCAAAGAATTTGATGTAATTAAAAGCTTTATTTTAATCCCTGATGGAAATATGTCTGAGATTCAAAGAAAACAAATGACAACCGTGGATAAGTCAAACGTCTTTCCTATATTAGTAAGTGGCACATTTGACGATTGTCAGGATATTGTAAAAAAAGGATTTAGTGAAAGATCTTTTTTAAGAGATGATCAATACCTACTTGCTGTAAACTCTATAAATTGGGTAAGGATTATTGGACAAATTTGTTATTACTTTTATGCGTCCCTCATAGTCAATAAACTATCATATCCATTAAACTTTTCTGTCCCAACTGGCAATTTTGGAAATGTGTTTGCTTGTTATGCAGCTTCAAAAATGGGAATGCCTTTAGAAAAGATTATTGTTGCGGTAAATAGCAATGATATTCTTGATAGGTTCTTTAAAAATAATGATTATTCGAAGAAAACTGTTTCTGAAACAATCTCACCTAGCATGGATATAAGCGTAGCAAGTAACTTTGAAAGATTAATGTATGATTTTTACCTCAACCGTAATAGTGAAGCATGTTCAAATTTATACAATAATTTTCCTGAATATGGCATCAAGATTGACGATGAAATGTGGCAAAAGTCAGAAGATTTATTCATGAGTTACAGTATTAATGATGATTCAACCTACGAGTCTATGAAGTTTTATAACAATGAATACAACTATGTTATGGATCCTCATACGGCTGTTGCTGCAGAAGCTGTAAGCAGTCTTAAAGATAAATTAAAAAATAAAACAATCATTCTCTCAACAGCCCATCCGGCAAAATTTCCAAATGCTCTAAAAAATGCAGGTATTATCAGTGATGATATCCCGGACAATCTTTCAAAAGTAATTTCAAAAGAAGAAGTTGCAAGTAAGTTGAGTGCCTCAGAAGATTCAATTTTCAATTATATTGAAGAAAATAATTAAATAATGGATATACAGGAACTAAAATCAAATTTATCTGATTTAGAAAATAGATTGCAGGATATTAAAGAAAATGTTCTTTTGGTTGATTCCAAAATAGCGAGACTAAATCAAATTGAAAGCGATCTGTCCAAGGAAGAGGTTTGGTCAGACTTAGAACTTTCACAAAAGCTTAGCAAGGAAAAAACCAGTATTGATAAGGCAATCACATCTTTTAATGAAGTTTCAAATAAATTATCGGATTCTATGGTTTTATTAGATGTTTCAATTGAAGAAAATGATGATTCTTCTATAGAAGAAATTTTTAGTGAAGCTAAAGAAATAACATCAACCATTGAAGCATTAGAATTCAGCAGGATGTTTACAAATAAAATGGACTCTTCATCGGCATATATTGAAATTCAATCAGGCTCAGGCGGAACTGAAGCGCAAGATTGGGCTGAAATGATTTTAAGGATGTACACAAAATGGTCTGAAAGCAGAGGATTTAAATCTGATCTTATAGAAATATCACATGGGGATGTTGCAGGGATAAAGTCAGCATCTTTATATGTTGATGGAGATTATGCTTATGGATGGCTAAGAACTGAAACAGGTATACACAGACTGGTAAGAAAATCTCCTTTTGATTCTGGCAACAGAAGACACACCTCATTTGCGTCTGTTTTTATTTCACCCGAAATAGATGACTCTATTGAGATTAATATTAATAAAGCTGATATTAGAATAGATACCTATAGAGCATCAGGTGCTGGCGGACAACATGTTAATAAAACTGATTCAGCAGTTAGGCTAACTCATATTCCTTCAGGTGTAGTGGCACAATCTCAGAGCGACAGATCTCAACATAAAAACAAAGAAAATGCATTAAAACAATTAAAATCTAAGCTTTACGAGTTAGAATTACAAAAACAAAATGAAGAGCAGCAGATTCTTGAAGATAGTAAGTCTGATATAGGGTGGGGAAGCCAAATTAGATCATATGTTTTAGATCAATCAAGAATTAAAGATCTTAGAACTAATTTTGAAACTGGAAATACTGCAGCAGTTTTAAACGGAGATTTAGATGATTTTATGAAGTCATCTCTCAAAGCGGGTGTATAAATGGATAAAGACAATTTAAGCGGCGAAAAAGCTCTAATTGAAGAAAGAAGAAAGAAATTAGATCAACTTAGAGATAAAGGCAGTGCTTATGGCAATTCTTTTAAACCACAAAATAATTCAAATGATATTTTTAAAGAATATGGCGAATTCTCAAAAGATGAACTAGCGGAAAAAGATATTAAGAATATTTCTATTGCAGGACGTATTGTTCTTAAAAGAGTTATGGGGAACGCTAGTTTCGCCACTCTTAGGGATTCATCTGGAGATATTCAAATATATGTCACTAAAAATAATGTTGAAGAAAGTGTCTATGAAGATTTTAAAACATGGGATCTAGGAGATATTGTAGGAGTTTCAGGCTCTTTATTTAGAACGAAGACGGATGAATTAACAATCGATGTATGGGATTTAGAGATGATTACAAAGTCATTAAGACCAATGCCAGAGAAATTTAAAGGACTAACTGATATTGAAGCAAGATACAGACAAAGATATCTAGACTTGATGACCAATACCGCTACCAAAGAAGTTTTCATTAAAAGAACAAAAATCATTGATTCAATGAGGAAGAAAATGAATGAAGTAGGGTACTTAGAGGTGGAGACACCCATGATGCATCCTTTGGCTGGTGGTGCTGTTGCAAGACCATTCGTTACTCAACATAACGCATTAGGGCAAGATCTCTATTTAAGAATTGCTCCTGAGCTATATCTAAAGAGGCTTTTGGTTGGGGGCTTTGAAAAGGTTTTTGAAATAAATAGAAGTTTTAGAAATGAAGGACTATCTACAAAACATAATCCAGAATTTACTATGATGGAGTGGTATCAGGCATATGCAAGTATGCAAGATCAGATGGATCTAACGAGAGATATTATTTTAAATGCTGCATCAGCAGCAAGCTGTGAATCAATTATAAAATGGGATGATGTTGATATTAATTTAGATAATTTCACTCAGTCTACTTTGACAAGCCTAGTTCTTGATCATAATAAAGAATTATCAGAGGATGATTTAATCGACAAACATAAGCTTTCAGACTTTCTAAAAAATAAAAAAGTTAAAGTTGAAAAAAATTGGGGAGTTGGAAGAATGGTCCTAGAAATTTTTGAAGAAACAGTCGAATCTAAATTAATTGATCCTACATTTGTAACAGAATATCCTGTTGAAGTATCTCCTCTTTCTAGAAGAAGTGAAGAAAATCCAGACTTTGCAGATAGATTTGAGTTATTTATTGGCGGTAAGGAGTTTGCAAATGGTTTCTGTGAATTAAACGATCCCGATGATCAGGCTTCAAGATTTGAAGATCAAGTTGCCGCAAAGGATTCAGGGGATAAAGAAGCCATGGATTTTGATCATGATTATATTACTGCCTTGGAGCATGGAATGCCTCCAGCAGTAGGAGTTGGCTTGGGAGTTGATAGATTGGTAATGTTATTGACCAATCAATCCTCTATAAGGGATGTTTTACTTTTCCCTCAACTTAAATCTTAAGATTTACCACCTAAACTTATCAAAATTCTCAGGATTAGCCCAACCTTTTGAGTTATTCCAAGACCTTTTATTGTTATAAGTTTTAAGATTGTAAGAAAAGCATTTTATTTTATTGTTTTTATCTCTAAGTTCAGTCTGTAAGCCAAGCTTAAGCATCATTTCATCAGTTTCTTTATCATTATTAAAGTTCGTAAAAACTACTATTTTTTGACTAAGGAGATTCTTGACAATACCAATATTTTCTTCTGAACTTTTAATATCATCTAAAATTATAAATAAGTCAGCGTTTTCATTTGAAGCCTTTTCAATATTAGGGGTTATGTATAAACTTTTAATATCTAATTTTTCAATTCTTTTTAATAATTTAGACATATCATATCTGGTAAGTATATGAAGAGTTTTTGGCTTTTCATCATCAATGATATTTACAATAAAACTAAAAAGAATTTTTTCTTTTTTTGTCATTGCATTAGATGTTTTACAGCCTCTTTCTCTGAAAGAAGTTCATCTATTGATATTTTAAATTTTGACTTTGCAAAATCTGATAGCGATATGTCCCTTTTAATTTCAATTGTCCCGTCTTCTAGTGTTATCAATGGATAACCACAAATAAGACCTTCTGGCACATCGTATGAACCGTCACTAGCAATTGCGGCACTGAAGCAGTTTCCTGACAGAGTAGGGCTCTCACACGCCATTACAGTATCAATGGCTGCTTTTGCTGCAGAAGTAGCAGAAGAGGCTCCTCTAGCATCGATTACAGCTTTTCCTCTCTGTTGAACTTTTGGTATGAAGCTTGATTCAGTCCATTCCATATCATTAATAACCGAACTACCTAATTCGTTAGATATTAGAACGTTTTCAGCGTCAGGATACATAGTAGGACTATGATTACCCCAAATAATCATGTTATTTATATCAGCGATATTTGTATTTGTTTTTTTTGAAATTATTGACTTTGCTCTATTTGAATCAAGCATAGTCATGGCCATCCATAGTTGATTATCATTGTTAGCTGCATTTTTACCAATAAAAGCATTTGTATTCGCAGGATTACCAACCACTAGAATTTTTGCATCATCTTTTCCATAAGAGCCTATAGCCTTACCTTGATCGACAAAAATACCACCGTTAATACTTAATAAATCAGATCTTTCCTCAATTTTTTTTCCGTTATATACAATTCCTCTAGGAATACTTCCTACTAATAAAAACCAATCAGCATCTTTAGATGCTTCCGCGAAATTATCTGTATATGTTACCTGGCCCATATTTGGAAAATATGAATCTTCTAACTCCATAACCAATCCCTCAAGCTTATCAACAACTTGTGGAATTTCGACCAGTGCGAGGTCAACCTTTTTATCTCCAAATGTTCTTCCATCAACCAATCTTGGTATCAATGAATATGCTATTTGACCAGCTGCTCCTGTTACAACAACTTTTACTGATGAGCTCATTTATATCCTCTTAAAAAACTAATTAATAATTGCTAATTATATTCCTAAATTAAAATCTAATCCTTAATTTTGTTTCATAGTAAATAAGTTTTTTTTTGATTAAAATACTTTTAACTCTATAGATATTTACAATTCATTTGGAGAAATAATATGACTATTAGATTTGATGATAAAGTTGCAATTGTTACAGGTGCTGGTGGCGGCATAGGAAAAGAGCATGCACTAGAGCTTGCAAGAAGAGGGGCCAAAGTAGTTGTTAACGATCTTGGAGGGAGCGTTGATGGGAGTGGCGCAAGTGATGCTGCTAATGAAGTTGTAGATATTATTAAATCAGAAGGCGGAGAAGCTATTTCTAATGGCGCCAGTGTCACTGACCTTGAAGCTGTAAAAGCTATGGTTAATCAAACTATGGATGAATGGGGAAGAATTGATATTCTAGTTAATAATGCTGGAATCTTAAGGGATAAAAGCTTTCATAAAGTAACCCTTGATGACTTTGACTTAGTAATGGATGTTCACTTTCAAGGAAGCCTGAACTGCACACATACAATTTATCCAATAATGAGAGAACAAGAATATGGAAGAATTATTTTTACAAGTTCTGCAAGTGGTGTTTTTGGTAATTTTGGGCAAACAAATTATGGCTCTGCAAAAATGGCAATGATTGGACTTATGAATACACTTAAAATAGAAGGCCAAAATAAAAATGTTTTTACCAACTCAATAACACCGGTTGCATATACTAGAATGACTGAGAGTCTTATCCCTGAAGATTTCGGAAAAAATCTTCAATCTGAATACATCACTCCTGCTGTAATTTATTTAGCTGGTGAGGATGCACCCAATGGAACAATTATGGCAGCAGGCGCAGGAGTTTTCTCAAGAATTTTTATTCATGAAACAATGGGTGTATCCCTTGGAATGGGCGAGGATATGACTCCAGAAAATATTCAAGCAAACTGGGATAAAATTTCTGATATGACAGATGCCAGGGCTTTGCAAAACGGTGGAGAACAAACTATGAAGTTTTTTGAGCTTATTAGTAAGTAAGATTAAATAGAAAAACTTGGCCTAGTCGCCACACCATTTATATATTCTGAAAGATTATTATATTCATTTATATCAATCTTATTTAGCCTAACTAAAAACTGAAGAGATGTTACTGCTTGTATATCAGCATAAGAAAATTTATTAGCTGCAATAAATTCTTTACCCGCTAATTCATTTTCGTAATATTTTAATGATTGAATAGCAAGTTCTCTTTGTGCAAGGCCAAATTCATTATTTTGATTTTCTAACTCACTCATGTGTGGATGTGTATGTCTAAAGCCATGCATAAGAGGAAGCATTAGTTCAAACGATATCCTTGAATACCACATTTCAATTTGTGCTATTTCCTCTGGAGTTTCACCAAATAAGTTAGGATTAGGATGCAAGCACTCAAGATATCTGCATATCGCTGTTGTTTCTAGTATTACATCTCCATTGTCTAATACTAGGGCGGGTATGCGTGAGTTTGGAGCAATTTTTTTATATTCAGGAGTCTTATGCTCCATTTTTCCAATATCGAGATTTATTACCTCTATATTTTCAATACTTTTCTCAGCAATAAATATTAGAACCTTTCTTGGACTTGGAGCAAAGGCACTTGAATATATTTTCAAGTGCTATTCCCAGTTTAAAGCGCCACCAACTTGATATTCAGTAACTCTTGTTTCAAAGAAATTTTTCTCTTTTCTTAAATCAATAATTTCCGACATCCAAGGGAACGGATTGCTTACCCCAGTAAACTCTTCGTCAAGACCTATCTGAGTTAATCTTCTATTAGCAATAAATTTCAAATACTCTTCCATCATTGCCGCATTCATTCCCAACACACCTCGTGGCATAGTGTCTCTTGCATACTGAATTTCAAGCTCAGTTCCTTCTAAGATCATCTGTGCAGCTTCAGCCTTCATTTGCTCATCCCAGAGATGGGGATTCTCAATTTTAATCTGGTTAATAACATCAATACCAAAGTTAACATGCATAGATTCGTCTCTAAGGATATATTGGAACTGTTCAGCTGTCCCCGTCATCTTGTTTCTTCTACCCATTGAAAGAATTTGTGTGAATCCGCAATAAAAGAAGATACCTTCTAACACACAATAAAATGCAATTAGATTTTTTAATAACTGCTTATCCGTTTCTTCAGTTCCTGTTTTAAAGTCAGGATCAGAAATTTCTTGAGTATATTTAAGGCCCCATGAAGCTTTCCTAGCAACACATGGTATTTCTCTATACATATTAAAGATTTCACCTTCATCCATACCTAAAGATTCGATGCAGTATTGATAGGCATGAGTATGTATAGCCTCTTCTAGACTTTGTCTTAAGATATATTGTCTACATTCTGGATTTGTGATTAATCTATATAATGCAAGCACTAAATTATTTGCAACGAGAGAATCAGCAGTTGAAAAGAATCCTAGATTTCTTTTCACAATAACTCTTTCATCTTCAGTTAAGCCATCTTCGGATTTCCATAAAACAATATCATTTGTCATATTTATTTCTTGTGGCATCCAGTGATTTGCACTACCATCCAGATATTTTTGCCATGCCCAGTCATATTTAAACGGAACAAGTTGATTTAAATCAGCCTTACAGTTAATCATCATTTTTTGATCAACCTGAACTCTTCCATTTGCCATCATTTCATCAAGTTCCTCAATACCAGCTGCTTCATCTAAATCATTAACAGCTTTTCTTGCTGCTTCAGCTCTAGATCCTTCGCCAATATTACTTGGCTCAGAAGGTACTGCAGGCTCAGCTGGTTGAGGAGGTTCTGGTTGTTGCACTTCAGCTGCAGGCGCTGTTGTTTCTTCTTTTATTTCTGATGTAATAGGAGGGCTGGTTACCTCTTCTTTACTATATTCATCCCAATTTAACATATTCTTTCTCCTTTAAAATTATTGACATGCTTCGCAATCTGGATCATCCAAA
>Ga0209036_1000841_pt1 | contig 13183 bp, 9 predicted proteins | sample MarorgKNORR_S2LV_3_FD_188222 | JGI IMG/M metagenome (GOLD analysis project Ga0209036, IMG submission 188222) | Marine microbial communities from the Southern Atlantic Ocean, analyzing organic carbon cycling - DCM_A/KNORR_S2/LV (SPAdes) (version 2) | ecosystem: Environmental > Aquatic > Marine >... | reverse complement strand
GTCTCCAAAACCGGGGGTTGCGGGTTCAATTCCTGCCTCACCTGCGATAAAGGATAAAGTATGTTTAAGAGAATAAAAGATTTTTTAAATCAAGTGTATTTGGAAATGAACAAGGTTTCATGGCCATCCTATAATGAACTTAGAGGATCTACTTACTTGATTATCGTCTTTTTTCTTTTATTTGTACTTTTTTTGTTTGGAATCGATTGGGTAATTCAAAGATTTATGAGAGTTTTAATATGATGAACTGGTATAGTTTAAGGGTAATGTCAGGTAAAGAAAATAAGGTGAAAGATAGTATCTTTCGTGAACTTGGCTTTGAAAAAGATTTAGAGTCAAATGTAGAAGAAATTTTGATACCTACTGAAAACATTGTTGACATTAAAAATGGTAAAAAAACAGTTAAAGAAAAGAGCCTTTTACCAGGCTACGTTTTAGTTAAGATGGTCATGAATAATGAAACAAAATTTTTTATTGAAAATATTGATGGAGTTATGAGCTTTGTTGGTCCTAAAGGAAACCCGCAGACTGTGTCAGAAGTTGAAATGGCTAGGTATCTTGTATCATCTGAAAATGATGATTTTAGCAAAGAAGACATTGAAGAGATTCCATTTAAGGTCGGCGATTCCGTTAAAGTTATTGACGGACCATTTAAAGAGTTTAATGGCTTAGTTCAAGAAGTAAATGATAAAAATAGAATTAAGGTTAATGTTAATATATTTGGTAGACCTACTCCAATTGAATTGAGTATGAATCAAATACTAATCGAAAGTTAAAAATGGCAGAAAAAGAAAAAACAGGTTTGATAAAGTTACAAATTGCAGCTGGGCAAGCAAATCCTGCACCCCCTGTTGGTCCTGCTTTAGGTCAGCATGGTGTTAATATTATGGATTTTTGTAATGCATTCAATGATGCCACTAAGGAATTGCAAGGTATGTTAACACCCGTTATTATTACAGTTTACAAGGATAGATCATTTACGTTTGAGACAAAATCCCCTCCAGCATCAACCCTTATCATGAAAGAATTAAAAATGAAAAAAGGTTCTCAAGAGCCAAATAAAGATAAAGTAGGTTCAATTACAATTTCCCAGTGTAAAAAAATTGCTGAAATAAAAATGAAGGATTTAAACTCTCACTCTATAGATCAAGCTGCGGAGATGATTGCAGGAACTGCTGTAAGTATGGGTATAGAGGTAGAGAGATGAAATTAACTAAATTTTCAAAAGCTGTAAGCGAAAAACTTGATAATTCAAAATTATACAATATTGAAGAAGCTTTTAACATGTTAATGAATTTTAAAAGAGAAGCATTTACAGAATCAGTTGATGTTGCATTTAATCTTGGTGTTGATCCAAGACATGCTGATGAAAATATTAGATTAAGTATAAATTTACCACATGGGATTGGAAAAGAAGTTTCGGTTTTAGCTATTGTTAATGCGGATAAAGAAGATGAAGCTAAGAAAGCTGGAGCAGATTTTGTTGGTAAAGATGATTTTTTAGAAAAAATTAAAGGTGGTTGGACAGACGTTGATAAGATTGTTGTAACCCCAGATTTAATGGCTGAACTCGGTAAGCTTGGTAAAGTACTCGGTCCAAAGGGTTTGATGCCAAATCCAAAATCTGGTACAGTTACAAATGATGTTGCTAAAGCAATCAAAGAATTAAAGGCTGGTAAGCTTGATGCTAGAGTTGAAAAAAATGGAATTTTACAATCCTCTATAGGAAAAACATCATTTTCAGAGGATCAATTAAAAGAAAATTTCAACACTCTTCAGACCGCTGTAATGTCAGCTAAACCAAATTCATTTAAAGGAAAATACCTTAAGTCTGTAGTTATTTCATCAACTTTAGGTCCTGGAATTAAGATAGGGATAGAATAAATATGCCAAGTAATAAAAATTTAGAAGCTGTAAAAAATTTAACAGAAAAATTGGATAAAGCTAATGCAATTTACTTTACTGATTATCTTGGATTAGATGTTGTTAGTATAACAAAGTTAAGAAAAGAGTTTGTATCCAATGATGTTGAATTTACTATTGCAAAAAATACTTTAATCAAATTAGCTGCAAAAGATGTTGGGATGGAAGGTTTAGATGACTTCTTAAATGGTCCAACTGCAATGGCGTTAAGCTATAATGATCCAACTGATCCTGCAAAAGTGATTAAAAATTTTTTAAAAGATTTTGATAAGCCTGCTGTAAAAGGTATGATACTAGATGGTCAAGTTTTTCAAGCGGAAGAGTTTGAAAAAATAGCAAATCTTCCTTCAAAAGATCAACTATTATCTAAGCTGGTAGGTATGCTAAACTCTCCAATGTCTAAGTTAAGTAGCACATTGGGAAGTCCTGTATCTGGCTTATTAGGAGCACTTGAACAATTAAACTCAAAGAAAGGGTAGTTAAAATGAGCGTTAAAAGAGAAGATGTTTTAAAGTATCTTGAAGAAGCAAATATGATTGAAATATCAGAACTTGTTAAAGATATTGAAGATAAATTTGGTGTTACTGCTGCTGTACCTGTTGCAGCTGCCGCCGCTGGAGGAGCTGCTGATGGAGCTGCTGCTGGTGAAGAAAAAAGTAGTTTTGATGTTGTTCTAGCAGCTGCTGGACAATCAAAAATCTCAGTAATTAAAGTTGTTAGAGAACTTTCTGGTCTTGGATTAAAAGAAGCTAAAGAATTGGTTGATTCTGCACCTAAGGCTGTTAAAGAAGGCGTCGCTAAAGATGAGGCTGAAACTATTAAGTCTCAACTTGAAGAGGCCGGAGCTACAGTAGAATTAAAGTAATAGTACTATAAAGTATATATTAATTAACCAATTTTTTGGAGGAAATCTATCTTGAGAGTAGATAAGTTAAAAAACAGACATAATTTTGAGAAAATAACAACTACCAATGAACTACCAGGCCTTTTAGATCTGCAAGTAGGTTCATTTCATGAATTTTTACAGGAAAAAGTAAATCCTAAAGAGAGAGAAATGTTCGGATTACATGAGGCCTTTGCTTCAATCTTTCCGCTTCAGGATAATCATGAAAACTATATTCTGGAGTATAAAAGTTACACAATAGGTAAAGCGAGATACACCCCTAGAGAGTGCTCTAATAGGGGAATAACTTTCAGCGTGCCTTTAACTGTTCAATTAAGACTCAAAATTACAGATGAAAAAGACAAGAAGAAGTTCTCGCAAGTAATAGACCAAGATGTTTATTTTGGAAACATACCTTATATGACTAACAAAGGTACGTTTATTATAAATGGCGCTGAAAGAACTGTTGTTACTCAACTTCAAAGATCTCCAGGGGCATTTTTTGATCAGAAATTTCATCCAAACGGTGCAAAATTATTTAATGCACGAATAATTCCTATTAGAGGTTCTTGGATAGATTTTACTACCGATATAAATGATATACTATTTACTATTATTGATAGAAAAAGAAAATTTCCTGCAACCCTTTTGCTAAGATCGCTTGGTTTTAGTTCAGATGAAGATATTTATAATGCTTTTGATTTAATTCTTGATTTAGATACAGCAAAAATTGATACGGACAAGCTAAGTCATTACGTCGTTATTGAAGATATCATCGATCATGAAACTGGTGAGCTTTTTGTAGAAAGTGGAAAAGAGTTAAATGAGTCAATTGTCAGCACTCTTAAAAAGAATAAAACTAAATCTATTAAAGTCGTAGATATTAGAAACAATATTGATAGTATGATGATTCACAATACTATTCAAAAAGATCCTACTAAATCTACTGAAGAAGCTTTAATGAGAGTTTATATGCTTCTTAGAGGAAGTGAAGCTCCAAGTCCAGAATCTGCTGAAAAGTTCATCAACAGAATGTTTTTCTTTCCAAAGAAATATGATTTAGGTCAAGTTGGTAGATATAGGCTTGATAAGCAATTTAATTTAGATAATTCAGGAAAAGATTCAGTATTAACTCATGATGATTTTTTGATAACCTTAAAATTTTTAATTCAAATGAGAAAAGGGTTAAGAGCTCCTGATGATATAGATCATTTAGGTAATAGAAGGGTAAGAACTGTTGGAGAGCAGTTAAAAGTACAATTCAATTCAGCGTTAGCCAGAATGGTTAGAACTGTTTATGAAAGAATGAATTTAAGAGAATCTGAAACTATTACACCTCAGGATTTAATAAATTCAAGATTAGTAACTACAGTTATTAATACATTCTTTGGTACTAGTCAACTTTCTCAGTTTGGTGACCAAACAAACCCTTTAGCAGAAATAACTCATAAAAGAAGAATTTCTTCATTAGGACCGGGAGGATTATCTAGAGAGAGGGCAGGTTTCGAAGTTAGAGATGTTCATTATACTCATTATGGAAGACTTTGTCCTATTGAAACTCCTGAAGGTCCAAATATCGGATTGATATCTTCTTTAGCTTTAATGGCAAAAATTAATAGACATGGATTCATTGAAGCTCCATACAGAAAGATTGATAATAAAAAAATTACTAATTCAGTTCAATATTTATCAGCTGATGATGAAGATAGAGCCAATATAGCTCAATCTGGACTGGCGTCTAACAAAGATAATTTAATTTTAGATCCTAAAGTCCGAGTTCGTTCAAAGGGTGATTTCCCTATTGTAGATTCAGAAGATGTTCAATTTTCAGATATTGTTCCAAACCAAATTTTAAGTGTTGCTGCAGCATTAATTCCATTTGTTGAGCACGATGATGCTAATAGAGCATTAATGGGTTCTAATATGCAACGCCAATCGGTTCCTTTGATGAAAACCGATTCACCTATTGTTGGAACTGGAATGGAGAAAGTTGTTGCTCGAGATTCAAAATCTGTGCTTATTTCTCCTGTCAGCGGAAAAGTAGTACATGTTGATGCTAATAAAGTAGTTATTAAAGACAGTAATTATAAAGATGGCTCATTTTTAAAATCAGACGAAGACCTTTGTACAGTAGATTTAATTAAATATTCTAGATCTAATCAGAATACATGTTACAATCAAAAAGTTATTGTTAAGGTTGGTGACAGTATTAAAAAAGGAGATGTTATTGCAGATGGAGCCTCAACACAAGGCGGTGAACTTGCACTTGGTAAAAATGTGTTAATTGCATTCATGCCTTGGAACGGATATAACTTTGAGGATGCTATTGTTATAAATGAAAGATTAGTAAGAGAAGATGTATTTACTTCAATTCATGTAAATGAAATAGAGCTTGAAGTGAGAGATACTAAAAGAGGTCAGGAGGAATTGACACCCGAAATTCCAAATGTTAGCGAAGAAGCAACTGCACAATTAGATGAAAACGGATTAATTCGCGTTGGAGCAATTGTTAATGAAGATGATATTTTAATTGGGAAAGTTACACCAAAAGGTGAAACCGATCCTTCTCCTGAAGAAAAGCTTTTAAGAGCAATTTTTGGTGAAAAGGCTGGCGATGTAAAGGATGCATCTAAAAAAGCTGAACCTGGAGTAAAAGGTGTTGTAATAAAGACTGATTTATATGAAAAAACTTCAAAGCAGTCTAGAGCAGAAGTAAATAAGGCTATTAAAGAGTTACAAAAAGATAAAAGAAATAATGAAAGAGAATTAAGATCATCTAGAGATAAATTGTTAAGCGGTTTATTAAAAGATAAATCTACTTTAGGCATTAAAGATAGAAATGGTAAAGTGCTTGTTAAGAAAGGTGCTAAATTAACACTTAAAAAACTCAGCTCTTTTAACTTTGAGCAGTTCTCTTTAGAAGAGCCTTGGATATCTGGTCCAAAATCATGGGAAAAAATAAATTTAATTTTTCAATCATTTAATAAACATTTAAATGAGCTTGAAGATAAGTTAGAAAATGATATCTTTAAATTAAAAGAAGGTGACCAGTTACAGCCTGGAATTTTAAAGCTTGCAAAAGTATATGTTGCAAACAAGAGAAAGGTTTCAATTGGCGATAAAATGGCTGGAAGACATGGTAATAAAGGAGTTATTGCTACGATTGTACCTGAAGAAAATATGCCATATCTTGAAGATGGTACTCCAGTTGATATTTGTCTAAATCCAATGGGTGTTCCTTCAAGAATGAATTTAGGTCAGTTGTATGAAACTATGCTTGGTTGGGCTGGAAAAATTCTTGGAGAAAAATATGCTACTCCAGTTTTCAACGGTGCTACTCCTGAAGAGGTTGCAGCTAAAATGAAAGAGGCAGGTTTACCTGACTCTGGAAAAGTAACTTTATTTGATGGCATAACTGGTGAAAAAATTGATAACCCAGTACTTGTTGGATATCAGTATATGATGAAATTATATCATATGGTTGATGATAAAATGCATGCACGTTCTACAGGACCATATTCATTAGTTACACAACAACCTCTTGGGGGTAAAGCTCAATTTGGAGGTCAAAGATTTGGTGAAATGGAAGTATGGGCACTTCAAGCATATGGAGCTGCTCATATTCTAAGAGAAATCTTAACTATCAAATCAGATGATATTGAAGGTAGGTCAAAAGTATATAGTGCATTAGTTAAAGGTGAAGATTTACCTGATCCGACAACTCCAGAGGCATTTAACGTATTCATGAAGGAAATTCAAGGCTTAGGTCTTGATATAACTTTAGACTAAAGGAAATTATAGATGTATAAAGCAAAAAATAGTATTTCAATAAAACTAGCTTCTCCAGAAAAGATTCTTGAAGGTTCTTTTGGTGAAGTATTAAAACCAGAAACAATTAATTATAGATCATATAAACCCGAAAAAGATGGTTTATTTTGTGAAAAAATCTTTGGTCCAGTAAAGGACTTTGAATGTCACTGTGGAAAGTATAAAGGTATTAGGTATAGAGGTATTATTTGCGATAGGTGTGGAGTTGAAGTTACCACTAAGAAAGTTAGAAGAAATCGTATGGGCCATATTACTTTAGCAGTTCCTGTCGTTCATATTTGGTTTTTAAAGTCCATTCCAAGCAAGCTTAGTTATATTCTTGGTAAAAGCGCTAAACAGTTAGAGAGTGTAATTTATTATGAAAACTATTTAGTCATTAATCCTGGAAAGAGTGGATATAAAAGATTCGAGTTAATTGATGAAGAGGCTTATTTAGAGCTGGAGCAAGAGTTTGGCTATGAAGCTGTTTCACAAGAAGAAAGAGAAGAAGAGTCATATTTTTATGCAGCAATGGGTGGAGAAGCAATTAAAGATGCCCTTGCAGAAATGGATTTATTAGAACTTAAACAAGAGCTTGAACTAATCAGTTCAACAACTAAGTCAAAGCAGAAAAGAGAAGATGCTTTAAAAAGATTAAAAGTAGTTAAAGATTTTGCTCAAGATAGAAATAATAAACCTGAATGGATGATTGTTTCAATCTTACCAGTCATGCCACCTGAGCTAAGACCTTTAGTTCCACTTGAGGGTGGAAGGTTTGCAGCCAGTGATTTAAACGATTTATATCGAAGAATTATTATTAGAAATAACAGATTAAAGCAGCTAATGGACATACAAGCTCCAGAAGTTATTCTTAGAAATGAAAAAAGAATGTTACAAGAGTCTGTTGATGCACTTTTTGATAACACAAAGCGTAAAACAGCAATTAGAAGTGGATCTAAAAGACCTTTAAAATCTATTTCAGATATGCTTAGAGGAAAGCAAGGTAGATTTAGACAGAATCTTCTAGGAAAGAGAGTTGATTATTCAGGAAGATCAGTAATTGTTGTCGGTCCTGAACTTAGAATGACAGAGTGTGGTATTCCTAAAAATATGGCATTAGAATTATTTAAACCTCACTTAATAAGAGAATTAATTAGGAGAGATTTAGCTGCTACTCCAAGAAGTGCCAAACTAATGATTGAAAATAAAGAATCATTTGTTTATGAAATTTTGGAAAATGTTGTAAAAGATCACCCAGTATTATTAAATCGTGCTCCTACGCTTCATAGGTTAGGTATTATTGCCTTTCAGCCAGTCCTTATTGATGGTAAAGCTATTCGTGTTCATCCTCTTGTTTGTTCGGCGTTTAATGCTGACTTTGATGGTGACCAAATGGCTGTTCATGTTCCACTTTCAATACCTTCTCAGTTAGAAGCTAGAGTGTTGATGATGGCTAGTCAAAATGTTTTACACCCAGCTAGTGGAAAACCAATCACATTACCATCACAAGATATGATTTTAGGTTGTTACTATTTAACCAGAGATAAAAAAGGTCAAGTTGGTGAAGGAATGTCTTTTGGTTCAATAGATGAAGTAAAAATAGCTCATGATAACGGTAGGGTTGCAATGCATGCAGTAATTAATGTAAGACACAATGGTGAATGGCATAAAAATACAACTGCTGGTAGAGCAATATTTAATTCAATTATTCCAGACGAACTGGGCTATTATGATGAAATTATTTCAAAGAAAAAACTTAGTTTTATCATTGGCGAATCATTTGTGAAAGCAGGAAATCAACGTACTGTTCAGTTGTTAGATGATCTTAAAGATATTGGTTTTAAAACAGCAACAATGAGTGGTGTATCAATTTCTATAAGTGATGTAATTATTCCTGATGCAAAGCATGAAATAATTGACAGAGCTGAAAAGGAAGTTGATAAAATTCAACAACGTTTTGATAGACATGTTTTAACAGAAGGTGAAAGATACAATAAAGTTATAGATGTTTGGACAAAAGCTACTAGTGATGTGGCTGATGTTATGATGGATGGATTAAGAACCGACGATCAAGGTTTTAATGCACTTTATATATCTTCAGACTCTGGAGCAAGAGGAAGTGGCGACCAAATAAAGCAGTTAGCAGGTATGAGAGGATTAATGGCTAAGCCCAGAAAATCAATGATTGGCGGAGGGGAAATTATTGAAAGCCCTATTCAATCAAACTTTAAAGAAGGTCTTTCTGTGATGGAGTACTTTATTTCTACTCACGGTGCTAGAAAGGGTTTAGCTGATACAGCTTTAAAAACTGCTGATGCTGGATACTTGACTAGAAGATTAGTTGATGTTGCTCAAGATGTAACTATTTATGAAGATGATTGTAAAACTATTAATGGTATTACAGTTTCAGACCTAAAAGAAGGTGAAGAAATTGTTGAATCTCTTGGTGAACGTATTTTAGGAAGAACCTCTTCTGAAAAAATTGTTATTGATGGAGAAGTTATTGTAAAGCCTGGAGATATTTTCGATGAAAAGTTAGCTGATCTAATAGTTGAAAATAATTTTAATAGCGTAAAAATAAGATCTATTCTGACTTGCGAATCAAGAAGGGGTGTTTGTGCCAAGTGTTATGGTTGGGATTTGACAAGAAGAAAGCTTGTTACTAAGGGTACAGCTGTAGGTATTATAGCTGCTCAAAGTATTGGTGAGCCTGGAACACAGTTAACATTAAGAACATTCCACATTGGTGGTACCGCTACTCGTATTGCGGAAGAATCTGACAAAAAATCTAGATTTAATGGAACAGCTAAATTTAGTAGTGATTATGAACCAGCTGAAACTTTAGATGAAGATGGATTTAATGTTGTTAGATGTTTATCTAGGAGTTCAAAACTCTCAATTGTTGATACTAAAGATAATGTTTTAGACGAATTAAATGTTCCTTATGGCGCTAATGTTAATGTAAAAGAGGGTGCTAAGGTAAAGAAAGGTATGACACTATTTTCTTGGGATCCTTACACTGACTTAATTCTTGCTAGGCAATCAGGTGTTATAAAAATGAAAGACTTTATTGAGGGAGATACTTATCAAGAAGAAGCTGTAGACGGAGGTAAAAAACAGAAAGTTGTTACTGAGTCAAAGGATAGAAGATTAAGTCCACAAATTGAAATTTATAGCAAAAAAGGTGACATTTTATCTGGAGGAACTATATTGCCAGTTAAAGCTACTTTAGTCGTTAATGATGGACAAGATGTTACTAAGGGCCAAACATTAGTTAAAATTCAAAAAGATGTTGGAAAATCAAGAGATATTACTGGTGGTCTTCCAAGAGTTGCTGAGCTGTTTGAAGCTAGAAAACCAGCAAATCCAGCGGTTGTAACTGAAATTAATGGTACTGTTGAGTTTGGAGAAATTAAAAGAGGTGTTAGGAAAGTATCCGTAATCCCATCGAATGGTAAATCGATAACATACAAAATTCCTTATGGTAAACATGTTGTTGTTCATGAAGGGGATTTCATTACTGCAGGAACTGCATTATGTGAAGGTGCTATTTCACCTTCTGACATCTTAACTATCCTTGGTCCAAATGCTGTTAGAGAATATCTAGTAGATGAGATTCAAGAAGTTTATAGACTTCAAGGTGTAGGTATTAATGATAAGCATATTGAAGTTATCGTTAATCAAATGATGAAAAAAGTTGTAATTAATGATCCTGGTGACAGCAAATATCTTCCTGGTGAAAGATTAGATAAGCAAGACTTATTCGCTGAAAATGGTAATATGAAAGGAATGGTAGTTATTGACGAGTCTGGAGATTCAAATCTCGATGTCGGTACAATGATTTCACAAAATGAAGTTAAGGAGATGAATAAAGAATTAAAATCTCAAGATAAAAATGTGATTAAATTTCATAAAGCCAAACAAGCTACTTTTGAACCTATTTTAATGGGCATTACTCAGTCTTCATTAAATACTAATAGTTTCATATCAGCTGCTTCATTCCAAGAGACAACAAGAGTGTTAACTGATGCTGCTACAGCATCTAAGACAGATCATCTATTAGGATTGAAAGAAAATGTTGCCTTAGGAAGGTTAATTCCTGCCGGAACTGGTTTCCCTGAGCTTGACAAAGTTAGGCTTACAAAGGAAGAAGAATCAGATATAGCTGAAGAACAAAGCTAGATTATTATAATTATGATTTTTAGTCCAAATTGAATAATCCTACGCGTAGAAGAAAAAGTTTGATTCTTCCGTGTTATAACGATATATTCGCCCGGACTTTATAAATATAAAAGGAAATATATATGCCAACTGTAAATCAGTTAATTAGAAAGAGTAGAAAGAAAATAGTCAATAAATCGGCTAGTAGAGCGCTTGAAAAAAGCCCTCAAAAGAGGGGTGTTTGTACTCGTGTATATACTACTACTCCTAAAAAACCTAATTCTGCTCTTCGAAAAGTAGCAAGAGTTAGATTAACTAATGGTATTGAGGTTAATGCATATATTCCTGGTGAAGGTCATAATCTTCAAGAGCACTCAATAGTACTTATTGAAGGTGGTAGAGTTAAAGACCTTCCAGGTGTAAGGTTTCATATTGTTCGTGGATCATTAGATACTGCAGGTGTTAATGATAGAAAAACTAGTCGATCTCGTTACGGAGCTAAAAAACCAAAGAGTTAAAAAATGAGAAGAAGAAGACCAGAACGTAGAACAATTAATCCAGATCCTAAATTTAATGATTTACAAATTTCTAAATTTATGAATTATCTTCTTGAAGATGGCAAAAAGGGAATTGCTGAAAAAATTCTATATGATGCATTTGATATAGTTAAAGAAAAAAGCAAAAATGATCCTATTGATATCTTTAAAAAAGCTTTAAATAACGCTTCTCCTCATGTAGAAGTTAAATCAAAAAGAATTGGTGGTGCTACATATCAAGTACCAATTGAAGTTCCTTCTAGAAGACAGTTCTATCTTGCATCCCAATGGATTATAGATAGCGCTAAAAAAAGATCTGGTTCTTCAATGTCTAATAGGTTGGCTGGAGAAATTTTATCTGCATCAAATAATGAAGGCTCTGCTATTAAAAAGAAAGAAGATACTCATCGTATGGCTGAAGCAAATAAAGCTTTTGCTCATTTTGGGAGGGGTAGATAATGTCAACTGATTTAAGAATTGTAAGAAATATCGGAATTATGGCTCATGTTGATGCAGGTAAAACCACATTGACGGAAAGAATGTTATACTATGCTGGCAAAACACACAAAATTGGTGAGGTTCATGATGGAGCTGCAACAATGGATTGGATGGAGCAGGAGCAAGAAAGAGGTATTACTATTACTTCTGCTGCTACAACTTTTTATTGGGATAAAAACAGGGTTAATTTAATAGATACTCCTGGTCACGTTGATTTTACAATGGAAGTTGAAAGATCATTAAGGGTTTTAGATGGTGCAGTGGCAGTATTTTGTGCTGTTGCAGGTGTAGAGCCTCAAAGTGAAACTGTTTGGAGACAAGCAACTAAATACGATGTTCCAAGGATAGCCTTTATAAATAAAATGGATAGAGTTGGAGCTGATTTCTACAATGCTATAGATACCATGAAAAAAAGGTTAGGAGCAAAGCCATTACCAATAGCTCTTCCTATTGGCGCTGGAGAAGATTTTAGAGGAATTATCGACTTAACTAATATGAAAGCTATTCAGTACAATGAGAGCTCTCAAGGTGCTGAGTTTGAATTTATTGATATTCCTGATGAGCTTAAAGCTGAAGCTGAAAAATGGAGAAATTTTCTTGTTGAAGAAGTTGCAAGTTTTGACGATGCATTAATGGAGAAATATTTAGAAGGTGAGGAAATTTCTGAAGACGAAATTAAAGCTGCCTTAAAGAAGGGGTGTTTAGATAGCGCTTTTGTTCCTACGTTATGTGGTTCAGCTTTCAAAAACAAAGGTGTTCAAAGAGTTTTGGATGCTGTAATTGATTTTTTACCATCCCCAACAGATGTTGGAAGTATTCAAGGTTCATCTGTAGATAATCCTGATAGTTCTGTTGAAGTTAAAAATTCTGTGGATGGTTCATTTACTGCTCTTGCATTTAAGATTGCTACTGATCCTTTTGTTGGAAAGTTAACTTATATTAGAGTTTATTCTGGTTCTTTGAAAAAAGGCTCATTTTGTATTGATTCTAATACTGGAGAAAAGCAAAGAGTTTCTAGAATTCTTCAAATGCATGCTAATAAAAGAGAAGAATTAGATGAAGCAAAAGCAGGAGAGATTGTTGCTGTTATTGGTCTGAAAGATGTAAGAACTGGACACACTTTATCTGAAAATGGTGATGTTACTTTAGAGTCTATGGAGTTTCCTGATCCTGTAGTTTCAGTTTCAATTGAGCCTGTTTCAAAAGGAGACCAAGATCAACTAGCCAAAGGTATGAATAAGCTCAGTGAAGAAGACCCAACTTTTAAAGTGAAAGTTGATAATGAAACTGGTCAAACTGTTATATCAGGCATGGGTGAGGTTCACTTAGAAATTATTATAGATCGTTTAAAAAGAGAATTTAATGTAAATGCAAA
>Ga0209036_1000839_pt1 | contig 13191 bp, 9 predicted proteins | sample MarorgKNORR_S2LV_3_FD_188222 | JGI IMG/M metagenome (GOLD analysis project Ga0209036, IMG submission 188222) | Marine microbial communities from the Southern Atlantic Ocean, analyzing organic carbon cycling - DCM_A/KNORR_S2/LV (SPAdes) (version 2) | ecosystem: Environmental > Aquatic > Marine >... | reverse complement strand
TTCAGTAATAACATTATTTTCGTCAGTTATGTATGTGTAACGTAATGATATTCCAGCACCTTCATTAAAACATCCAAACATTTTTGAGACTTCACCATGTGGCCAAAAATCTGCAAGAATTGGAAACTCTATCTGATTATGTTTTGCCCAAGCTTCATTTGTTGGACGGGCAGCAACTGTTATCATCACTGTGTCAGTTTCTGCAGATTTAAAAGAATCCAAATTATCTCGTAGTTCACAAATTTCTCCATCACAGACACTGCTAAATGGGAAAGGCATAAAAACGAACATGGTTTTTCTTCCTAAAGAATCTTTAGATTCATATTTTTCTTTATCATAATTTATTAATGAAAATTCAGGTATGGAATCACCAATATTTAAGCTCATTTTTTCTCCTTTTTTAAAATATTTTAATAATGTTGATTATATAGGAGGCATTGACGTACGTGTTGCCCAATTAATCGGGTCATACAATTCGTCAATTGTTGGAATTAAATCTGAATCACTTAAAATTTCTTCTATGCTGAAGGTACTCTTTGAATCAATGAGATAATTTAAGAAATTATCAGAATAATTATCTAATTCAGAAATTTTTGTTTCAATGTCCTTAGTTGGGCTTTCATAATTAGAAAAAGATAAATCCATCAATAAATCAAAGATGCTTTCATCTTGAAGAATTCCTAGATCTTTAGATTTCTGTTTTATCACTGATCTATAAAAACTTAGTGGGGCAGCAATATTTTCAAATACTTTACTAGGATCAATACCCTCTACTCCAGAAATATTAGTAAACATGTCTTGAGGGTTATTGATTGTTTCAGGATTCATATCAAGATTAAGATCTTTAAGATTTTCAATCATCTCTTCGGAACTTTTTGTAAGTGTGTTCATTATATTTTTAAATGGTTCCGTATAAACACCAAGACATAATGTTGTATATTCAATTGCAAACAATCCTAATGTAAGGTCATTTTCATCTGCTTCGAAACTCGTAATTTTTGCATTGAAGTTCTTTTGGTTTATCCCAAGTGTTGAAGATTGTGGGAGTATTAGACCAAACTGGCTCAAACCCCATGAAAATTTACCTAGTAGGCCGGCTAGATTACCAAATTGCATTCCAAAAATAGATGATTTGATATTATTGCCCCCCATTCCTCCAAATAAAGATAATTCTGGTGAGTCGATATTTTCAAAATTAAAGTGTTTAATGGATTTAATAAACCACTGGCCATATTCTTTTGGAGTTAAAAAAGTAATTTCTCTAGGTCTAGGTTCATTTTTGCTTATTTCTTCGGAATTAAGTTCAATTACCCTAAAAATTTGTTCATAATTTATTTCATTATTTGAGAGTTCGAAAGGAATATTTTCCTCATCTTTTGTTATGTGGTTATTAATTTGATTTGCCAATTCCCAATTTACGTCTGACTCTTCATTATTGAAAAGATTAAAGAATTGGGAAAAAATATCTTCAGACATTAAACATCAGAAGGTCGTAAATCAAGAGTGAAATCTAATGTAATTATATTTTGATTTCTAAGTATTTCTACAGTGATTTCATCTCCTGCTCTTTTATTTCGGAGAATAGTTATTAATTGATCTAGAGTAGATATTTTTTCATCATTAATTTTTTTTATTACATCACCAGGTAAAGCACCGGCCTTACCGATTGCATATATGTCGTTTGCTGGACCATAAAGTTCTTCAATCAAGACTCCTGAAAATATGCGTGCTCCATCATCTGCAACTTCAAAATATTGAGCACCTAAGATACCTAAGAAAGCATGAAGAACCTTTCCATCATCAAGAATGTCTTCAACAATACCCAATGCAAGATTGATTGGAACAGCGAAGCCTAATCCCTCAGCCCCAACATCTGCTGTAGCGATTGCAGTTGTAATTCCAATCAACTCTCCATTATTATTCAACAAAGCTCCTCCACTAGATCCTCTTGTTATAGGTGCATCAGTTTGAATTAATCCAAAAAGCGTAACTGGATTATTCATATTTTCACTTCCAACATCTAACCTTCTATCAAGGGCAGAAATAACACCTGTTGTCACTGTTGGAGCCGCACCTAATGTTAATGGGTGTCCTATTGCAACTGCTAAGTCACCAACGAATACACCTTCACTGTTACCAATGGAAATTGGAGTAAGATTTTCATTTTCAATTTTTATTACACCAATATCTGTTAACCTATCTGACCCAATAATTTTTGCTTCATACATTCTTCCATCTTCAAAAATAACTCTTACATCAGTAGCTTCATCAATTACATGATGGTTAGTTATGATCAAACCTCTTTCATTTATGACGACACCAGAACCACCACCTATAGAAATAAAATCATCCTCACTATTCTGCTCTCCAACTTGCAGTTGGACAATAGTTTTTGTGGCGATCTCAGCTATTGAAACAACTTTTGAAGAATCCACCCTTGGTACAACAAGTTCTTTTTCTTTAATTGTTTCTGTAATTGTTACAGGATCAGGAAGGACAATTTCTTCTTCTTCAAAAATGCCAAAAAAGAATAAAAAAGATAAAACAATAATGCTTGTAAAAAAAGATGATAGAAAAACTAAATTTAATGACGATCCTCTTTTTTTTGTTTTCTCTTCAACCAGATCAGATATATATTTTTCTGTTTCAAATAATTCTTGTTGTTGAAATTCTTCTTCTTCCATAAACATATGATAAATGCATTCTAGTTGTACTTGATTTTTCAAATCCTATCTCTTATTTTTAGTAAAATTCCGTTAGATAAGTTAAAGTAAATACATAATGCTTTCTGTACAAAACTTAGAAGTTGTTTATCAAGATGTAATTTTAGTTCTCAGAGGTGTTTCTTTCGATGTTCCAAAAGGTCAAATTGTTTCTCTTCTCGGTAGCAATGGTTCCGGCAAAACAACTGCTCTTAGAGCAATTACTGGTTTGTTAGATACGCAAAATGGTGACATCACTAAAGGTAAAATTTTTATTGAAGATGAAGAAATTACAAATGCCCAGCCCTCAAAAATTGTTCAACTAGGGATTGCCCAAGTTTTGGAGGGAAGAAGAATTTTCTCAGAGTTAACAGTCAGAGAAAATTTAAGATTAGGTGGCTTTACCGCCAATGATTCTATTGACGAAAATATCGAGAGAGTATTTACCTTATTTCCAATTTTAAAAGATAGAGATAAAAATACTGCTGGCTATTTGTCAGGTGGCGAACAACAAATGCTAGCAATTGGAAGGGCTTTAATGTCAAACCCAAAATATCTGTTACTAGATGAACCGAGTCTTGGCTTGGCTCCAAAATTAGTACAACAGATTTCTGAATTGATTCTTGAAATAAATAGCCAAGGTGTAACAGTTTTATTAGTTGAGCAAAATGCAAATATGGCTCTCAAGATATCATCTCATGGTTACATAATGGAGACTGGCAATATTGTAATGGATAACCCCAGCGCAAAGTTATTACAAGATCAAGATGTTCAAGAGTTTTATCTAGGTCTAAATGCAGAAGGAACTGAGAGAAAATCTTTTAAAGACGTAAAACACTACAAACGTAAAAAGAGATGGTTGTCATGAAAAATGCAGTTGAATTTATAAATGTAAGTTTAAATTTTGGTGGCGTCAAAGCATTGGATGATATCTCGTTTGAGGTTAAAGAGGGTTCTCTATTTTCAATCATAGGTCCAAATGGAGCAGGAAAGACATCAGTATTTAACTGTGTTAACGGAATTTATAGGCCGACTTCAGGGGAAATAAAAATTTATGATCAAGAAATAGCAGATTTGAAACCTGATAAGATTGCAAATTTGGGTGTCTCACGTACTTTTCAAAATATAGAATTATTTGAAAACATGACTACATTAGACAATATTTTAATTGGTGCACATAAGCATATAAATTATGGTCCAGTGACAAGTATGCTTCGAACAAAAAAAGTTAAAAATCAAGAAGATGAGGCAAGAGATATTGCAGAGGATGTTATTGATTTTTTAGAAATAGAAGAATACAGATTTTCTTATATATTATCTCTACCTTATGGAATTCAAAAAAGAATTGAACTAGGAAGAGCACTAGCAATGAAACCAAAAGTTCTTTTATTAGACGAACCAGCAGCAGGAATGAATAATGAAGAAACAGAAGACATTGCAAGATTTATACTAGATATACACGAAGAATTAGGAGTAACAATAATATTGGTTGACCATGATATGAACATGGTAATGGACATAGCAACAGATGTAATAGTTATGGATTTTGGTAAAAAATTATTTTCCGGCTCACCATCTGATGCTGCAAAAGACCAATCAGTTATAGAAGCCTATTTAGGAGTAAGTGATTAAATATGTTGACGATGGAAAATATTTTTAGTGAAATAAGTGAAAATGGAGGAAGTACTCCATGCAGGAAAGTGAATGAGATTGCTTCACGATTCCCTGAAAAAGTAGCATTTAGAGATAAAAGATTTGGGATTTGGAGTGAAATTTCATATCAAAGTTTTTGGGAACAAGCACAATGGGTTGGTTGTGCTTTGAATTATTTTGGAGTAGATAGATTTGATAAAGCAGCAGTTCATTCAGAAAATAGACCTGAATGGATAATTGCCGATATTGGGATTCAATCTATACGTGCAATTACTGTTGGACTTTATCCAACGAATCCTCCATCAGAAGTAAAATATTTGCTTGGGCATTCAGAATCAAAAATACTATTTGCAGAGGATCAAGAGCAAGTTGATAAAGCTTTAGAAGTTAAGGATGAATTACCAAATCTTCAAAAAATTATATATTTTGAAGATAGAGGAGTAGTTGGCTACAAAGATGAAATCCTCATGTCTTGGGAAGAATTCTTATCTATTGGAAAAGAAGAGCTAGAAAAAAATAACAGTTTTGTTACTTCAAGGATGGAAGAAATTGAGACAAGCGATGTTGCTTGCTTAATTTATACATCAGGAACAACGGGTGCCCCTAAAGGTTCCATGATTTCTCATGGAAATTTGGAGTGGTGTGGATCAATTATTCCAAAACTATCTTTTACTCCCGGAATAAGCAATCCTGAATTTCTCTCTTATTTGCCAATATGTCACATATTTGGAAGATTAATAGATATTATTGTGGCTATTCATGTTATGGGAACAATCAACTTTGCAGAATCAATTGATACTGTTCAAAGAGATTTAGCAGAGGTTCAACCTTCAATGTTCCCAGCAGTTCCAAGAATTCTTGAACGCATGCATGCTGGTACTTTGGTAAGGATGAAGGATGCATCAAGATTGAAAAAAGCTCTCTTCGGCTTAGCTTCTAAATTAGGGAACTTTTCAGCAAATAGAAGACTTGAATTTGGGGATAACGACTTGTTAGCCAAAGTTACAAATTTTGTTGCACAGGTGATATGTTTTAGAGCTTTAAAAAAGAAATTAGGTCTTCTAAATGTAGATAATGCTGTATCTGGGGCTGCTCCAATATCACCTGAAATTTTAAAATTCTTTATGAACATGGGAGTCCCTATATATGAAGGCTATGGGATGACTGAGAATAGTGCTGTAGCCACTGGGAACAAACCAGGTAGCGTTAAATTAGGAACAGTAGGTGTGCCACAGCCAGATGTTGAGATCAAACTTGCCGATGATGGTGAAATACTTGTAAGACATCCTGGAGTTTTTCTTGGATATTATAAAAATGAAGAAGCAACTAAAGAGACAATTGATCAAGATGGATGGCTCTATACCGGCGATGTAGGTGAGTATGATGGTGAATTCTTAAAAATTATTGATCGAAAAAAAGATATTATTATTACAAGTGGTGGAAAAAATGTTTCTCCATCTGAAATTGAAAATAATTTAAAAACCTCTCCCTATATTAAAGAGGCAATTGTAATTGGTGATGATAGAAAATTCTTGGCATGTTTAATTGGTATTGAATATGATATTGTATCAAATTGGGCGCTCAGAAAAAATATACCTCACACAACATATAGAAACTTATCTGAAAACGAAGAGGTTCAAAAACTTATATGGAATGAAATTTTAAAAGCAAACAAACTTACATCAACACTTGAGATAAGAAAATTTCGAATGATCACAAAAGAACTAGACCATGAAGATGGAGACTTAACTGCTACTCAAAAAGCTAAGCGAAATGTGATTATGGAAAAATTCAGTGACTTAATTGAAGAAATGTATAAATGAATATTTTTCTTCAAGCAACATTCGAAGGACTTTCTCTAGGTGCCGTATACTCTCTTGTTGCAATTGGTTTTGTTTTAATATTTAGAGCAACAGATGTGCTTAGTTTTGCACAGCCTGCAATGGTTGTTGTCGGTGCAGGTATTATAAGCTACTTTTCTACTCAAATTGGTATACCATTTATAGTTGCTTTTTTTCTAGGTATTATTTTGACAGGTGTTCTGGGTCTAATTTTAGAAAGAACTTTTTTAAGACCAATGGTTGGTGAGCCAGTTTTTTCCGTTGCAGTCTTGACCATAGGAATTGATATATTGCTTCGTGTTGTTTTGGACAATTGGATAGGTATTAATCCTAAATACATGGGGGATCCCTTTCCAAGTTATGGAAATTTTGGTTCCGTTAACATAGCGGGATTAACAGTAAAGTACCTAGAAGTAACCGCATTAATTACTGCTTTAATGTTAATATTTGTCCTTTCCGTCTTCTTTAAAAAATCAAAATATGGTGTTGCTATGAGGGCAACATCCCTTGACCAAGAAGCAGCTCTAGCACAAGGAATAAATGTAGGTAGAGTTTTTGGATTAGTCTGGTTTATTGCTGGATTGTTGGCAGCCTTTGCTGGCTTTTTCATTACTGGAGGATTCAATACTTTAACAAATACCAGTTTCATCTCTGCATTAAGAGCGCTTCCAGCAGTTGTAATTGGAGGTCTTGATTCCATAACAGGTGCAGTTGTAGGTTCGCTTATTATTGGCCTAACTCAAGCATATGTTGGTTATTACCAATTTGATATAGAAAGTGCATACAACATCAAATTAGGAAATGGATTTTCAATTGTTGCTCCTTATGTAATTATGTTCGTAATTTTAATTGTTAAACCTGATGGATTATTTGGGACAGAAGAAGTGGAAAGAGTATGAGCAAGCGTCCAGATTTATTTACTTCTTACCAAAAAGAAATTTCAATATTCCCAAACAATACGCAGAAGTTTTGGTTTGTAACACTATTGTTATCTTCTATATATATTTGCTTTATAGCTTCCGACTATTGGATAATCTTGATTACAAATGCACTGCTTGTATCTATTGCAGCGTGGGGCTTAAACATAGTTTCAGGTCTTGCAGGTCAGATTAATTTAGCTCATGGTGTATTCGTTGGAATTGGAACATATACATCTGCGGTATTAGGCGGAGTTGCAACAAGAAGTGTAATTGGGTTTGAGATGGATTTATTAATATGGCTTCCACTTTCAGGAATTGTTGCAGCTTTAATTGGTGTGCTTATTTCCCCAATCGCTGTGAGATTGAAAGGCCTAAACTTAGGTCTTGTTACTTTAGCTTTTGTATTTATTGGATCACACTTTTTTTCAAACTTGACTTTTATTACAGGAGGTTCTGGTCTTGGGAGAAAATCAGCAAAACTAAATATTCTTGGAATTGATTTCAATTCAGGATATGAGATAGGAAATTTTTTAATTCAGAAAAATCAAATTTTATATTTGATATCTCTACTAGTGACAGTTTTATTAGGGTTAGGTGTCAAAAATCTAGTTAGGTCAAAAACAGGACGAGCTTTTGCCGCAATAAGGGATCGAGATATCGCTGCTGAGGCATTAGGTATAAATTTGTTCAAATATAAAGCTACAGCTCTTGCAATATCATGCTTTTATGGAGGTGTAGCAGGTGCCTTGTTAACTACTACATTTGGTGGTGTTGAGCCAGGTACGTTTAACTTACTTTATTCAATTCTCTTTATTGCGATAGTGATTATTGGTGGAGCTGGCACAGTTCTTGGACCGCTATTTGGTGCTTTTTTCTATGTACTTTTTCCAGCAATAATTCAGTATGTGGTGTTATCGTCAAACTTGAGTGAACAGGATCTTTTAATAACGCCTCAGCAAATTGAACGTATAATTTTTGGTCTTTTTATCATATTATTTTTAATATTTGAACCCAGGGGATTATGGGGAATATGGTTTAGATTACGAAATTATTTTAAAGCCTGGCCTTTTTCCTACTAAATTCAAAAACATATAGTAACCTACTTATATTAGTACTAATGATAAGGGGGAAAAATGAAACCATTGCGTAAGCAAGGAATCATAATTTTTTCAATTCTAGCCTTAGTTCTTGTTGCTTGTGGTGGAGCTACCGAAGAAACTTCTGAGGAAGAGGTAGTTGCAGAAGAAGTAACAGAAGCACTTGACTCACCAGCTGTAACAACAGCCGGCACAGTAAAAACAGGTGTTGGAATTACAGAAGAGGCTTGTCCCGAAGTTATATCCAACATTCCAACTGGAGCAGATCCAACCAAAGGTTGTATTTATCTAGGAATGTTAAATGACTATTCAGGACCTTTCGGAGCTGCTGGGCCAGCTCTTGATATTGGACAAAGAGCATTTTGGCTCTGGGCTAATTCAACTGGTGGAATTGGAGATTATAGTGTGGCAATTCGAGAAGGATTTGATGCGTCATACAATCCACAAAAACATTTAGAAGGTTATAACTCATTAAAAGATTCAGTTGCAGCTTTCTCAATGTCACTTGGAACACCGCAGACATTATTTATTTTAGATAATTTAAATGAAGATGACATGGTAGCAGTACCAATGAGCTGGTGGTCAGGTTGGGCCTATAAAGGCGTAGATGCTTCTACAGTAATTGAATTCGGAACACAATATTGTGCAGACGGAATGAATGCTATGGATTGGGCATCTGCAAATGCGGGACCTCTAACAGGTGGTTTAGTTGATATAAACACTGTTGGAATTATCGGTTACGAAAGTGATTACGGTAAGGATTTCGCATTTGGAATTAAAGCAGCAGCAGCGAATGCAGGCGTTGAAGTTGCATGGGAATATTTAGCACCTCCAACAGAGTTTGATGTAACTCAAGCTGTTGGTTTACTGGTTACAAAACCAGTTGATGCTTATTTCTTAGCAACTGGATTAGCCGTAGCACCTCAAGTTGCTGGTGGAGCAGCACAACAAGGAGTCACTCCTTTTGCTATGTTCCTCGGAACATCTTACAACGATGCTTTTGTGGCTGAAGGATCAGCTGTAAAAGGTCTATTTGAATCAGGACTCATTTATGCAATGTCTTTTGGTATTGCACCTTATGAGGCTGACACTGTTGGTCACGCAACAATGAGACAAACATTGGGGCAAATAACCGATAGTGCAAGCACATTCTTCGTTGGAGGATGGGGTTCACAATATCATCTTAAAGGTGTACTTGAAGGTGCATTAAAAGGTGGAGATCTTACTAGAGCAGGTATTAGAAGAGCAGCAACAAACGTTACAGTTAGTTCTGACGGTATGATGCCTGAAAAGAAACTAGGATCTGGTTTACCTGATGTTGCAAGTACCATTACAAAACCAGACGGAAGTGTTGGTAGTGGAGCTGTCGTAGTTAAAAAAGACTATGTAGGTCCATCCGCAGGCGCTTATGATTGGTCTGTAGGGCCTTGTTCATAATATAATTTGAATAAGTAAAAAGAGCCGGTTTATCCGGCTCTTTTTTTATATATAATGAAATAAATTATCATCAATGTATGAATAAATTTTTACAAAAAAATAAACTCTTAAAAATTACTCTTATCACTTATCTAGTTGTTATTTTTCCATTCGGTTTTGCTAAATCAGAATATTACTTCATGTCACCTGGGCCACCATATCAATGGGATATTGAAATCGAAAATGCCCAAACTTATGAATACGAAGGAAATCTTTATCAATTAACTGTTCGAAGAGATGAAGCTAATTATTTTGTATATGTATGGGCTAGGTTAAACAGCCAAATCGATTTATATCCTAGAGAAGTGATTTTACCTGATGGTGTAACACCGCAAGAATTATCTGAAATAAGTATGCAAAATATGATGACGTCTGAAAATGTTGCAATCGCTGTAGCACTTAATTCTTTAGATTATGACGTACAATCAGAGGGTGACGGAGTTTTGGTTGTTGGCCTACTTGATGACTCTCCAGTGAAAGACAAACTCATTAAAGATGATTTAATTGTTTCTATAAACAATGAAATTGTTAGATCAACTACTGAATTCATATCAAAGTTAAGAACTTATGAAATAGGTGACTTAGTAAATATAGGGCTGATTAGAAATAAACAAGAAATAACTATTGAAACAAATCTTATAGAACATGTAGAGTACAAAAATGAACCGATGGTTGGATTTTTAGCTTCTACACCTAATCAACAATTTACTTTTCCTTTTGACGTAGATATTCAAACTGGAAATGTTGGAGGTCCTTCTGCCGGTATGATGATGGCTTTAAATGTTTACAACTTACTAACTGAAAATGATATAACTAATGGAAAAAAAATTGCTGGTACTGGCACAATTGAAATTAATGGATCAATTGGGCCTGTTGGAGGAGTAAAACAAAAAGTTATTGCGGCAAAAAGAGCAAATGCAGGTTTAATTCTGGTGCCAACTGCTAACTATGAAGAAGCAAGTGTTTTTTCAGATGATAATACTGAAATTATTGCTGTTGATTCTTTTGATAATGCATTAAATGTAATTTTTGACTTTAGTTCACGTTAAAGACGAAACATAAATACAATTAATTGACATGGTAAATATAGGAAATCTAAATACTAATTCTGAAAGAAGAGGCCTTTCTTTCATTGTCTTCATAGCAATTATTGGATTTTCACTTGCCAGAGCTATTGCTAGTTTTTATACAAACTACTTGTGGTTTGATTCGGTAAATTTAGAAAGTGTCTGGATTAAAATTCTCTTTACAAGATCAGCACTTGTAGCAGCAACCTCTTTAGTTGCTTTTATATTCATATTTTCAAATTTAAGACTTGCAACAAGAGCCACTCCAGTAATGGATATATTTGAAGCATTTGATTCAGAAGATCCATTGGCAAGGTTTAGAAATTTTGTAAGTGAAAGATTTGCAAGGTTCAGATTAACTGGGGCGATAGCTTTGTCTTTATTTTTAGGAGCAGGTGCATCTTCACTATGGGAACAAGTTTTATTATTTTTAAACAGAGAGGGATTTGGCGTTAATGATCCTGTATTCAACTTTGATGTTGCAAGTTACGTATATGGTCTTCCACTTTATAGACTATTTGTTTCATGGGGATTTCAATTAGTTACAATAACTTCCTTAGTAGTTATTTTATATTTTATTGCTACAGGAGCCCTTCAATTAAGACCTGGAAGATTACCTGAAGTTAGTAGTGGAGCCAAGGCTCATTTATCAGTTTTACTTGCTTTCATTGCCCTTTTAAAAGCTGTAGCTTACAGACTTGATTCTTTAGAACTTCTTTATTCTCCTAGGGGGAAAGTCTTTGGTGCAAGTTACACAGACGTAGTAGCTCACCTACCCGCACTGAATCTATTAATTCTCATTTCATTATTTGGTGCAATATTATTACTTGTAAATATTAGAAGAAGAGGCTGGCTTCTTCCTTCAACAGCAATTGGCTTGTGGCTGGCTGTATCAATTATTGTTGGTGGGATTGTTCCAGCAGCAATTCAAAGGTTTAGGGTTGTACCTGATGAGCTGAATAAAGAATTACCTTATGTTGAGGAGCACATTAACTACACACGACTTGCATATGGACTTGATTCCATCGAAGAAAGACAATTTCAAGCGTCACCAGATTTATCACAAAATGACATCAACGTTAACACTCAAACAGTTGACAATATCCGACTTTGGGATCCAACCGTTTTGGCAGAAACTTATAGTCAGCTCCAAGAAATAAGAGCTTATTATGCTCTTGATGAAGTAGATGTTGACAGATACGTGATCGATGGGGAGTTAACTCAGGTCATGGTCTCTGCTAGAGAATTAGATCAAACTAATTTACCTGCACAAGGTTGGGTCAATCAAAAATTGCAGTACACCCATGGATTTGGTGTCGTATTTAGTCCTGCAAATAATGTCGCAAGTCAAGGACAACCAGATTTTTATGTCAAAGGCGTTCCCGCAAATACTAGTGTCCCAGAGCTTGAAGTTGATCAACCAAGAATATACTTTGGTGAATCAGCTGACTCAGATGACTATGTTGTGGTCAATTCTCTTCAAGATGAAGTCGATTATCCACTCTCGACAGAAGGCCAATCTGTTGCTTATACAAATTACTCTGGAGAAGGTGGGGTAAGTATTGGATCTTTCTTTAAAAGGCTTGGATTTGCACTTCGTTACAGTGAATTAAACCTTTTGATTTCTAATCAGCTTGGAGATGGATCGAAGCTAATTATGGAACGAAATATCATTAGTAGGGTTAAAAAGGCAGCGCCGTTTTTATATTCTGACAACGACCCATACCTTGCACTAGTTGATGGCAATCTTTTTTGGATAATTGATCTTTACACATTAAGTGATAGATATCCATATGCTCAACCTGCAGATACAACCAGAATAAATGATAGATCTGGACTTCCTATAAATTTCAACTACATTCGAAATTCAGTAAAGGCTGTAGTTAACGCATATGATGGCACAATGAAGTTCTATGTATTTGATGAGGACGATCCTTTAATTAAATCTTATTCATCAATATTCCCATCACTTTTTGATAAAAAATCTGATATGTCTGAAGATCTACTCAATCACATTAGATATCCGGAAGATCTTTTTACTATCCAGTCAGATATGTATAGAGACTATCACATGAAAGATCCAAGAGTATTTTATGCAGATGAAGACCCTTGGGAGATACCTACTGATTCATCTACGACTCCAAGGCTTGCTACTTTAAGAGGTGAGTTCAGTCAGATTGGATTTAAACCAATGCTTCCTTACTATTTATTGATGTCTTTACCTGGAGAGAGTGATTTAAGCTATTTAATTTTCCAACCATTTAATCCTGAAAACAGACCAAATATGCAATCATTTTTGGTTGCCGATGCTGACCCAGAAAATTATGGTCAAATCATTGATTTCAAACTACCAAAAGGTGAGTTTGTTGATGGACCATCACAGGTCTCAACGAGAATAAATCAAGATCCAGATATATCTCAGATTTTTACTTTGT
>Ga0209036_1000837_pt1 | contig 13209 bp, 8 predicted proteins | sample MarorgKNORR_S2LV_3_FD_188222 | JGI IMG/M metagenome (GOLD analysis project Ga0209036, IMG submission 188222) | Marine microbial communities from the Southern Atlantic Ocean, analyzing organic carbon cycling - DCM_A/KNORR_S2/LV (SPAdes) (version 2) | ecosystem: Environmental > Aquatic > Marine >... | reverse complement strand
CGGGGCAACTACAGATACATTAACGATTAATGGTCTCACAGAAGATGAGGTTGGGTTTTACAATTTGGCCATATTTAATGATGCTGGTAGCGTTATAACAGGAAAAGCAAAGCTCTCTTTGATCAGCAGCGATGCAAAGATGACTGATGATCTGGTGACTCATATTAAATTCGATGAATCTAATGGTAGTTCTGCATCTAATTCTGGATCTGATTCCTTCCCGGTCGAGTTGTTTGATGATTATGGAGATCCAAATGAAGAGCCGACCGGCTCAGAAGGGCTAATCGGAAAATCCATTACTGTTAATGGTCCAGATCAGGAAAATTATGCATTCGGTTTGATGTCCAATTATACAAAGATAACTGACGAAGGTTCTGTATCTGTATGGTTTAATACATCTGGACTGGATTCAAATGCAGTGATTCTTAGAAATGGATCTGTTTTAAATCGAGAATCTGAAAATCAATTCGAAATTGGACTTAATCTTAATGACGAAGGTGATGCTTTCCTGGTAGCAGCTGTTACTGCCGGGCCTAATGTGATTCGTCTTGCTGATACCGAACCGATTGATTTAGACGAATGGAATCATGCTGGACTTACGATTGATGGTGGTCAAATTAGGCTCTATCGTAACGGCAACACCGTAGCTGTCACAGACTACTTAGACAGATTTAATACCTCTACTGAAAATTGGGTTGCTGTCGGTGCTAGTGTGATTTTAGAATTAGGTGAATTCGAAGAAGATCCTGATTTGTTCTTAATGGATGAAGCTAGTCCATTAGCTTTCTCTGGGTCAATTGATGACTTGGCAATTTGGACGGTAGCAAGAAGCGCTGCTGATATGAAAAGCATTTTTGAACAAGGTCAGAAAGGTGTTGATGCATCTAATGTTGCAGTTTCAATACCTGATTTCGTCGAGCCTAGTGAGATTGATGTGACTGAGCCGTCAATCTCTGTTACCCGCAATGCTGATGGATCTCTGACAGTTGAATTCGAGGGAACATTACAAACAGCTCCGACTGTCAATGGACCATGGACGGATGTTGATGCAACTAGTCCAGTTAATTGGTCTAGTGACCAAGCTGCTGGTTTTGCGAGATCCAAAAAATAATGTTGGGCATTTAAAAAAACGAGAACACACAATAGGGGCCGGGCATTTTGCCCGGCCTCTTTTTTTTAAAATTACCTCAGCATACTTGCCAAACTCACTTGCCAACTTAACATGGGGACGTGAATCAGAATCTTTCTAAAATAAAACTCATAGTTATTGGTTTAATTTGTTTCGGCCTATCGTCATTCGAAACTTGGGCGGAAGATGAAAAGCAAGGCAAGGATGGCTTTGTCACCATCTTTGATGGCAAGACCCTCAACGGATGGGAGGCAACGCCGGGCAAGAGTGCCCCTGCCTGGGAAGCCAAAAACGGCGCGATTGTGGGAACCGGCGACAAGGGGCGCGGCTATTTGACGTACAGCAAAGACAAAAACGTGGCCGACCTTGAGCTGAAATTCAGCTACCGATTTCCCGGCAAGGGTAACAGCGGTGTGAGCATTCGCGCGATTCCGGACAAAACCGGCCGCCGGGATTTTCAAAGCTACCACGCTGACCTTGGCCACGTGGGGATTGGAGGGAAAGTTCTGGGCGCATGGGATTTTCACACCCCCGGTCGCCGGGAGCATCGTTGTTTTCGGGGCGACGTTTTGGTGATCGGCAAAAACGATGAGCCGACGATCACGCCGGTCAAGAATGGTCTCAAGGTGTCCGACATCAAAAAGGGCCAGTGGAATGACGTGCACATCATCGCCAAGGGCAACAACTTCAAGCTCTATATCAACGGCAAGCTCTCGAGTGAATTCACCGAGCACCTCCCCTTGGCCAAGCGCCTCAAAAGCGGCATGATTCAGCTCCAACTTCACGACCCCGGCATGGTGGTCGAGTTCAAAAAAATCAAGCTCAAGGTGTTGAAGTAGCGTGAGGTTTCACGGGTTTTTTCTCTCAATTTGGCTGGGAACATCCTGCCTGACGGCAGCCGACCGCGAAGGCGAGCGGTTGTTTGCGTTGAAGGTGCGGGGGATTCTCAATGCAAAATGTCTGGCGTGCCATGGCGAGGCGGGGAAGAAGCTGAAAGGGGATTTGGATTTGTCCTCGCGGGAGGCGATGCTTAAGGGCGGAGAGAGTTTGGAAGCTTCGCTATTGCCGGGCAAGCCTTTGGCCAGTCCACTGTATCTGGCTGCGACGCGGGAGCATGAGGAGGATTGGTCGGCGATGCCGCCCAAGGAGAATGACAAGCTGACGGCGGATCAGTTGACCGTGCTCAAGCGATGGATCGACCTGGGCTCACCGTGGCCGGATGCGAAGACGCAGGCGCGTTACATCGCTAAGGAACGCGCCAAGCCGGTGACGGCCGAGGGCGTGCTGGTGAAAACCAGCGGCGGGACATCGGAAGACTGGACATACCGGCGCTACCGGCCGGAGGATGTTTGGGCATTTCAGCCGGTGGTAAAGCCTAAGGTGCCGCAGGGCGCGGCGAATCCGGTGGATGCCTTCATCAACCGCAAGCTCAAGGCGGCGGGATTTGCGCGGGCGCCGCAGGCGGACTTTCGCACGTTGGTGAAGCGGGCGTATTACGACCTCACGGGCTTGCCTCCGACTCCGTTTGAGATTTTCCAGTTCCGCCAGGCTTGGGACAAGGCCCCGGTCCAGGCGTGGGCGGCGCTCATTGATCGCTTGCTGGCCAGTCCGCATTACGGCGAGCGCTGGGGGCAGCATTGGCTGGACGTGGCGCGCTACGCGGACACCGGCGGTTACTCCAACGACTACGAGCGCTCCAACATGTGGCGCTACCGCGACTACGTCATCCGCGCCTTCAACGAAGACAAGCCGTACGACGAATTTATCCGCGAACAAATCGCTGGCGACGAACTGGCCGACGCGTCGTTGCGCCGTCGCATTTCTGACTGGAACCGGTTTCAAAACGCACGCCAGAACGGCAAGCTGTACAATGCGCGCGAGTCGGAGCAGCTGGTGGCTAGTTCGTTCCTGCGCATGGGTCCGTGGGATCCGGCGATGGTGAAGAAACCGCAGGCGCGGCAGATTTATCTGGATGACGTCGTCAACGCCGTGGGAGAGACGTTTCTCAGCACCACGATGCGCTGTTTCAAATGTCACGATCACAAGTTCGACCCGTTGCCGACGCGCGATTACTATCGCATGTATGCGGTGTTCGAGCCCACGCAGCTGGCCGAACGGCCAGCGCCGTTTTTTGAAAAGGAAAACCGCGCCGGCTTCAAGGAAGGCGAAGCGGCCACGCGTCATTTGCTTTCGTTCGCGACCGACAAGCACAACGCGCTCTACAACAAACAGGAAAGCGCCGCGCGCGAGTGGTACACGAAGGCCGGCACCAAGTATCTCGACGAAAAGGCGCGCCAGAAACTGCCCGATGAGGAAAAGCCGCAGCGGCACGTGGGTTTGTCGCCCGAGGAGCAGGGCCGCAAAAAAGTGCGACGGCAGGACGAATGGATCTGGCAGCGCCGACTGGAGCGGTATCAGCCTATGGCGCAGTCGGTTTACAACGGGCCGGTGCCGAACTTTTTGAATGCGCGCAAGCTGCGCATTAATGCGCGCGCCAACAACAAGTGGCGGCCGGACAGCCGCATCCTCGGCGGCGGCGCGCTCGAGGCCCCCGGCGACAAGTTGACGCCCGGGGTGTTAAGCGCCCTCGGCGTGCCGGTGGCCGGCGCGGAACAAGCGGACGCGTTCCAGATTCCGGACGCCCTAGATGGTCGGCGCTTGGCCATGGCCAACTGGATTGCGAACCCGGCCAATCCCATCACCGCACGATCCATCGTCAACCGCGTGTGGCAACAGCACTTCGGCCAGCCATTGGCGGCCAACCCGAACAACTTTGGCGCCAAGGGCGGCAAGCCGACGCATCCTAAATTGCTCGACTGGCTGGCGGCGGACTTCGTCGAGCACGGCTGGAAATTCAAACGCCTGCACCGGCTCATCATGCTATCGGCCACTTACCGCCAATCCGGCACGCACCCACAGGCGGCCAAGCTGGCCGTGGCCGATCCGAACCATCATCTCTTTGCCTTCCGCGCTCCGCGCCGTCTCTCCGCCGAGGAGTTGCGCGACAGTCTGCTCAAAGCCACCGGCGAATTGAACCCCGCGCTCGGCGGCCTGCCGGTGATGCCGGAGATCAACATGGAAGTCGCCCTGCAGCCGCGCATGATTCAGTTTTCCCTCTCGCCCGCCTATCAGCCCTCGCGCACGCCCGCCGAACGCAATCGCCGCACCATCTACGCCTACCGTGTGCGGGGCCAGGCCAATCCGTTCCTCGAGACCTTTAATCAGCCCAACCCCAATGACTCCTGTGAGGCGCGCATTGCGGAGACCGTTACGCCGCAAGTGTTCACGTTGCTCAACAGCAGCGTGATGAGCGACCGCGCCATTGCGCTGGCGCTGCGTACGGAAAAGGAATTCGATACACTGCACCTGCAGGTGAAACGCGCCGTGCAACTCGCTTACGGCCGCGTGCCGGACAAGGTCGAATGGGAGCGCCTCAAGCAATACGTCACCAAGATGCGCGCCTATCACGCCGCGCACGAGCCCGCGCCGGTCAAGTACCCGACGGCCATCACGCGCTCCCTCGTTGAGGAACTCACCGGCCAACCCTTTGAGTACGAGGAGATTCTGCCTGTGTTCGAAAATTATGTTCGCGACAAAAAACCGGCCGATGTGAGCGCGAACACCCGCGCGCTGGCGGATCTCTGTCTGCTATTGTTTAATTCGAACGAATTCGTTTACGTGTACTGATGAATATTCCGTCTCTGCACCGCCGAGATTTTTTGTATGGCTTGGGTTCCTCGCTGGGTGCCTTGGCCATGACCGACCTGCTGGCCAAAGAGGCCGGAGGACCGCTCGCACCCAAAAAGCCGATGCACGCGCCCAAGGCGAAAAACGTGATCATGCTCTTCATGGAAGGCGGGCCGGGGCACATGGATACGTTTGATCCGAAGCCCAAGCTAAATGCGCTGCACAAGACGGAGAGCAAAAGCACGCGCGGGCTGGAAACGGGTTTCAAGTTTTACGTGGGCAGCCCGTTTAAGTCGCGCAAGGTGGGGCAGGCGGGGTTGGAGATGAGCGACCAATGGCAGCACCTGCCGGAGGTGGCTGATGAGTTGTGCAATTACCGCGGCTGCACGGCGGAGTCGCTGAACCATCCCGAAGCGTTGTTTCATATGAACACCGGCAGCCGGTTGGGGGCGGATCCGGCGCTGGGTGCGTGGGTCAATTACGGGCTCGGCACGGTAAACCAAAATCTGCCCGGCTACGTGGTGATGACCGAGCTGGCCCTACCGCAAGGCGGCTCGCGAAACTGGTCCAACGGCTTTTTGCCGGGACACTTTCAAGGCACGCGCCTGCGTCCGACCGGTTCGCCCATCCTCGATCTGCACGCACCGGCCCACAAGACGCGCGATCATCAGCGGGCGGCCCTCGGCGAACTCGCCTTTCTCAATCAACGCCACGCCGCCAAGCATCCCGGCCACAAGGATCTCGCCACGCGCATGGCGAGCTACGAACTCGCCTTCCGCATGCAGGCCGAGGTGCCGGGCGTCATCGACCTGAAAGGCGAACCGGAGCACATCCGTAAGGCGTACGGCATGGACCGCAAGGAGACGGCTGAATTCGGCCGCCAATGTTTGATGGCCCGTCGGCTTGTTGAGAAGGGTGTGCGCTTCGTACAGGTATTTTCCGGCGGCTGGGACAGCCACGATTACCTCGAGCGAGGGCACGCCTCGCGGATCCGTTCGGTCGATCAACCGATGACCGCGCTCATCAAAGACCTCAAAGAACGCGGCATGCTCGATGATACGCTCGTCATTTGGACCGGCGAATTCGGCCGTACGCCAGACAACAACAAACGCGGCGGCGTCTATTCCCTCGGTCGTGGCCACAACGCCGATGCCATGACCATGCTCATGGCTGGTGGTGGTGTAAAGAAGGGCGCCATCGTCGGGGCCACCGACGAGATCGGCGCCAAGGCCGTCGAGGTCGCCCATCCTATCCGCGATCTCCACGTCACGCTCCTGCATTTGCTCGGGCTCGACGACAACAAGCTCACCTACTTCCACGCCGGCCGCTACAAGCAGCTCAGCCAATTCGGCGGCCAAGTGATCAAGGAATTGATAGCATGAAAACACCACTTACTGTTTGTTTGCTCACACTCATTTCCGTTTTTGGCGCTGTTGCCAAGGATCGGCCCAATGTGCTCTTCATCATGTCGGACGACCACACGGCGCAGGCGGTGGGGGCGTATGCCACGGTGTTGAAGCCGCTCAACCCCACGCCCACGCTGGACAAGCTGGCGGCGGAGGGGATGGTGTTTGACAACGTGTTTTGTTCGAACTCCATCTGCACGCCGAGCCGGGCGAGCATCATCACCGGGCAGTACCCTCACGTGAACGGCGTGACCGATCTCACTGGGCGCGTTCTGCCGGCGAAGCAGACCTTGCCCATCCTGTTCCGCAAGGCGGGCTATCAGACGGCGATGATCGGTAAGTGGCATCTCAAGGTGGAGCCGAACTTCGATTACTACAAGGTGCTGCCGGGGCAGGGGAAGTATTTCAACACCGAGTTCCGTGTGCAGGGCGACAAGCCGTGGCCGAAGAACGTCGTCACCCACAAGGGCGAACATTCCTCCGACGCCATCACCGACTCCACCTTGCACTGGTTCAAGACGCAGTACGACAAGGACAAGCCGTTCTTCATCTGTCACCAGTTCAAGGCGCCGCATGATTATTTTGAAAATGCGCCGCGCTACCAAAAGTACCTCGCCGACGTGAAAATCCCCGAGCCGCCCACGCTCTACGACGTGCCAAAAACCTTCGGTTCCATCGCTACGCGCGGGTATCAGGATGAGCTGTTGCCCCACATCGGCACCTCCATCGGCAAACGCAATCCGCGCCGTTCCTATGCGGTCGACCTTAAGGAACGTTTCCCTGAGGAACTGCCCGCCGACTACGACGTGGCCAAGCTTTCCGAGCGTGAGACCACCGGCCTCGCCTATCAGGCTTATCTTCGCAAATACCTGCGCTGTGTGAAGGGCGTGGACGACAACCTCAAGCGCCTCTTCGACTACCTCAAGGCCGAGGGTCTCTACGATAACACCGTCATCATCTACACCGGCGACCAGGGCTTCTGGCTCGGCGAAAACGATTATCAGGATAAACGCTGGGCCTACGACCCCTCCATGCGCATGCCCTTCATCGTGCGCTATCCCAAGGCCATCAAGGCCGGTGCGCGCTCCGACGCCATCGTGGAGAACGTCGATTTCCCCGCGCTCATGCTCGACTTCGCCGGCATCTCCGCGCCCGTCTCCATGCAGGGCCGTTCCTTCAAGCGCATTTGCGAAACCGGCAAGGAACCCAAGGGCTGGAAGCAGGCCGCCTACTACCGGTACTGGATGCACATGGCCCACCACGACAACCCCGGCGTGATGGCCATCCGCACGAAGACTCACAAGCTCGTCTACTACTACGGCTGCAACTACGACGGCGGCTACCAGACCCCGCCCGGCTGGGAGCTTTACGACCTGAAAAAGGATCCCGCCGAACTCAACAACGTCTACGACGATCTCGCCTACGCCAAGACCCGCGAGCGATTGAAGAAGGAACTCGCCGCCCTGCGCAAGACCGTTGGCGACGACGGCAGCCATTATCCCGCCGCCGAAAAGGTCGTGCAGGAATTCTGGGACTACGACGCCGCCGACCGCGAAAAAGCCCGCCGGCTTTCCGGCGAGTACCTGAAGCGTCGTTTGCAGGAACTCAAGGACGGCAAGCGCAACGTCCGCACGTGGAAGGAGAATTGATGAGGCTTCTCAACTGGATCTTCGCGCCCGCGGTTTGTTTGCTGGCAGTCAATGCCCACGCTGCGCCAAAGCCGAACGTCCTTTTTATCGCAGTCGATGATTTGAATGACTGGATTGGCTGCCTTGGCGGGCATCCGCAGGCGCTGACGCCGAACATGGATCGCTTGGCCAAGCGCGGCGTGCTGTTCACCAACGCTCACTGCGCGGCGCCGGCGTGCAACCCTTCGCGGGCGGCAGTATTCAGCGGATTAATGCCGGCGCGCACGGGTGTGTGGTCGAACCAAAGTACACGGATCGAGAAGGCGATGCCCAAGGCGGTGTTGCTCACGCATGCCTTTCGAAACGCAGGTTATCAAACGCTGGGCACCGGCAAAATGCTGCACGGCACTGTGAAGAATTTGTTCGAGGAATATTACGGCGTGAACCAGCGGTGGAGTCCGTTTCCCAAAAACGCCGTGCCTTACACAAAAGCCGAGTTGCCCAGCAAAGGCACGGACAATCCTAGCCATGTGCTCAGGGATAGTCGTGGCCGTGAAGTGGTGTTGCCCATCAACCGGATGCCATCCGACCGCAAACCGAATCAGGCCGACGGCGAGTCGTTCGACTGGGGCGGGTTCGATGTGCCGGACAGCGATTTCGGCGACACGCAAATCACGACGTGGGCCATCGACCGGCTGAGGCGCGGCCTCGGTAACGAGAAACCGTTCTTCCTCGGCGTGGGTTACTATCGCCCGCACATCCCGCTCTTCGCGCCGCAAAAATATTTCGAGCGCTTCAAGCTTACTCCCGGCAAACTGCCGCCGATCCGCAAGGACGACTTAAAAGACATTGGTCCCGCCGGGCGCAAGTGGGCGATTGAGGCCGTCACCGCGGGGAGCCACGCCACGGTTCTGAAGCACAAGCAATGGCGGGCGGCGGTGGAGGCGTATTTGGCCTGCACGACCTACGTGGATCACGAGATCGGCCGCCTGCTCGACGCCCTCGACCAATCCGGGGCGGCGGCCAATACGTGGATTGTCCTCTGGAGCGACCACGGCTGGCACCTCGGCGAAAAGGAGCACTGGGGCAAGTGGACCGGCTGGGAGCGCTCCACCCGGGTACCACTCATGATTGTGCCACCCAAGCGTTTGGCCAATCAGTTCGCCCCCGGCGGTTCGCGCAGCGCTCAACCGGTCGGCCTAATCGATTTGTTTCCGACACTCGCCGAAGCCTGCGACCTACGTCTTCCGAAAAACTTGGACGGCCAATCCCTTCTGCCGCTTCTGCGCGACCCCGCCAAGGCAACCGGCCGCGTGCTGACCACCACGTTCGACAAAGGCAACGTCTCCCACCGCACCACCCGCTGGCGCTACCTCCGCTATGCCAACGGTGAGGAGGAGCTCTACGATCTGCAAAACGACCCGAACGAATGGACCAATCTCGCCGATGATCCCCGCTTGGCCAAGGTCAAGTCGCGCTTGGCCAAGCGCTTGGCTCCGACAGGGGAGTGAAAAGAGCGTTGTTTAAAATCCGGCGCCCTTGGTCTTGGTCTTGATGCGGCAGAGGTACATGTCCGAGGTGAGGTAAAGCACCGTTCCGTCGTTGCCCCAACCCACGTTGGCGATGCTCTCGCCGGTCACCAGTCGTCCAAGCAGCTTGCCTTCGGGGGAAAGAATAAGCACACCGCCGGCGCCTGTGGCGAAGACGTTGCCCTTGGCGTCGACTTTCAGGCCGTCGCCGCCGCTACGCGGGACACGATCGTCTTTCGAGGAATCAAAAAAGGCTCTTGGCGCACCGAGGTTGCCTTCCTTGCCGACTGGGAACGCGCGCCAGACAGGATCGCGGCCATCGCTGTTGGCCACGTAAAGCGTTTTGTGATCCGGTGAGAATCCGATGCCATTTGGTCGGGACATGCCCTTGTACTGCAGTGTGACGGTGCCATCTTTCTGCAGCCGATAAACACCACAAAAATCGATCTCACGCATGGGGTCGCTGGCACGCTTGGGCAGGCCGTAGATGGGGTCGGTGAAAAAGATGTCGCCGTTTTTGCGGATGGCCAAATCATTCGGGCTGTTGAGTCGTTTGCCCTGCCAGTGATCGGCGAGGGTGATTTTGCCGCCGCCATTGGTGACGACGGAGATGCGGCGGTCGCCGTGCTCGCACATCACCAATCGACCTTTCGCGTCCAGTGCTAGGCCGTTGCTTCCCGGTTCACGTCCGTAATCGGCCACTCCGGTGTAGCCGGCCGGTTTCATGTAAACCGAGGCGCCGACGCCCTCCTGCCACTTCATCACGACATTGTTGGGGATGTCCGAAAAAAGAACGAAGCCGCCGTACTTGTTTCCCGATTCAGGCATCCAGACCGGGCCTTCAGACCACTCAAAGCCACCGCAAAGCACCTCGATCTTGGCGTCCTTTGGGATGAGTTCGTTGACCTCCGGCTCGAAGCGGTCGATGCGCCCAATGTGCGCGAAGTTCGTCGTGTTTTGAGCGAGTACGGATGTGCCAATACAGGCTAACAGGAATATGGTAACGATGTTTTTCATGATTTGGAAAAGTTACTTTAACGCTGAGTAAGACATTAGTTTGAAATTGCCGGCCATTTGCGAATCCCCGGGATTAACCTGACTCATTAGTACCCCGAAAAATTTCTCTTTCGGATCCACCCAAAACGAGGTGTAAAAGTAGCCACCGCCGTTGAATGTGCCTTGAGATTCCGGGCCGAGGTGTTTTGTTGTGTTGGCGATCACGCTGACACTGAGGCCCCCGGCATAACTCGAGTCTGGATCCGGTTGGTGAACACCACGCGAAATCATCTCCACAGTCTTGCGTCCCAAAAGTCGTTTGCCGTCGAGTTCTCCATTGTTGAGCAGCATCTGCAGGAATCGAGCATAGTCGTAAGTGGTTGAAATGATGCCGGCCCCACCAAGGGCGATTTTGTCTGGGTTCCGTTTCCACCACTCAGGTTTGTTGTTAGGCGCCCTTTCGTCAAAAACAGGTTCGTCAAATGGCTCCAGCTTTCTGTTCTTCGTGGTGTACACGGAGGCTACCCGGTTCCATTTATTTTTTGGGACAGCAAATCCGGTATCCTTCATCCTGAGTGGCTTGAACAACTCCTCCCTCATGTATTGGGCGAATGGTCGACCGTCGAGTACCTCGATCACCCGCCCGAGCACGTCCATGTTCATCCCGTAGGTAAATTTCTCGCCCGGTTCATGGGCAAGGGGTAAAGAGGCAAGTCGTTTGATGTTTTCTTCCAGCGTGATATCTTCTCCGGGAAAGGCATCTATGATTCTCGCGCCAAGATAGCCGGCTCTCCCCTTAGAGGAAAAGATCGGATAGATGATGCCAGAAGTGTGCGTAAACAACTGGTTCATCTGGATCTTTTTTTGCGCAGGTTGAGTGACAAACGTCTGTTTTTCCTCGTTCCAAGCCTTGAAAATTGTTGGATTTTTGAATTCTGGAAGGATCGATCCAAGCTCGGTGTACATATTGAATTGGCTCTTCTCGTAAAGTTGCAGCGCAGCCACCGTGGTGACCAATTTTGACATGGAGGCTATCCGCACAAGTGAATCCGTCTCGAGTGGTTTTTTGCTGGCGATATCCGCCCAGCCAAAAGCCTTGTGATAGCCGATCTTACCGTCCTTCACGAGTATGGCGATTGCGCCGGGCACTTCCCCGCGGTCGATGCAGCCTTGGATCATGTGGTCAATACGATCAAGACGATCATTCTCAAATCCAGCCTTGGCCGGGCTGGATTGTTTTAGGTCCTTGGCGTCAATTGTACCGCTTAAAAGCAGGTGGCCCGCAAGAAGTAGAGTCGTTTTTTTGAAGAACAACATCGGAATGGCCGCGCATTCAACACGAGTTCGACTGAACCGTCGAGCCAATCCAAGTCTGGCACGCTTGGCCAAGCGTTAGGCTGTTGTGGTTTCCGCCTGGCTGAGAGATCGCCAGGGCTCGTCCTGCTGGATGGACGTGTACAGGCGCCAGACGGCGAATACTGAAAGCCCGATCAGCGGCAACGCCACCCCGAAGCTCATGCCGTAGCCGCCCTCGGAAGCGAGCCAATAGCTCAGCCCGGCGCCGAACATCATCGCGAAGACGCCCACGCAGTCCATGCAGGTATAGTCCGTTCCGCCGTGTGTCTTGCGGCTCCAGTCCATCATGATCGAAAACAGGGCCACGGTGGTCATGCCAGAGATGAAATGGTCGATCACGATCACCGGCAGAATGAATTGTGTAGGTGGGGCTGTGCCCTTGGCCGTGAGCAGCAGGTAGCCAAGCGCAGAGGCGGCCTGCAACCCGCCGAAGATCAACAGCGAGTTCAAGCGGCCAAGCCGGTTGGCCAAGCCGCCGGCGACGATGGCACCGGCCAATGCCGCGATCGGTGCAGCGACCCCAAGCAGGAACCCGATTTGCTCGAAGCCCATTCCCCAATCCTTGAGCATCGTCGGCAGGATGGCGCGGATGAAACCCTCGAGCAATCGGAACGCAGCGATCAACGCGAAGATGCGGAGCACTTTCGGCTGGCGAATGAACTCGATGATGCCGCCCCACGACTTGGCCTGGGTCGGGCTGCTTGGCTGCGATGCAGTTCGAGTCGCGCGATTGAGTGCGATGGGGATGGTTGCCAGAATGTAAATCACCGCCATGGCGAACAGCAGGTTGCTCCAGCCAAGCGTGCCAAACAGCATCAGGATCAGGCCTCCGCCCACGACGTAGCCCAGCCAGAATGTGCCGACCTGAATCGCGTTACCCCAGCCGCGTTCGCCGTGGCGGAGCAGCGTGATGGCGTGGCCATCGGTCGAGACGTCCTGCATCGAGCTGAAGACATTGATGAGCAGCACGCCGAGCACAAACATACCGATGGGGCCGCCGAGTTGCCATTGCGCGAGGCCGGCCATGACTCCGGCGGTGACCAGTTGCAGCGGGATGATCCACGAGCGGTACTTGCCCTGTTTTTCAGAGTGAAAGCGATCGACGAGAATCGTCCAGAGAAACTTCAGCATCCATGGTGTGTAGAGGGCCGGGTAAAAAAGAGCGATTTGCTCCAGCGACACGCCGCTGTCCCGGAACACCACCGGGACTGTGTGCCGGAAAAAACCGTTGGGAATGCCCTGTGAAAAATAGAGGGCACCGATCACTCCGACCTTTGCTGCCGTACCGCGGTCCATGCAGGGCGGGGAGTGTTATGTTGAAAGCCCGGTGAGGCAATCTTACTCTGCGTCCAGCATGATCCTTTTTCGATCGATCGGATTTACTTTGGCTACGGTCGTGTTTTTCGCGCTTGGCCAAGCTCGAGCAGCGGAGGCCAAGCGGCCCAATATTTTGTTTGTGATGGCCGATGACCTCGGCT
>Ga0209036_1000836_pt1 | contig 13212 bp, 7 predicted proteins | sample MarorgKNORR_S2LV_3_FD_188222 | JGI IMG/M metagenome (GOLD analysis project Ga0209036, IMG submission 188222) | Marine microbial communities from the Southern Atlantic Ocean, analyzing organic carbon cycling - DCM_A/KNORR_S2/LV (SPAdes) (version 2) | ecosystem: Environmental > Aquatic > Marine >... | reverse complement strand
ACCGAATGGATTCGAAGTACTCATTAAATTTTTGCTTATCAGAATACCCAAGGTCTTTCTTCATGCTCTTTGCATCCTCAAGAACCAAATCAGTAATGTTCCGATGAGCTCTAAGGCCACTTCCTCCGAAGAGTCTTTTATAAACGTGCCTTGGATCTCTCATACTAGGGGCAACGTGTTCAGTACCGTACCAAGATATATTATCAAATTGAATTGATTCCTTATTATCTTTGTGACTGTTGCAGCTAAACTCCAAAGTTTTAAAAGGGGTATCTTTGGATAAATGCTCTGCAACGAGATGATCTAAGGTCCGGGACTGAGGGTATGGAGATTGCTTTACAGTGTAAGGAGCTGCACTGGTCAAAAAACAAGAAGCACATTGAGCATGAACGTCAGTGCCTTCTTGAAAGGTTCTGTCTAGTCCCGTTACCAGGGTAACCTTGTCCTTGACCCCCTTTAGGGGTTCAAGTGTTGGCGTCAATTCTAGAGGATAGGTACCTGCCTTCATCCTCGAATTCATTTCCACTTCAGTTCGAGCACCGGTAAACTTAGGAATGGCCGCACCCGCCTCATTGGGGAAAAACCCTCGTCTCACGACTCCTATCGGGACATAAAACCACGCCGCCCTTTGGTTGGGTTTCTTCTGAGCTTTCTCTTTCGAGAGACTTTCAAACCAAGGTATCCCGAGAACGGATCCACCAATACCTCTCAAAAAATTTCTTCTATTAGAATTGAGGTAATTTTTCATTAGTTCTTGTCTCCTTTATTATGACTTAGAAATGGATCACTTTGAACGATTTCATGAATCATGACTCGAAGGCTATAATCGGACTCTTTAACTTTTTTTGCAACTAAATCCACGGCCGGAGAGTCAAAAGCACTCAATTTTCGCCCCAATGAAAATGATAACAAATGGGAAACTAACGCTTTGGTGAACCGGTCTTTCTCACTCATGATGGCGTCTTTGAATTCCACAACATCATTGAACTTATGTTTCCTAAAGAGTATTCCGGATGAATCCACCTCACGTCCATTATGATATTGATCTCTCCATCGGCCCACAGCATCAAAATTTTCGAGGGCAAATCCTAAAGGGTCTAATTTTTTATGGCACCCAGCGCAATCAGGATTATCCCGATGAGATGAAAATCGTTCTCTTAAAGTCATCTGCTTTGCTAATTCAGAATCGTCATTCTCCAAAGTTGGCACATCCGCAGGAGGAGGTTCAGGAGGATCATTGAAAATAACCCCTGAAATCCAGGCACCACGAGTTATCGGCTTGGTCTCTTCTGGACCAGAGGTCATGGTCATGACTGCAGCAGAGGTAATGACACCACCTTCTTTACGGTCATTGATTGAAACTCTTTCAAAAGCCATCGTCACAGGACCTCCGAGTCTTCCCTCAAACTTGGAGTCATACCACTTGGATAATCTTTTTGATCTATAACTATAATCTGAATCAATAAGATCAGTGATTGGTCGATCCTCAACCAAAATAGTCTCAAACAACAGCAAAGGCTCCATCATCATATCCATTGTTGTGCGATAATTTGGGGGAGCGTAATAGAAATCGGGGTATTTTTTGGGATCAGGAACCGAAGAAATTATTCGATCCAGTTGAAGCCATTGCGACGGAAAACTATCACAAAAGCGTTTGAGCCTGCCATCAAGCAGCATGCGCTCAACCTCGGCCCTCAGCACATCAGGATTGGATAAATCACCTGACGCGGCACGCTCAATCAACACGTCATCCGGAATACTTCCCCAAAGAAAAAATGATAACCTTGTCGCTAATTCATAATCCTTTGAGTTTTTAGATTCTGAATTATAGAGATATAGGAACCGAGGAGATGCCAGAATAGCTGAAACCGTTTCCTTCATCGCATCAAGAAAACTGCTACCTGATTTAATGAGTTCTGTAGCATGTGAAGAGTACCGATTCAGCGTGGCTAGATCAACGGGTCGACGAAATGCTCTGGTCAAAAAATGATTCAACCGTTCATTAATGATTTTATTAGTCCTGTCTTTTTCTTTAGGCTCCTCGAACAATTGTGGCCATACTCCACAGTTCTTACGGTTAAAATTTTCGCTAAGAACAATTGATCGACTAAGATTCAAAAAACTCTCCATGAGTAATGGTGATAATGAAAGATGATCACCTCTATTATCAAATCCGTGCTCGGCTCTCAAATCTTGTGGAAAAGGAGCAACACCAGAAAGCCTAGGTTCAATTAAACCAGACTTCCCAAGCGGTCGACTGCTGACAGTAATTTTGGAAGGAATCTTACCAGTCTCCGGTTTAAAGTAATTACTGCGATCCCTCATCATTCTCTCGGGAAGTGGATAAACTTCCACTTTGAGCTTTAGTAAATCCTTAACAGCATTGGCATATTGAAAGCGGTTCATTCTCCGGATAGGCGTTTGAGAGGATGACCGGCTACTTTTTATAGCCTCAACCAACGTCTTGTTGAGCCCTTCTAGAATATCAACTCTGATCTGACCATCAATTTTAGGCTCTTCTTCAGGAGGCATTTCTCCCTCCTTAATTACAGAAATGATATCCTCTATTCTATCAGCATCTTGAAGCAACTCAGCATGATCACTGTAAGTTCTAAGATCTAGCTTGCCCTTAATTTTGTCACCCTCTCCATGACACTTGATGCAATGCTGTTTGAAAAAAGGTTTTATTTCGTTATCAAATAAACCCTTCGTATCCACTCCTAGACTCGAACCAGCCAGTGCGGCAAGAACAGCGAAGACCAAGAATGAATTCATCATTATGAAATACCGTAACGGAATGGGTCAGAAGGATCAAGAATCAGTTCGTATTGCCCGTTGACCCACGCACTTCCCCGAACTGACGGCACGATAGAACCGTCCTCGGAATGAATCACTTGACCCTCGAATACAGTATCTAAAATTCCAGCCTGCCTCCATGTTTCACCTTCTTTAAGTTTACCAGAATCATAAAGACATGCCAACTTTGCGCTGGTTCCAGTACCGCATGGCGAACGGTCGTACTCACCTCCGGGACACATCACAAAATTCTTAGAATCCGCAATCAAAGAATCAGAAGGTGGGCCAAATATTTCAACATGATCCACCTTTGATCCATCTTCACCAGTAATACCCGATCTCTCTAGCTCATTCATCACATCAACAGAGAAACTAGAAAGCTCCGCGATATTCGAATACTTAACCTCCGGGCCAAACCCTTCTATGAGGTAAAACCAATTCCCCCCCCAAGCAATATCGCCTCGAACCACTCCATAGTCTTGCAGTTGAATTTCAACATCACTTAAGTAACGATGACTTGGAACGTTGGCAACTTGAACAGACCCGTCTTGCAAAAGCTCGGCTTTGACGATGCCTACCGGAGTTTCTATTGAGTGGACACCATGAGTGATCCTACCCATAAATTCTAAGGTTTTTACCAAACCCATCGTTCCATGGAGACAGCCCTTAAGAACACCTTTATTGTTAAAAAAAATGACCCCAGCCTCACAGTCGGGCTCCTCAGAATCTAACAACAAAGCGCCAACCATTGCTTCGAACCCCCTAGGTTCGGAAAGCAATGATGTCCTCAACCAATCACATTTCACGGCGAACTCATCTCTTAGCTCACTCATATTGCCTGATCCAAGCCCAGGGATTTTATCAATTACAACCCGAGTAGGTTCACCTCCAGTATGAGAATCAATAACCTGATATTTGTCTATTTTGCTGCCCATCTAATTAATAATAAAAGAAATTCAATCTAAGAGTATTAACAAATAAACAAAAATAAAGAATACCTTTTCTCTAGGACACGAGGCGAATACACTATCAAACTAAGATTTGGCATGCATGCTGCGTCATATTTGAAAAGTAACAAAAACAAAAGTTTATGCCTAAACTAAACGATCCGCAAAAAAGCCTTGGAATTGGAAATTCTTATGACCCGGAAGATCCATCAACTAAGTCCCTAAATGATTATATTAACCTGAAGCTTGCGGCTAAAGGGTTTGAAATAGTGGGCGACAAAAAAGACTATCCGTTCTTAGACATGAGTCAGTCTTTGCTGGAAAATTACAAGCAGAGGGATAGGTTGCTTTCTGATCATTTGTGTCCGGTAGATAAGCGTATCGATGACTTCGTAAAAGGTTATTTAAATGAATTTCCTGAAGAGTTAGAAAAAATTAACTTCACACTTCCATCAGATTCTCTGGTTTTAGAAAGACACGGCATTGCCAGAATACTAAGTATTCCACACAACGAAAAACAATTTAAATCCTCAATCGTCTCATCATACAAAGTCGCCCAAGGAGTTTGTAACAACCCGGCAAAAGATCGAAGAACAACAAAAGGTGTATTTCACATTGTGGAAGATGGACTTCCTATACCTGCCGATAAAAAGTCAGTTCCAAAAATCACCTTTGCTCGACTTTTAAAAGAAGCTTTGAACCCACCAGATGAATTATTGACCATACCTTACACAGCAAATGAGAGCGCGAGTACCAAGTCATTCTTATCACTATTATTAAGACCATCAGTTTTTCCAAATGTTCCGGGAATTCATGATGGCAAATCAATGGAGATTCGTTTTTTTGCTCCTGGGAATCTTGTTAGTAATCTAGATTTCGTTGAATCGATTTTTGGTAATGCTGGTGATCCTTTTCTTCCAAAAAATAATAGTGCCCTTGATCCAATGCATTGGAGCGGTCACACCGGTTGTGTTATTCTTGCCCCTCATCTTATCAACTTTACCAAAAAGGATTTGGGATTACCGCATTTCTCTGAAGCAACTCAACGTCAAATAAAAGATGGCATGTGTTGGGAAAGTGAATCCGAACTTTATAATGATGGATCAGCCTTCAAATTAACGTGCAGAGATAAATCAGGTATCATTTTCACTTTGATAGCTGATAATTATTACGGTTACTGTAAAAAAGAAGTTAAGACACAAATTAGCTACGCCTGTAATTTACTTGGAGGGTGTGAGGAAGAACATGCTGGAGGAGCAATCGCTTTTCCGTCTTTTGATCATGGTGAGGATTTTACATTGAATGAAAACCTCGCGGGCAAAGAGCATAAATTTGAAAAGATTTTTGATTACATCGGTCAATCAGCAATACAAAAACCTGAAGGTTATGCGATCGACTCAAATTATGAAAATATAGTATATTTACCTGAAAATGCTGTAATCGATCAAGAAAGCCAAACCATTGAATGGATTAATCCTGATGCTTCAAGCCATCAATTAAAACTTCAAAGTAAAGTAACTTATGTTTATCCATCTGGATATAAAGTTGAGCTTGATCGTCCGTCTGCAGGAAGAAGATGGAGACTCGTAGGAACACAGGCTGAGGGAACTTTTTGTCACAAGCCCTGCACCGTTTCAGGTGGTGGAAAATCGGAGATTTCTAAACCGCTTACTGATGCAATGACCGCAGGCCCCATCATCATTCCAGAATTCAACAAAACCATGGATGAGGTTAGAGGAATCATAGAACGCAACTATTGGAACCGATATCATAACCCAAGAAAAAAGCCCGACACCAGTAGACCTATACTGAGCCCTAAAAGATCACTCGGTTCCGTGCTCAAGCTTCTTACGCCTAGTGACGAATTTACAGATGAACACAACTCTTATATTGAGTCACTTTCTAAACCGGCAATTGGTCTGGCGCTACTCATTAAACGATTGTACAAGCCAAGTTGGGGAGAATGGGAAAATTGGCAACACAAGTTCAGTGAAGATATAATTGATGGACAATCAGGTTACGAACTTAAATTTGAAGGTGAAAAGGTTATTACCCGCTACCTAAGAGTTGGCTATGATTGCGACGGATCTTGGCGAACTTTCAGTCTTAGAAAAGATTTTCTTCCTGCAAAAAAATTACAAAGGGAAGATGATATATCTGTTTCAGCAACTTTAAAAGTTGATCAGGAACATGGACTTCACCCAGAGATTAAAAAAGGGTCCCACAAATTTATTGAAAATTGTGAATACCGTTTCTTCCAAAGACCAGACGATGCATTCCTCAGAGGATATGACAAAGAAACAGAAAAGAATTTTTCAAAACAAGGGAATTTTTTCTCAAACTACGAACCGATTAGTCGGTCTGAACTTGAGGACATTGTTGCCAACGCAATTAACTTTGAACAATATACGGCTCCACTGAAAAAACTTTTCAAAAAACATTATAAAAATAAAAATACACAATTTATTGTATCACCATCTCATCCAAGACTTGTTAATGGTGAACCGTCTGAAAACCCAAGATACCTTCAAGATCGAGAAGATTTACATGATGATAGGTCAGAGTACCTAGCAAAAGTGGGTATGCACCTCTATAGGGAAATTCCAATCAACCAACCCATTGCCACACCTGTTAACTCGGTACTTCCTGGCAGAAGAAATAATCCTCCCAATAAAGAAGCTGGAATCAAGGCTTTGGCAGTTTACAACCCTCTGCACTATCAGGAACTGCCAGAACTTTTTATGGATTACATTTCAAGTCTGACTGGAAAATCACCATCAACTACAGGAGCGGGCTCTGAAGGCGCCCTTACAAAAGGACCATTTAATGCACTACCTCCAATCATAGATTTAAACAATGCCTTGTCTTCAGCGATACTAACTCAACAGTCACATTTCATAAGTGCCGCTGGGTATGTTGGACCGAACTTTCGAGTAGATCACGACATCAGCCTAATAATTCCTGAAGTTTGGTCAAGAATGCGAATCAGTGAAAGAAATCCTGAGGAAATGATTAGCGAGGGATTACTTGAGCCTTGCAGCGAGATTGAAGGGTTCAATGGAACTGAGAGACTAGGTTACCGCATTACACAGAAATTTGTTACTAGATACTTTGGAAGGGTCTTCGCTGATCCTGCTAGCATATTTACAAATGAAATGTTAAAGCCTGAGCTGCAAGATAAGGAATCATTCAGCGAGGGCATCAATAATATAATAGAAACACAACGAAAAGTAGCAAAACTGTACTTTGAAGATGAAAGTTATAATGATGCATGCCCTCCACTAAAAGCTTTACTCAAAATAATGGCTAATCCAGACGATGAAAAAAATCTGAACAGTCCTGAAGTAAGGAAATTATTCGATCTGGAAAACTTTTTAGAGAGTGATTGGTACAAAGAAAGAACTCAATCTCAATGCAAGGTAGATATTAAATTATGGGAAAAACATTATGAGAACCTTACTAATTTTATTTCTGATCCAATTTATGATGGCGAGAACAGTAACCTTAATATCAAAGAAAAACTGGATGCGGTTGAAGAAAAGTTAAAAACTGCCAAAGATCCTAATTATCCTGCAACTCTAATAGGCACAATCGGTGTAGAACCATCAGTAGTATAATTTAGAAAATTCACTTAATTAAATCTCAGAGGAGACATTGACCTTAGATTAATTTCATTTTTTTCTCCACACAATAAATCAGCCATTATTTTTCCAGTCACTGGAGCTAGGCTCAGTCCCATCATCGCATGACCAGTAGCGATAAAAATATTTTCTCGGTCCGGGCCCGCAGGACCCAAATAAGGAAGACCATCCGGCGAACATGGCCTGAGACCTGACCATTGTTTCACTCCATTAAAATGTTGAGGTTGAAATTTAGGGAAATACTTTGGAATGGATTTTAAAATACCATTGATGCGTCGACTGTTGACGGATAAATCATTGTCTCCCAGTTCCATTGTGCCTGCAAATCTCAAAGAACCGTTAAAAGGGGTCACAGCAACTCTCGCCTCATTCAGAATTGAACAAATTGACGGCAACTGAACCGGCTCAGTCAGCGTCATCGAATAACCTTTTCCTGAAACTAATGGTAATTTTATCCCTAGGCTATCAGCCAGGCTTGAAGACCAAGCCCCACCACAAATCACAAACTGATCAGCGGCAATAGTTTCGATTTTCTGATTATTATTATCTTTATCAAGGTAAACGCATTCAAGAGCTTTCGGCCGTCCAGAATCAAAAATAATTTTTTGCCCAACAGCGTTATACACAACCTCTGCACCCATGTTTAAAATCTTATCTTTGAGCTGCCTCAAAAAAGCACCGGGGTTCATATGGCAGTCCTGCTTGAACCAAACACCGCCTTTCACATCCATTTCTATAGTTGGATCAATTTCAGCCAATCGAGAAGGGTCACTAATTTCCACATCAAGCCCCAGTTCTTTTGCTTCAGCAGCCAGCTCAGATTCTTCATCGAATGCTTTTGAAGTTTTACAAAGCATGAGTAATCCCTTTTTGGTGATTTCATATGAACCATCAGAAGCAAGATCAACAAATAATTCACGACTTCGAAGGTTAAGGTCTCTGATTAATTCACGGTTCTTGATGACGTGTTTTTTGTTTGCAGATTTCCAAAACAAATAAAGCCATCTCAGCATTGATGCATCTGGTCGAAGGCGTATTGAAAAAGGACTTTCTGGATTGAGCATCCATCTAAGACCAAGAGAAATCATACCTGGAGCAGCAAGAGGAACAAAATGGCTAGGCACAACCATTCCCGCGTTTTCAGCCGAACAGTTATCACCATCTTTAGGACCTTTTTCAACAAGGATGACTTTTTTGCCAGCAAGCAATGAATAGTAAGCCACGCACAGACCAATGACACCTCCTCCAATAATCAGTACCGTTTGATCTTTTGAGTTGTTCTTTATCGGTGAGGCCATTTAAGTTAAAATCTGAAATTCGTGAAATAATAAATCTCAAATGAAGACAAGAACATTAAAAAAATACCTCATACATGTAATTTTTATTTTTTCACTCATGATCAAAGTTTCCGCTGATCAAGAAAAACCCAATGTTCTTTTTATAGCCATTGACGATCAAAATGACTGGATAGGATGCCTAGGCGGGCATCCTCAGGTTAAGACACCAAACATAGACAAACTGGCCAAAAAAGGGACTGTTTTCTTAAATGCTCATTGTCAGTCTCCTCTTTGCAATCCCTCAAGAACCAGTTTAATGACTGGATTAAGACCAACAACAACAGGTGTATACGGACTGGCACCATGGTTCCGAAAAGTCCCCTCATTAAAAAATTTGGTCACGTTACCTAAGCACTTTAAAGCCAATGGATATACCACGATGAGTGCCGGAAAGATATATCATGGACGATACGGTAGAGAAGATGGAAAAGAATTTGATGAATTGGGGCCAGCAGCTTCAGCCGCCCCTTTTCCTGAAAATAGATTAGTTGATAGAACCCCCCAAAATCATAAACTTGTTGATTGGGGATATTTTCCTCACCAAGATAAAGAAAAAGGCGATTATAAGATTGCAAACTGGGGCATTGAAAAACTAAATACTAAACCAAAAGAACCGTTTTTTTTAGCGCTTGGTTTTTTTCTTCCACATGTACCATGCTTTGCTACTCAAAAGTGGTTTGATTTATATCCTGAAAACGAAACTCAAACTCCACAGATCATTGCAAACGACAGAAATGATACACCAAGGTTTTCATGGTACCTACACTGGAGGCTCCCCGAGGTAAGATTAAAGTTTCTGCAAAAGAAAAATGAATGGCTTAATCTAACCCGATCATACATGGCCTGTACCAGTTTTGTGGATCATCAAATTGGGCGAGTATTAGACACTTTAGAAAAAAACGACCTTACAAAAAACACTATCATTGTCTTATGGTCTGACCATGGTTGGCACATTGGAGAAAAGGAAATCACAGGAAAAAATACACTCTGGGATGACGGCACTCGAGTCCCATTAATCTTTTCAGGGCCTGGCATCAGTCCTGGTCGATGCACACAACCTGTTGAATTGCTCGATATGTTTCCGACATTAAACGATATTTGTGATTTACCTGATTTAGATCACCTTGAAGGGCTGAGCCTAAAGCCACAACTAATCAATTCTAACACTAAAAGGACAAGGCCAGCTATAACCTGTCATAATCATGATAATAATGCTGTTCGCTCTGAAAATTGGCGTTACATCCGCTACGCTGATGGAAGCGAAGAGCTATATAACATGAAAGAGGATCCTAATGAGTGGAACAACTTAGCAGCCAATCCCAAGTATCAAAATATCATTCAGAGCCACAAAAAATGGGTTCCAAAAAACAATAAAAAACCTGTGTTAGGAAGTAAATATAGAATACTTACATATGATGAAGAAAATGGGAAAGTAATCTGGGAGGGAAAAGCTATAAATGAAAAGGATCCAATTCCGGAAATCTAGGGGCCGGTTAATTATTTCTGATCACCTCATTATCATTAACTTTCCAAACTGCCAAAAATTCGATCGCTTTCTCTGGGTCGTTAAGAACGAGACCCTCCTCACCCTTAAAACTGTTTTTTTTCTCAATTCTCAAACTACAGGATTTACTGGCGGCCATTCTCTTCTGCAAATCTAAGGCTACCCTTCCCATGGTCATCCGGACATTGATTTCGACAATTTTCCTAAGACATAAATTTCCATAAGAATCACGCCAAATCATAGCATCGATGGATACTGGACCATTGTATTGATCCAACAATAATCCTAATTCTTTTGGAATTATCTCATGATACCATTTTCCAAATAACTCCTCTTTGTATAAAAAAGCGGCCAGCTCTTGATTGATCAATTTACTCCATCGCGGCGCAGCATCGATACCTCGAAATCTACCCCGGTGATCATTGACAACTTTCGTGACACCCAAAAAATCAACCTTCCCATCTTCTATATGATAATGAACTGAAAAATCTTCAACGCGTTCGACCCATGGTTCAGCTATTACAAAGCCGTTTTCTTTGATCACAGCTGAAAGCCATTTTTCTAATTCAGAATTTTTATCATTGGCGATTCTAAATCCTTTTCCAGCACAACCATATCCAGGCTTATAGACCACTGAATTACTATTAATAATAGATAACGCATGGTCAACGTCCCTGCATACAGATCTATTGTTTTCTAGAGAGCCAATTCTCTTTTCTAGCAAATAGCCTATTTCTTTTGAGAGCCATAAACCAGGAACTGGGGGTCGCCACTGATCCTTTACTTTTTTGGATACTTGCTGCGCGAACGGTTTAAATAATTGAGAAGCTTCTGGCGACCATGCCCATGGCCGGAATCCACCTAGCTTTCCAGATCCAATTTCATTTTCACTAATTGCATCTGGAATCTCAAACCCCCTACTTTGTAATTTTTCAAGATGAGAAACCGAGGGCAGTTCACGAAAAAGAACAATATCATCACGTTTAGAAAATGCCGCCATCAAGATTTCAAGATCTTTCTCTATGGCAGTCTCAAAACGATTCATCTTGATTTCATTCCCATTAAGGTGTGCCCGCGAATGTAATTCCGCATTAGGATTGAACCAATGAACCACTGGGGTTCTTCCTCTTGAACGCTGAAAAATTTTCAACCTTGAAATGAAATCAGCATCAAAACCCACTTGTAAACGTGCCTCTTCATTAAATTCCACTACTCCCTTCGCCCTAGTGGCTGAAAGAGGTAAATGAATTGACTCATTATAGGCTTGCCAATCAGTTTGTTGTGGTTTTTTCCAGTGCCTTAACCATTTTAAACCGTGACCCACATGGCCTATTTCGTCCTGATATATTTTTTCTAATACCACAGCAGTTGCCCTATCGCCGGCCAACCTAAATTGTTTGGCATAATACTTTGAATAGTCCAGATTTGCCTGCTCGAAAGTGAGGTTCATGCGAGTGATAAAATCCAATTCATTTTCAACTCTTGATGTTATTCTCCAGAAAAAATCGTTCAAAGGAAACTCACCCAAGGAAACACCACACTCTTTCATTCTTTTAAGATAGAGCCGTGTATGAATCTGCTCTTCCCTCATAGCCTCATACAATCCTTTTCTATATTCTGATGGTGCTTTCGGGAACCTTAAGATGGCCAAAGCCATCAACTCAGCAGCAAGCAATTCATGATTGGCCAAAAAATGCAGTAACTTACCTCTGTCTTTCTCGTTATCTATGCAATCAATACCAGGGAAGTTAGCTCTATTTCTATTGGTGGTTATTTCGATCGACTTCTCTCGAGAGGGCAAATCAGGTAAGTTGATAGAACCACTCAATCCTGAATCTTCAGCATCAGAAGGACCAAGAATTAATTTATCGTCAAGCGATTCAGAAAATAAGACTCTCTCTGCAATGCTACTAATAGATTCAGACATTTTTTAATCAAACAGTTGCCTTCACAGCCAAGGCAACGCTTCCGTCCTCGTATTCTAAATCCTGAAAGTCTCCATGAGTTGTAATGTTAGAAAATCCAGCCTTTTCAAGCAGTAACTTTATTTCATATTTACCATACCACCTGATGAGCGAAGTCTTAACCTCGGATTGCTTAGCAACGCCACTTTCGTCTAGCAGTTCATACCGATTCGTCACTTGCATTATCTGCTCACATCGATCCAAGTCCATACAAGTATGGCATAAGGCTCTTTCATTAGTGTCCTCTATGATTTCATCTTTCTCTAGTCTCCATACTCCGTCTAAATGCTCATGAGAAATTTCATAAAAAGGATTAAATAAACTCATGATAAGCGTACCGCCTGACTGCAGATGACTACGAAAATTTTTAAGCGTTAAAATTGCATCATCATAGTCATGGATGAGTTGAAAGCTCCCACCGGGCACGATCAAGGAATTAAATTTTTTCCCTAAATCAAAGTTTATCATATTTCCCTCAATAGTATCAGTTTTTATATTCTCTTCCTCAAGATTCTTGATGCAGTTGGCAATCATTTCAGGAGAAGAATCAATGCCTGTTATCTCAACACCGGCATGGGCAAGAGGGATAAGTACTCTGCCGGTACCACAACCCACGTCTAGGCATGAACCACCTAATTCACTGATTTTTTCAATATAGAAACCAATTTCATCCAAATCGTCGCCTCCCCTGAACAGGTCATAAAGCTCGCCTTCCAATCCTTGATATTTTTTAGCTGACATTTTGTTTATTCGCCCGAGATTGCTTATTCGTCACTGTTAAATTTTGCCGTATATTTTTATTTATGCCAAACAGCATAGAACAAACAAAAACCCAATTCTATCATTTTAATAACAAGGAATCTCCTTTTGAGTTAAAATGCGGTGAACATCTTTCAAGTTTCACTCTCGCCTACGAGGTTTACGGTGAGTTATCTGAGAAAAAAGATAATGCTATCTTACTTTTCCATGCCCTAAGCGCTAGCCAACATGCCGCCGGGATAAACGAAAAAGTGGATAACTTAA
>Ga0209036_1000834_pt1 | contig 13219 bp, 12 predicted proteins | sample MarorgKNORR_S2LV_3_FD_188222 | JGI IMG/M metagenome (GOLD analysis project Ga0209036, IMG submission 188222) | Marine microbial communities from the Southern Atlantic Ocean, analyzing organic carbon cycling - DCM_A/KNORR_S2/LV (SPAdes) (version 2) | ecosystem: Environmental > Aquatic > Marine >... | reverse complement strand
CGAGCCAATATCTTCTTATCAAGCAGAAGCTCTTCTTTTCTAGTTCCAGATTTTATTAGATCAAAAGAGGGATAAATCCTCCTATCACTTAACTTTCTATCAAGCACGAGCTCCATATTTCCAGTACCTTTGAATTCTTCAAAAATCACCTCATCCATTCTACTACCAGTATCAATAAGCGCAGTAGCAAGGATAGTCAAACTTCCACTTTCCTCAGTGTTTCTCGCTGCACCGAAAAACTGTTTAGGTTTTCTCATTGCATTTGAATCGACACCTCCAGACAAGATTTTTCCACTATGAGGAATTACAGCATTATGTGCTCTGCCAAGCCTAGTTATACTGTCTAGCAGAATTACCACATCTTCTCCAAACTCAACCATACGTCTAGCTTTTTGAATTACCATATCTGCTACTGCAACATGTCGTTGTGGAGCTTCATCAAATGTAGAACTAATAACTTCAGCTTCAACATTTCTTTTCATATCGGTAACTTCTTCTGGTCTTTCATCGATCAAAAGAATTATCATTTTCACTTCAGGGTGGTTTTGTGATATTGCATTAGCAACTTTTTGCATCAATACTGTTTTTCCTGTTTTAGGTTGCGCAACTAATAGACCGCGCTGTCCCTTTCCTACTGGAGAAATCATATCCATCACTCTGGTGGATAAATCTTTTGGGTTTACCTCGAGGTTTAATTTATGATCAGGGTAAAGTGGTGTTAGATTATCAAAAAGTATTGCCTTTTTTAGTTCTGCTGGGTCTTTTCCATTTATTTCTTCAACCTTAAGAAGCGCATAAAATCTCTCTTTTGACTTAGGTGGTCTTATTTGGCCTGACACCTCATGACCCGTTCGCAATCCAAAGCGTTTTATTTGTGAAGGGCTTACATAAATATCATCTGGTCCTGGCAGATAATTAAAATTTGGACTTCTCAAAAAACCGTAACCTTCGTTAAGAACTTCTAAAACACCAGTTGCTGTTACTCCGCCATCTTTTTCAATTTGAGCCTCTATAATTTTAACAACAAGCTCTTGCCTATTCATTCCTGAATAGCTTTCAATTTCGAGCTTCGAAGCGAGCTCTGCGAGCTCTTTAATTCTTAATTTTTGTAATTCACTAACATTCATAAAAAATAACCTTAATTAAATAATTGAACTAACTTTGAAAATTTTTAGAGGAGTACGCCCGGTTTAGTTCGGGTCTTTATAAACACGTATATCAATAATTAATGGTGATATTACACAATTTTACATAAAAATGCCAAATTTATCAAAAACTGCTTTAGCAATATAATGGCTGCCCATAATTATACCTGGCTGATTTGTTGAATTAATTCTATCTATGAGAATATTAAAGGCGTCATTTGGATCATTTTTTATTTCTATGTTGTAATTCAATCCATACTCAGCTAAAGCCTGAGCCAGTTCTTTTGCTTCCATTAATTCCATTTTAGGTGATCCAGTTATAATTAATTTTTCATATTTATTTTTAAGCGCACTAGAAATTAACTCAACCTCTTTATTCCCTTTTAGACATAAAACAACATATGGCACCTTACCATATACCGATTTAATTGTTTTAATCATTACAGATATTCCGGCTGAATTATGTGCAACATCATAATATAATGGGAGATTATTTGATATTTTTTGCAATCGGCCATTCCACACTGTCTTGTTCAGACCTTCCTGTATGGTTGAAAAATTAATTTTAGGGATAATTGATTTTATAACTCTAATCGCAGTTACAGAGTTATATGCTTGATGATGACCAAGCAATGGTGTTAAGTAATGACCTGATTTTATTTTGAACCGGGTACCCTTTAAAGATAAAGAAATTTCTTTTATCTCTTCAATATCAACGACTGGTGCCTTCTTTTGTTTTGCTATTTTATGAAGATGCGCTTTAACTCTTTTATCCTGCAAGCCTAAGACAAGAGGGATGTTTTCTTTAATTATTCCGGCTTTTTCATTAGCAATTGACAACAGGTTATCCCCTAAAATATCTCGATGGTCTAGAGAAATAGGGGTTATTGCTGTTACCTTAGGTATAACAACATTGGTGGAATCTAATCTTCCCCCCAATCCAACCTCAATAACAGCAAAATCTACTTTTTTATTAGCAAAATGCGTAAGCGCCATAACTGTTGTTGTTTCAAAAAAAGTTGAAGAAATCCGATCAATATCTTGTTTGTATGCATCAATAAACGATCTTATCTCATTATTAGAAATACATTTACCGTTTACAGATATTCTTTCATTAAACCTTATTAAGTGAGGAGATGTATAAAGCCCAACCTTATAACCAGCTGACTCTAGAATAGAAGCGACCATTGAAGACGTAGATCCCTTACCGTTTGTTCCTGCAATATGAACTACATTTAAATTTTTATGTGGGTTATTGCATTGATCCAATAGGTCAAGAGTATGATCCAAGCCGGTTTTTATTCCAAGCCTTCTTAAGTTATATAAATATGATAATTTTTTTATTTTTTATTCCTCTGATTAAAGACTCAAAGGTATTTAGGAACTAGTTTTCAGCTAAATACTGTTCTCTCGAATATCTGAATTTCACAATTGCTTTGTATATACAGCTTGCGATTGATTGACGGTATTTGGCATTTCTAAGATTTTTTTCTTCATTTCTATTGGTTAAATATCCAGCTTCAACCAAAATATTTGGCATGCTTGCACCAATTAAAACATGAAACCCTGCCTGCTTTACACCTCTGTTCTTTGATTTAATTTTTTTAGCCATTTCTTCCTGAATCATAGCTGCAAGCTCCTCACTCTCTCTCATAAATATGCTTTGAGCCATAGTTGCCATAATTAGATTCTCACCAGATAAATCTTTATATCTGTTATCAGCTCTGTCTTCATATTTAATTACTTCATTTTCGCGAGAGGCAACCTCGATCGCGTCTTCTGTTTTTCCAGGTCTAAGCAAATAAGTTTCAAATCCATAAACTGCTTTATTAGGGCTTCCGTTTAAATGTATGCTTAAAAAAACTTTTCCATTTGATTCATTTGCTATTTTTGTTCTTTTCCAAAGTGGAATAAAGACATCTTCTTCACGGGTATAAACTACTTTTAGCTTGGTATTTTTCTCTAAAAGAAGACCAACGCGCTTTGTTATATCAAGAGCGATGTCTTTTTCTTTTGTTCCTCGTTGTCCCATTGTACCTGGATCCTTACCTCCGTGACCAGCATCTAGAACGATAGTGTCAAGTTTCCATCTATCCTTTACTTCCTTGATTCTCGCAATACTGTTATCCATGGGCGTTCTCAGCGAAACAACAATCTCGCTAGGATCTTTTCCTTGATAAAGCTCATGGCTTTCAACTTTAGTCTTTATCTGAAATGCAATCTGGGCAGTGCTTCCAAGCTGATCGGCAGTGATTTTTCTAACAACGCCGCGTGCATCACTCCTTCTCAGCTCAGTTGTATCAACAAGGGCATCAGCTATAGTAATATAAAACCATCCGTTTTCATGAAAAAAAGAGCTAATATTTCCTTCTGGGAAACTAGAACGGGTTTTTACACGTAGCACGGTTCCGTTTGCTTTTTCATTAATTTCTATTCCTGTGATGTTGAACTCTTTTATATCGATATCTAAAACCATTCGCCTAGAATCATAATCTATTCCAGGCATTGTTGTTTCTTTGATCAAATTAAAAAGAGCTTCCGCCTGCACATAAATATCTTCGTTATCCCATATAGTAAAATTTGGAATTTGATAAACACGTTCATCAACCAGTATAAAGCTACTGTTTCCTGAAATTTTTAACCTATTATTTCCAAGATAAACTACAATTTTAAGTCTATCAGAATTTATATATGGATTCCTTTTTGATAGAATCCTTGAAACATCTTTTACAGATACATAAACCCCTCTCAAATTATCGAGAGTTTTGATTTCATCTGTTGAATTATTAACTCTATTTATGACTCGCACTGTAGATGATTCTAGATCTCCAGCGAGTACTAAATTAATAAGTATAATTAAAAAAGATAATGCTTTAAACAATGACGAATAGCTCTTATAAATATTTTTGAGATTGATTATTAGATACTGAAAAGTACCTAAAAATAAAGATAAACTAAATATAAAACGCCCCATGCAATAAGACGGAGCGTTTTATATTTTTTGGTAAAACTAGTTTTTGTTATACCAAAACACAATGATCATTAATGCAAGTAGCCCAGCAAATCCAGCGTCACCAAATTTACTCATTAGCTCACCGATAGCAGCAACTACGCCAAAATAATCATCAAATAGAATACCGACGACAATGCCAAGCATAACTAGGCCCCTTAAAAGAGCTGATACGTCTTCGACAAATGCGGTTACGGTTTCAAAGGCCTTTTTCATTTCTTGTCTCCTAATTTTTTTAAAGCAGAAAGGGGTTCTATTTAAAGAACCCCTTTAATTTCTACTGGTTAAGAGGCGAAAGAAACAAAGATTAGTAAAGCCAACAGACCCGAGAATCCTCCATCTAAAAAGGACTCAACTAAGTCTACAATTCCTCCAATAGGGTCAAACCCAGTTGAATAAATGATGTTTACAAAAACAAACATCACAATAAGTGCTTTAACTAAGCCAACTACTGAAGTGGCTATCCCTGATACGGTTGAAGTAAAATCAGCCATATGATTCCTCCTTGGTTAGGTTTAATTGACGATAAAAAAGGGGGCAGGTATCCCTGCCCCCTTTTTAGTCAATTCTTTCGCTTTTATGTATGTGGTTATATTTTCCACTGTATTTTCAATTACTTGAATTTAACAATAAATCTACAATAATCAATAAACATTGCTTTTTCTTTCTTTTCTGTTGTTTTCATTTTTTAATAGTAAACTGTGTTGTTATTATTTGATGTATATATAGCTAGTAAAAATTAATTTACCAATCAACTAAATGAAAATTTCAAAAATACATGCAAGGGAACTACTTGATTCTAGGGGGAATCCTACAATAGAAGTTGATTTGGAGCTTGATAATGAATTTGCAGGTAGCGCAATTGTACCTTCAGGTGCTTCAACAGGTGAATATGAAGCTGTTGAGCTCAGAGATGGAGATTTAAAGAGGTTTTTAGGTAATGGAGTTTTGCAGGCTGTAAAAAATGTGAATACTATATTAGCTCAGGCATTAGATGGGCAATCTTTTGATAAACAATCTGAATTAGACAGTTTCCTTATTGATATTGATGGTACAGAAAATAAAAGCAGATTTGGTGCTAATTCCATTTTGGGTGTCTCAATGGCGTTTGCAAGAGCCTCAGCTAAATGTAATCAAATATCTTTCTACAAATCTTTTCAAAGTTCGTTTGAACATATTCTGCCAGCTCCAATGATGAACATCATAAATGGAGGAAGTCATGCGAATAATAATATTGACTTTCAAGAGTTCATGATATTCCCAATTGGTGCTGAGTCTTTTTCATATTCTATGCAGATGGGTGTAGAGGTTTTTCACCATTTAAAAATATTGTTAAATGAAAGAGGTCTTTCAACTGCTGTTGGTGATGAAGGTGGCTTTGCTCCAAATCTTAGATCAAATCAGGAGGCTATTGAGATAATTCTTGAGGCCATTACAAAAGCTTCATTCGTTCCTGGAAAAGACATTTTTATTGCTTTAGATGTTGCTGCAAGTGAATTTTATGATAAAAATTTCTATTATTTAGAATCTGAGAATTCAAAACTCTCAAGCGGCAGTATGATTGATTATTTATCAAATCTTGTCAAACAATATCCAATAATTTCAATTGAAGACGGTTTAGATGAGAATGATTGGGATGGCTGGAATGAATTAAATAGTAAATTGGGAAATACATGTCAAATTGTTGGCGATGATTTAACCGTTACTAATAAAGAAAGGTTGGCCAAATCAATTCAAAATAAATCTATGAATGCAATTTTAATTAAACTTAATCAAATAGGAACAATAACTGAGACCATTGATGCAATAAATCTCGCAAAGAAGCATTGTTTTGGCACAATTATTTCACACCGTTCTGGGGAAACAGAAGATACAATTATATCTGATTTTTCAGTTTCTATGGGAGCAGGGCAAATTAAAACAGGATCTCTTTCCAGAACAGATCGTGTTGCAAAATATAATCAACTCTTAAGAATTGAAGAACAATTGGGAGATGGGGCAATTTTTGCAGGTAGCGATGCTTTAGGAATCGATATAAGTTAAAATGAAGCCAAGAAAAAATAAAAATAAATCAAACATTCAAAAAAAACTTATTAAACTATTTTTATTATTGGGTATTGGAATTTTGCTGATCACTTTCTTTTTTGGTGACCACGGACTCTATCACTTATATACTATAAAATCTGAACGAAATAAAATTCAAAAAGAGATTGATCATTTGAGAGAAAAAAGAGTTGTTTTAGAGGATGAAAAAACAAGACTTAAAACTGATTTTAAATATATAGAAGAAATGGCTAGAGAAAAATATCGGATGGCTAAAAAAGGCGAAAAGGTATTTAAAGTTATAGAAAAAGAGGATTAGTTAATCTTTTTTCACATCTTTTCCAATTCTCCTACTATACGCATAAAGCTGATCTTTTTCATCTTCACTTAAAGAATCAAAGCCTTTATCACTAACCTTATCTAACAATCTATCAATTTTTTTCTGCAATAGGATTGTGTTCGCTCGCCTTTTTTCAACTTTCCTTTGCTGAGACTCTATTATTTTATTGTTTATTATTATGGATGATCGGGATTTAAAATTTGGAAATTTTAAGTATATAAAGCCAATAATCATTCCAGATAAATGAGTAAGATGGCTGATGTTTGACCCGTTAGTATCTATTGTTGAAACAAAAGATATCAATGCTAGAATCGTAACAAAATACTTAACTTTGATAGGAAACAAAAAATAGATTAAGACCTTACGATTGGGGAACATTAATCCGTACGCTAATAAAATACCATAGATTGCACCGCTCGCTCCAATTAAAATGCTGTAATTATTATTATAATTAAAGAGCAGCCAAACAAGACCAGACCCAATTCCAGTTGTTAAATAGTATTGTAAAAACTTTTTTCCTCCCCAAATAGACTCCATCTCTGTACCGAACATCCATAAAACGAACATGTTCATAAATATGTGAAAAAAGTCTCCATGTACAAACATATATGTGATTGGTTGCCATAATTTTGGATTCGATGATAATCCCAGGCTTAGCATATCAAACTGACCAACCATAAAATATCTTATTAGAAACAATGCTGCATTTATTGATATTAAGGCTCTAATAATACTCCTTGAAAAATGGGGTTTAAAAATGTGACCTCCATGTTCTGATTGAAATTGATAATTCATGTTCTAAAATACAGGTAAAACATTAATAGCTAACCCATTGTCTCTTTCATAAATTTCAATGATTTGAAATTATCTAAACCATCAAAATGAATTTTTAAGCAAGTATTTAGGTAGTTTGAAATAATTTTTCTATCCTGCGATGAAAGCAATAGATTTTCCTCAGAGCCTGATTTATTGTTTTCAAAGCAATCAAAAATTATTTTTGCGTTTGTAGATTTGTAAGGGTCAGGGAGAGGGGTATTATTTTGATCTTTCTGACTGAAATCAGGCCTAAATCCAAGCTTATTTAATATCTGATATTGATAATACCAAAAATTCAAATTGTCATTATTTGTATTATTATCAATTGAATTTAATGTACTAAATAATTCGTCAAATAAATCTTCATGAGGATCGCTCTCAGTTAAGCATTTATCCGTCAATTCCAATAAAGCCATGGAAAAAGTTATCTTTTTAAAGTTTTGGGGAATATTCTTCCATGTACTGGTAAAGCTGGACTTAGAAATCGTCTGTAGATTTTTTGATGGTTTATAGTAATAAACCAAATCTAAACAATTTATAGGCTGAAAGTGTGCGCTCCTTGGAGTTTTCTTTCTGCGTGCCCCATGAACAATGAAGCTAAGTTTTCCATTGTTTCTAACAAAGCATCTAGCAATTATACTGCTTTCACCGTAAGGAAATCTTTTAAGGACTATAGCGCTTGAATTAGTTATCATTAAGGATTAGTTAATAAGCTTTAGCAAAAATCACTTCATGTTTTGCTGGTTTCCCAGTATAAACACACACAAGTTTTTTTGGGTTTTCATCAAAAGGTATAACTCTAATTGTTGCTTTTGTTTCATCTTTTATAGCTTGCTCGGTTTCTTTAGTGCCATCCCATCCACATCTAATAAATCCACCAGTTTCTTTTGTTATTTTTTTAAAATCGTCATAATTATCCACTCTAAAAGTATTCTCATTTCTAAACTGCAATGCTTGATTAAATAGGTTGGATTGAATATCACTTAAAAGTGAGATGATCTCACCAGTTAACATATTTTTAGCAATTGATTTTTTTTCATTATTATCTCTTCTAGCGATTATAGCGCAATTATTTTCAATATCTCTTAAACCAATTTCTAATCTAATAGGAGCGCCTCGCATCTCCCATTCATTGAATTTAAAACCTGGACTTTCCTTTCTCCAGTCTTCGTGAACTCTAACATTTTTGGTAATTAAATCATCAACTATAGGTCTGGTATATTCTTGGATTGTGCTTTTATCATTCTCATTTCTAAAAATAGGAATGACAACTACTTGAAACGGTGCAATTTTTGGTGGAAGTCTCAATCCCTTTTCATCGCCATGTGTCATAATTACGCCGCCAACAAGCCTAGTACTTACACCCCAACTAGTTGCATATACGTACTCTTCAACGTTGTCTTTAGTTTGGAATTTTACATCAAAAGCCTTTGCAAAGTTTTGGCCAAGATTATGTGAAGTTCCGGCTTGTAATGCTCGCTTATCTCGCATCATTGCTTCAATACAATATGTAAATTCTGCTCCTGCAAACTTTTCAGATTCAGATTTTAATCCAGTATGTACTGGCATTGCTAAAAAGTCCTCAGCAAGTTTTCGATAAAGCTCTAATATCAAAAGAGTTTCTTCTTCAGCCTGCTCGTATGTTTCATGTGCGGTATGACCTTCTTGCCACAAAAATTCAGTAGTTCTTAAGAATAGACGCGTTCTCATTTCCCAGCGCACAACATTAGCCCATTGATTTATTAGTAAGGGGAGGTCTCTATAGGACTGAATCCACTTCTTATACATTGACCAAATAATTGTTTCAGATGTCGGCCTAACTATAACCTCTTCCTCCAATCGGGAATCTGGATCAACGATAATGCCTTTTTCACTATCTGATTTTAAACGCGTATGGGTCACTACAGCACATTCTTTGGCAAACCCCTCAACATGATCTGCTTCTTTTGCCAAAAATGACTTAGGTATAAATAATGGGAAGTAGGCATTTTCGTGACCCGTTTCCTTAATCATTTGATCAAATGAATCTTTGATTAATTCCCATAAAGCAAAACCATATGGTTTAATGACCATGGTGCCTTTTACAGGGCCATAATCTGCCAGACCTGCTTTAATAACAACATCGGTATACCACGATGCGTAATCTTTGCTTTGAGATGCTATATTTTTTGACATATTTAAATTCTTTTAATTTCAAATAGAAATTACCGGTTTGTTGTAGGTGTTACAATCAAATTTGTAATTTGAAATAATAAGCTTATTGCTTTATAATAAAGCTATTAGGTGACGAGTAAAGGAAAGATTAAATGAAGATAAAAATACTATTTATCAGTTGTTTCATTTTTTTATTGAGCTGCGAATCTGAAAAGGCAGATATGATTATTTACAATGGAAAGATATATACAATGAACGATTTAATGCCAATAACGGAATCAGTAGCTATAAATAATGGAAAAATTATTGCCTTGGGGAAATATAAAGAGCTAGATCGTCTTATATCGCCAAATACACAGATAATTAATTTAAGTGGTGCAATGATGACGCCTGGAATAATTGAAGGGCATGGCCATTTTTACGGCTTAGGGCTTGCAGAAATGCAGCTTGATTTATCAACTACAGAAAGCTACCAAGATCTAATCGATATGGTTTCTGACGCAGTTGATAAAGCAAGTCCAGGTGATTGGATTTTAGGGAGGGGATGGCACCAAAGCAAGTGGAGTGATAATAGAGATAGCTTTATAAATGGATTCCAAACGCACGATAAACTTTCTGAAATTTCACCAAATAATCCGGTTTGGCTGAAGCATGCAAGTGGCCACGCAGGGTTTGCAAATAAGAAAGCGATGGATATTGCTGGTGTTAGCAATGAAACGGAATTTGGTTTTGGTGGTGAAATAATAAAAGATTTGTCTGGTGCTCCAACTGGGGTTTTTAATGAAAGAGCTCAAGGGCTGATAAGTAAACATGCAGATTCTAATCTTGGTGATAATTCTGATTTAAAAGCCATTGAGCTGGCTGTAAATGCATGTTTAGAAAATGGAATTACCTCATTTCATGATGCTGGAACAAGCGCAAAAGCAATTGAGGTTTTAAGAGAATCTATTGATAAAAACTTATTAAAAGTGCGCATCTATGCAATGCTAACAAGTAGAGATACTACGTTACTGAATACCTGGTACAAAAAGGGACCTGAGATTGGAAGTGCAGATGATTTTTTAACTATTCGTTCTATTAAAATTAATGCAGATGGCGCCCTTGGATCTCGAGGAGCCTGGCTAATTGATCACTATTCTGATAGGCCTGGTCATCATGGAATGCCAACACAATCAATGGAGTATGTATATAAAGTTGCAAAAAATGGTATCTTAAGCGGGTTTCAAGTTAACTCTCACGCAATCGGTGATAGAGCAAATCGTGAGATCTTGAACCAATATGAAATTGTATTCAATGAATTCCCTAATTTAGCAAGAGATCACAGGTGGAGAATTGAACATGCTCAGCATATTGACCCTGTAGACATACCCAGATTTGGAAGCCTAAAAGTCATAGCTTCGATTCAGGGAATACATATGTCATCAGATAGACCCTGGGCAATAGATAGATTAGGAGAAAAACGAATCATTGAAAGTGCATATGTGTGGAGAGATCTCATAAATAACGGTGCAATATTGATCAATGGTTCCGACGTACCAGTTGAACCTATAAACCCTATTGCATCATTTTATGCAAGCAGTACTAGAAAAACCTTAAAGGGGTTTCCAGAAGGGGGCTTTGAACCCTCCCAAAAGATGACTCGATTAGAAGCTTTGAAGAGCTACACAATAAATGCAGCCTATGGAGCTTTCGAAGAAAACAAAAAAGGTTCTATTGAAATTGGAAAGTTTGCTGATTTTACAGTTTTTTCACAAAATCTTATTACAATTCCTGATGATAAGATTTTAGATACTAAAGTTCTGTACACAATTGTCAATGGTAAAATTGAATACAGGGCAAATTGATTACCAAAAAAACATATAAAACTATAAAATCTTTAAAAAGCAGGAAATTTAGATACACGCTAGAAAGATTTACTGTTGAGGGATTAAGATTAATAAAAACTATTTTGGAAAAAGGTGCGTTTTTAGAAAGTGTTTTTTTCACAAAAGCTTTTGAGACCAAAAATTTAGAATTTATTAAGCAAATAGATAGCGATATACTGTTTGATATTTCTGAAAAAGAGATGAAAGATTTATCAAATATGACCACCCCTTCTGGTATTTTAGCTATTTCAAAATTCCCTAACTACGGAAAATTAAATTTTGGTAAGAATATTATTTTTTTGGACCAGATATCAGACCCAGGAAATATGGGTACTATTTTGCGAACAGCGTCTTGGTTTGGTGTTGAGCAAATAGTTCTTTCAGATAAATGTATTGATCCCTTCAACCCTAAGGTAGTTGCAGCCGCTATGGGGAGTCACTTCCAAATAAAATTTTTAGGACAAGAAAGCCTTGATAAGCTTGATGATTATTTATGGATAGGCGCTTCGCTGGATGGAAAAATGTTAAAACAGTCTATAAAAATCAATGAAAAATGGATTCTAGTCATGGGTAGCGAAGCGCACGGTATCGATAAAAAAATAAAACCAAGACTTGATGAGATTTACACAGTTCCAAAACTGGGTGAAGGGGAGTCCCTGAATGTTGGAGTAGCGATGGGTATTATCTTGAGTAAGATTCTTTAATAATTGGTTGCTTTCACCATTGACTAAATAAGTATTAATTTTAAATGTTATGGATAATATAGATATAGAACCCTATGAGCCGAATTATATCAGTACCATTTGCTTTTGGAATCATAATTTTTTCTTTCCTATGCTCTCTTTTTATCGCTGGAATATTTAGCGCCTTAGATCCTGCAATACTATCAGGGGCTGATCTTGGAATATTCTCCTATCTGGCTTTGTTTTTTGCTCAAATATTCCTTGTAGCACCGGTTGCGTTTTTTTTATTTAAAAATGGGTATAAATTATCTGATAACTTCAGGTTTAACTCTGTTTCAAAAAATATACTTTTCTATTCTTTCGCACTTTCATTCGGAGTAGTTTTAATTTCGAGCGAATTAAATATTATTATAGATTCGATATTTCCTCTGCCTGATTCTTTTCTAAACCTTGATTCCCTTTTATCACCTGAAAACCCTTTTTCTCTAATTTTAGTATTTTTAACAGTTGTTATTGTCGCGCCGATTGGTGAAGAAATGGTATTTAGAGGATTTTTACAGCGTTTTTTGGAAACTTCTTGGAAGGATATAACCCGCTCTATTTTGGTCTCTAGTCTGTTTTTTACTTTGATTCACTTCAACCCTTACTGGGCAATTCAGATTTATCTAATGGGTCTAGTATTAGGGTATTTGTCGTGGTTGACAAAATCAATCTATCCATCTATATTGTTACACATGTCAATAAACGGAACGTCCATGTTGTTCATTTTTTTAGGTGAGGGAGCTGAAAACTCGCTTTTATGGAAAGGGCACATCAATCCTATATTATTGGTCATTGGAATTTTTGCAGCATGGTATGGTCTTAAAAATATGCATACAAATAAGCAGGTAGTTTCATGAAAAAAGAAATGTACAGTTCAGAGGTAACTCTTTTGAGAGACACTTTTAGAAGACTGCTTCGCAGACACGCTAAAACTAATATAGTTAAGCTAATTGACAAAACGCATCCCTCGGACCTTGCTTTAATATTCAGGTATTTTAATGATTCTGAGCAAGATGCAATTTTTTCTAGTATGCTAGCCTCTGAAGATACCGTAAAATTTTTATATGAACTCGATGAGTCCATAGCAACGAGACTGATTGAAAACGAAACACCTGAAAGAC
>Ga0209036_1000831_pt1 | contig 13230 bp, 10 predicted proteins | sample MarorgKNORR_S2LV_3_FD_188222 | JGI IMG/M metagenome (GOLD analysis project Ga0209036, IMG submission 188222) | Marine microbial communities from the Southern Atlantic Ocean, analyzing organic carbon cycling - DCM_A/KNORR_S2/LV (SPAdes) (version 2) | ecosystem: Environmental > Aquatic > Marine >... | reverse complement strand
CCTCGCCCAGAGACTGAAAGGCTTATCGATATATCTCTAGAGTGTATTAAGCAAATCAATAATCCTAAAATTCTTGAGGTGGGTACAGGATCAGGTTGTATTGCAATTTCATTAGCATTAGAACGAGAAGATGCTCAAATAGTATCTATTGATATATCAGAAAGTGCTCTTGAAAAAGCAAAAGAAAATGCCAAGTATCATAAAACAACAAATGTAAGCTTATCTAAAGTTGATATTTTAAATGATTTACCAAGAGGTAAATATGATATGCTAATATCAAATCCACCTTATATTTCATATGATGAAATGCAAACTATAATGGTTGATGTAAAAGATTTTGAGCCTGAATTAGCGCTAACTGATTTTAAAGACGGTCTACAGTTTTACGCCAGACTTTCAGATATTGGTCCCTTGCTTATTAAAAAGGATGGTTGGATGTTACTTGAGGTTGGCATAAATGATCACTCAAAAAAAGTTTTGAACTTATTTAAATCGAAAGGATTTAAAGATATTGATTTACTATCTGACTATAACAACAACAAAAGAGTTTTAAGGGTTAAAATTTAAATGAAATCAGAATTTGTACATTTACATAATCACTCTGACTACAGTCTGCTTGACGGTGCTCAGACAGTTCAAACCCTTGTAAACACCATCGATGATTTAGGCATGGACTCTGTAGCGCTTACTGAACATGGTAATCTTTTTAGCGTTATACCTTATTATAAATCTGCAAAAAAAGCTGGAGTAAAACCAATCATTGGCTGTGAAGTATATGTTGCTGTTGGAAGCAGATTTGACAAAAAAACGACAGCTGAAGGAGGATGGGGAAATAATCACCTTGTCCTATTAGCTCAAAATTATACTGGCTACCAAAACCTAATGAAACTTGTAACACTCGGGTATCTAGAGGGATTCTATTACAGACCAAGAATTGACATAGATTTACTTAAAGAGCATAGCGAGGGGATCATTTGCCTTTCTGGTTGCCTGAAAGGTGAAATACCAGAAAAAATGATAAAAGGTGACTGGGCTGGAGCGAAAAAAGCAGCTCTTCGTTTTTCAGAAATTTTTGATGATCGCTTCTACCTTGAAGTGCAAAATCATGGAATCCCGGAAGAGATACAAAATATTGAAAATATGAAAAAATTAAGTCACGAGCTTAATTTACCAATGGTATGTACCAATGATGCGCACTACGCAAAACATGAGCATTGGGAAGCGCATGATGTTCATATATGTCTCGGAACTGGAAAAGATAGAGATGATCCAAATAGGCTTAGGTATGCAACTCCTGAATTTTATTTTAAGACTCAGGACCAAATGTTTCATATGTTTAAAGATGTACAAGGAGCAATTGAAAATACTAGGAAAATTGCAGATAGCATTGATCTTGAAATTCCAATGGGTGATTATCATTTACCAAATTTCCCAATTCCAAATGATGCAGAAAATTCAAATCCAGATCACTATTTAAAATCTTTATGTGTAAAAGGCGTACAAAATAGATATGGTGATTATACTCCTGAACTTGAAACAAGACTAAATCATGAATTAAATGTAATAAAGAAAATGGGATTTGCGGGATATTTTTTAATTACTGCTGATTTTGTAAAATATGCTAAAGATAATATGATACCAGTTGGACCAGGTCGTGGTTCAGCAGCAGGTAGCTTAGTTTCATACTCTCTGGGTATTACTACCGTAGATCCAATTCGCCATAAGCTTCTATTTGAGAGATTTTTGAACCCCGATAGAATAAGTATGCCTGATATTGACATAGATTTTTGTATTGAAAGGCGCGGGGAGGTAATTGATTATATAAAGAATCAATATGGAGAAAACTCTGTAACTCAAATCATTACTTTTGGAAAAATGAAAGCAAGACAAGTAGTAAGAGATGTCGGAAGAGTTTTGGGTTACTCTTTTGGAGAGACAGATAAGTTAGCAAAGATGATCCCAACCACACTAAATATTACTTTAGAGGAAGCCCTAGATCAAAGTCCTGAGCTTTTAGCAGCCTCAAAAGGAGAGTTCAAAGAATTGTTGGATTATTCTAAAGTTTTAGAGGGAATGAATCGTCATGCATCAATTCATGCTGCAGGCGTTGTAATTGCACCAGGCGAATTGACAGACTATGTGCCTCTGTATAAGTCAACTCAGGGAGATATTACTTCTCAGTACGATATGAAAGGTCTTGAGGAGCTTGGCTTGTTGAAGCTTGATTTTCTTGGACTACGTAATCTCACTGTAATTGACAATGCTATAAAGCTAATTAAAGATGGTGGTAATGATATTGATATTGAAAATATTCCATTCGATGATCAGTCGGTATATAAGCTATTCACTAAAGGACTAACCATTGGTGTTTTTCAATTTGAATCATCAGGAATGAGAGAATTTCTAAAGAAGCTTAAGCCAACAGCCATAGAAGATCTAATAGCTATGAATGCACTTTACAGGCCAGGACCAATGAATAACATTGATGATTTTATCAAAAGGAAGCACGGTAAAAAAGAAATACAATATTTGCATCCAAGCATGGAAAACATCCTTGAAGAAACTTACGGGATTATTGTTTATCAAGAGCAGGTAATGCAAATAGCCAACGAGATCGCAGGGTTTTCATTGGCTGAGGCAGATATAATGCGCAGAGCCATGGGTAAAAAAATCAAAAAACTAATGGATGAGTTAAAAGTAAAATTTATTGATGGTGCTCAAAAGAAAAATAACATTCAGCCTGAAACCGCTAAGCAAATATATGAATTGATTGAAAAATTTGCTGAATATGGATTTAATAAAAGCCATTCAACAGCATATGCCTACGTTGCATATCAAACCGCATGGTTAAAAACACACTATCCAGCAGAGTTTATGAGTGCAAACCTAACAAGTGAGATGTCAAATATTGATAGAGTTGTAATACTTATAAATGAGTGTCGAAAGATGAAGATTGACGTTAACCCACCAGATGTAAATGTTTCTTCAATTGATTTCAGGCCTGTAAATAATAACACAATATCATTTGGTCTCAATGCCATTAAAAATGTTGGAACTAAAGCTCTTGAACAGATTATAGAATCTCGGCATGACAAAAAGAAGTACAAATCAATATTTGATTTTACCGCAAATGTTGCACTAAAAACTGTTAACAAAAAAGTCTTAGAAAGCTTAATCATGTCAGGAGCAATGGACTCTCTTGAAGGAAATAGGGCGCAGAAATTCAATGAGATTGAAGTTGCTCTTAGGTATGGACAAAGCGAGCAGGATACTAAATCTAAAAATCAGGTTGATTTGTTTGGCGGAAGTGCGGGATCGACATCTAATCAATCAATGATGCCTACATTAAGTGAAATTGAAGAATGGCCTGAAAGTAAAATGCTGGAAAATGAAAAAGAGGTATTAGGCATGTATATCTCAGGTCATCCATTGCTAAAATATGCTGATGACTTAGAGGAGCATTCAAACTTCGACTTTACCGAAAAGATAAACCCTAGAAATCAAGATAAAGTCAGAATTGGTGGCGCCATCTCAGACTTAAAACTTCATTTTGATAAAAAGAATAATCAGATGGCCTTTTTCAAGCTAGACTGCCTTGGAGGACAAGCAGAAATATTGGTGTTTAGCAGTGTTTTTTCTAAATATAAAGATTTAGTTAAAAATGATAGTGTCGTTTTTGTTAAGGGTAAGAAAACAGATGAAACTGATTTCTCCGATCTTAAGCTAATAGCAGAAGAAATTGTTACAGTAGAAAAAGCTAAAGAGATTTATTCGAAGAATATAAATATTAAGATAGACCTAAATAACGCCAACCTAGATATAGTAAAAATTTCAAAATTAGCCAAGGACCATAAGGGTAAATGCGGATTAATGTTCCATACATCTGGTGAAAATGGAAGAATGCAACGCATAATTGCTCACAATATAAAAGTATCTTCTAGCAAATCTTTTTTAAATGAAGTAAGGGGCGTATGCGGAAAAAAGAATGTGTGGATTTCAGAGTGAAAAATATTAATATTGTTATATGAACAGAAAAATCAGAATTTTAATGGCTAAGCCAGGTCTTGATGGCCACGATCGAGGAATTAAGGTTTTGGCTTCTGCATATAGAGATGCTGGCATGGAAGTAATTTATCTTGGCTTAAGACAAACTCCAGAAATGATTGTTGCATCCGCACTTCAAGAAGATGTAGATGTAATTGCTCTTTCAAGTCTTAATAATGCTCACATGACAATCTTTCCAAATGTTTTGAAAATAATGAATGAAAAAGGATTGGATGATGTTTTGCTGGTTGGAGGTGGAATAATACCAAAAAAAGACATGGAAGAACTAGAAAGTCTTGGGATGGGAAAATTATTTGGCCCTGGAACTCCTGTAGAAGAAACATTAAATTATATAACAAATTGGGTCAAGGAAAATAGAAGATAAATGGATATAAACAACCAGACAGAATTAGAATTATACTTTGCAGATCATTTTGATACAGTCCTTTTTCCAGTTCTCGCTGATATCTACCAAAGCAAGGCTGACTATGTTAGGGCAAAAAGAGTATGTGAGATTGGTTTAGAGCATCACCCAGAATCTGTTGATGGACAATTTATTTTATCTCAAGCTGAGATGGCCCTTGGCAATCTAAATGTCGCAGAAAAGTTGCTAAAAAAAGTATTAGAAAAAATTCCATCGCACCAGCCAGCAGCAGCAGCACTACCTGTTCTCCAAGAGCAACTGGGTAGATCAAAGAACACCTTAGCTGATAGCTGGAAGCGTGCAAAGGACGTAGATCCAAGCAACGAATTTGCTAGTGATTTTTTATCTCCAAAAACCTCAAAAAAGAATAAAAAGAAAGAAGTAATTCCTGCAGATATTATGATTGAAAAAGCTTCAATTAGTCCTCGACTTGCTACTTTTACATTAGTGCACGTTCTTAAGGGTCAAGAGCTCTATCAAAGAGCACTTGATGTACTTGACATTCTTGAGCAAAAAGGAGAAAATAAAAAACAGATTGAAGCTGAAAGAAAATCGATCCAGTCTCTGATATAATTTCCAATTCAAGTTATAATCTATGGATTTTAAAAAAGGAATCGAACATCTACGCAAGTCCGATAATAAACTTGCTAAAATCATTGAAGAATATCCAGAGCCCAAAATAAGTAAGACAAAATTTCATTTTCAATCTTTGGTAAGAAATATTATCTACCAACAATTAAGTACAAAGTCTGCATTCGCAATTCATAACAGATTTAAAAAACTTTTTTCTTCTTCAACAATAAATCCAAAAGACGTTATTTCAATATCTATTAATAATCTTAGAGAAATCGGCTTATCAAGGCAAAAAATAAATTATATCCAAATACTTGCATATGAGTGGCCCGCTATTAAAAAAAAATTTGCTGATATAGATTCACTTGATGATACCGCTATTGGAAAAGAACTGATGAAGGTTAAAGGAATAGGGCAGTGGACAGTTGACATGTTTCTTATTTTTTCTTTAGCTCGACCCGATGTTTTCCCAACTGGCGACCTTGTCATTCAAAAGGGTTATGCAAAACTTTATAACATGAAAAATCTTCCTAAAAAGGATGAAATGCTAAAAGGTTCACAGAAATGGAAGCCATACAGAACTTTAGCATGTTTGTATCTTTGGGAAATAATAGATGGCCCCTTTGAATGGTAATTGTTCTAAATAAAGTATTATTATTCATTTTTACATTTTTAATTATTGAAAATAGTTTTAAATCAATCACCTCATATGAATATAATAATTCGTCTAAATCATATGATAAATATAATGTAACAATATATAGAGATACATGGGGAGTGCCTCACATTTTTGGAGACAAGGACGAAGATACTGCTTATGGTTTAGGCTATGCGCATGCGGAGGACGATTTTAAAACAATACAAGATATTCTTATTGCGGCTAGAGGAGATTTGGCCGAATACCATGGAAGGTCTGTAGCTGCAAACGATTACATGGTAAAATTATTAAAAATTTGGGACGTCGTTGAAAAGAATTATGACAATGGTTTATCCAAAGATGTGATCCGAATTAGTGAAGCATATGCGGATGGAATTAATCATTATGTATCACTTTATCCTGATAAGGCATTTAAAGGGGTATTTCCTGTACAAGGAAAAGATATAGTTGCAGGGTTTATACATAGAATGCCGTTAATGTTTGGTTTGGATGGCGCTCTATCAGGGCTAGCATCTGGTAATTATCCAAAAAAGAATAAAGATTCTTCTTCTGCACTGTCTAGCAACATTCTAAATCAGAGAATGTTGGGGTCAAATGTTATAGCAGTATCTCCAGTTCGATCAGAAGATAAACATACTCGATTATTAATTAATTCTCACCAGCCTTGGTCAGGCCCAGTTGCGTGGTACGAAGCCCATTTACATAGCAATGAAGGATGGAATATGGTGGGAGGCCTTTTTCCTGGTTCGCCGGTTGTATTAGTTGGTCACAACGAAAATTTAGGATGGAGCCATACTGTAAATAGTCCCGATTTAATTGATATTTATGAATTAACTATTAATCCAAAAAATCCCAATCAATATTTTTTTGATGGTAAATATGAAAATTTTGAATTGTCCGAAGCTAAAATAAAAGTGAAAATATGGGGACCTGTTAAATGGACATTCAAAAGAAAAGTATATAGATCAAAACATGGACCTGTTATCAAAAATGATCATGGGTTCTTTGCTATAAGATACTCTGGGCATGATGAATTTCGATATTTAGAGCAATGGTTTAGAATGAATAAGTCAAAAAATTTCAACGACTTCGAAAATGCTTTAAAATTAATGTCAATTCCAATGTTCAATACAATTTATGCAGATAAAAAAGGAAATATATTCTATCTATACAATGCCTTGTTTCCTGAAAGAAAGGATGGGTATACATGGCAAGGGGACCCGCTATCTGGTGATACTTCAGAAAATTTGTGGAAAGATTATTTACCCTATACGGCTCTTCCTAAAATATTAAACCCTAAATCCGGTTTTTTACAAAACTGTAATAGCTCCCCATTTCTCACAACAACAGGCAATCAAAATCCCGATGCTAATCTATATAAAAAAAATCTAGGTATCGAGAGATTTCAAACGAACCGTGCTCTTCGAGCAATTGAAATATATGGAAGTGATATTTCTATTAATCGAAATGAGTTTTACAACTACAAGTATGATACTAAATATTCAGAAGCATCAGTTTTGGTGAGGAATCTTAAAAGATTTTTGTTGGAAGCAGAAACGATAGATAAAGATGTTAATAAAGTTCTCAATATTCTTAAGGAATGGAATTATGAAACAGACAGTCTAGCAATTGGTGTCCATTATGCGCTAGATGCGATTAAGCCAGTATACAATCCTGATGACTATATTTATAATTATGAATTGATTATGAAGCGTTTAACAGAAAGCGTTAAGAAAACAAATGAACATTTTGGAAAATTTGATATTAGATGGGGTGAGATTCAAAGATTAAAGCGAGGTAATAAAAACATGCCACTAAGTGGTGGACCAGATATACTCAGGGCAATATATACCAAAGGAGATAAGGGTCAGAGAAAAGCTATTGCTGGAGACTGCTATTTTCAAATTGTAGAATGGAGTCCAAACGGAGAGGTAAGCTCACAAAGCATTCATCAATATGGCTCAGCTACACTAGATTCATCTTCAATTCATTATGACGATCAAGTTGAGCTATTTTCAACCAATAAAATGAAACCAGTTTGGATGAATATAAAAGATATTAAATTAAACCTGCTTAAATCGTACTCACCAGGTGGTGAAAAAAGGCCCTAAGGAGAAGTCATGAAAAAATTCTTATTATTTTTTGTCAGCCTTTCATTTGTATTTGCAGATAAGCCAATAACCGCTAAAGATATTATTAATCTTGAATATATAAGTCAGCCGGCTATCAATATAGGTGGAACCCGGATTGCTTATGTTAAGATAGTTCCCCCCTCAAAAAACTCCAAAAGTAGAAGTTCATTTAGAGAGGTATGGGTAACGGATGTTGATGGACTAAATCAAAGAAAATTTACATCAACTCCAAATAATAGTTGGTCGCCACAATGGACTCCTGATGGCAATCTCTCTTTCTTGTCTTTAAGAAAGGCTCATCACAAGTCGACACAGATATACACAATACCAACTGACGGAGGCGAGGCATTTCCATTGACAAACCATGAAAGTGGTATTGGTTCTTATAAATGGTCCCCTAACGGAAGATGGATAGCATTTATATCAAAAGACGAAGAAAGCCCAGCAACAAAAAAGATGAAAAAAGATGGATATGACATGGTAGTAATGGGTAAAGAGCAGCTTTATAATCGGTTGTGGATTTATGACATTGAAACGAAATCACATGAAACAATTTTTAGACAAGACCTTAATGTGTCTTCATTTGAATGGTCAGAAGACAGCAAATTCATTGTTTTTCAAGCCGCTGAAAAAGTAGATACCGATATTGAATATCTAGAGAGTTCTTTGTACCTAGTCAAGGCGCCTAGCGGAAATCCCAGAAAAATTGCTGAAACGCCTGGAAAGCTTTCAAGCATGTCGCTATCTCCAAACTCAGAGCAATTAGTTTATTTAGGTGCAACATCATATAATGACCCATTGGCTCAAAGCATCTATGTTCATAATATTAAAAATGGCAAATCTAAATTGATTACCCCAGGATTTAAGGAGTCTTTTGTAGATGTCGATTGGATTGATGATCAAACAGTTATTGGTCTATCGCAAAGAGGGACTAAAACCGTTTTATCAACAATATTTCTTGCAAATAACCTTCCTGAAGATGTTTTTAATCAGAACGATGTACTAGCTCCAGATGAAATTATATCCAGCTTTTCATTTCATAGATATACAAAACAGCTTGTTGTCACCGCAAATAGTCGAAAGAACCCAAATGAACTGTATGTTGGTTTATATAATTCTAAAAAAATGAAAAGAATAACTTTTTCAAATCCAGCATTATCTAACATACAGCTATCAAAACAAGAAACAATATCCTGGAAGGCAAGAGACGGCAAAACAATTGAGGGCGTACTAACCTATCCATTGGTGTATCGCGATGGAAAAAAATACCCCTTGATTCTTCAGATTCATGGTGGACCTGAAGGTGTTAGCCAGGATGGCTGGAATACAAGACCAACATATCCAGTTCAATTGTTAGCAGCCAATGGTTATTTTATTTTAGAGCCAAATTATAGAGGAAGCGCTGGAAGAGGAGTAGAATTTTCAAAAGCAGATCATGATGACCTTGGTGGTGAGGAGTTTATCGATGTTCTTCAGGGCATTGATAATTTAATTAAAAAAGGTTTTGTTGATGAGAATCAGGTTGGTACAGGCGGCTGGTCTTATGGTGGTTATTTTTCTGCCTTAGCAGCAACAAAGTACTCATCACGATTTAAAGCGTCGATGGTTGGAGCGGGATTGACCAATATGATAAGCTTTATAGGTACGACCGATATTCCGTATGAAATGTCAGTTGTTCATTGGAATCAATGGTGGTTCGACAATCAACAATTGCATTGGGACAGGTCACCTTTGTCGCATATAAATAAAGCCAAAACACCAACACTAATCATCCATGGTATGCGTGATGTTAGAGTTCATCCAGAGCAAGGCATGGAGCTTTGGCAAGCTTTAAAAATTAAAAATATTGAAACAGAGTTTGTTTTGTATCCTAGAGAACCACATGGCTTATTAGAAAGACCCCACCAATTAGATTATATGAATAGATTGGTAGATTGGTACAAAAAATATGTTAAATAGAATTACTTCATTTATATTAATACTGTTTGCTGTAGGTTCGTTTACTAGGGCCGAGGAAAAAATTGTAACAGAAATTATACTTGAAGGTTCTGTGAACGATAGAACATTAGAAATGTCAGGACTAACATGGTACAAAGATGATTTAATACTTTTACCACAATACATCGATTACGATGACCCTGCTTTTTATTCAATTTCTAAGCATCAATTGAATAATTGGTTAAATCAAAAGCTACCTGAACCAATAGTTCCGCAAAAAATAAAAATTAAACTACCGGATTTCAGAAAAAGTATAAAAGGATATCAAGGGTTTGAAGCAGTATGTTTTGATGGAAGGAACGTTTATCTAGTAATTGAGTCAAAAGACAATGATTTTATGAGAAGTTATATTGTTAAGGGAGAAATCAATAGAGACAATTCACTTATTGAAATTGATAATGATTCACTAACCGAGATAACGGTTCCTGTAAATATTAAAAATATGGGTTTTGAAAGTTTGGTCAGATACAGAAATCAAATATTAGTCATTTTTGAGGCAAATGGTAAAAATGTTTATCCTGAGCCAAAAATCGTTTCATTTAATAGGTCACTTACAAAATCAAAGCTCTTAGAGTTTGAAAACCTGGAGTATCGATTGACTGATGCAACAAAAGTTGATAATAAAAGTAGGTTTTGGGCTCTTAACTTTTACTGGCCAGGTGAGAAAAAAAGACTCAAACCAGCTCTTGATGAGGTCTTGATGAATATTGATGAAGGAGCAACACATAAAATGTACGAACATGTTGAAAGACTCGTAGAGTACAAGATCTATAAAAATAAAATACAGAGAACAACTAAAGATCCTGTTCAATTTGTGATTAATGAAGAATCAAGAAATTGGGAAGGCGTTGTGCGTTTCGATAATAAAGGTTTTATTGTGGTTGTGGATGAATACCCAAGAACAATATTAGCATTTGTTAAAAATAAACTAAAATAATTTTCTAATATCACCTTCCCATCCTACAGCCAATGTTAGGGATGACGCATCTGTTTGTTCCCGTATTAAGAAATCTTCAACTTCTATATTTAAATTTACATATACGTTTTTGTTGAGGGGAAAAATTACCTCAAAAATATATTGATTTCTCGAAAGATTGCTTTGGACAATTTCACTTATTTGTTGAAAGTGCTCATATTCTAACTTGCTAGAAAACCAATTAGTATTGTGATCCCAAAAAATACCACCTTTTAAATATGATGTTTTTCTTGTTGCGTTTAAATAATCCGACATATCAAAGCCATGACCTACCTCAACATTAATTAATCCATTTTTGTATTGGTTAGCAAAGTATCCGAATCCTTGATTATAGTGATATTGAAGATCCATATCTACACGAGTATTCTTTCTTATAGAAGTAATTGTATATCTATAAAATTTTGAATTAACACCGTACTTATTGCTGGACTTATATCTTAAATAAACAAATGACTGATTTTGAATTCCGTATGCAAATAGTCTAAGATCTTTGTATGTAACATTAGTCTTTCTATTAAATCGAAAAAACCCAAAGACTCCGCTTGTAGAGTCTACACTGACTGAGCCAACGCGACTATACTGTTTCCATTCTGTAGAATCTGACTGAGCATTCAAATGTGACAATAAAATAATAATTAAAAATGAAATAAATTTCATTGTTTGATTTTCTTACCGTTTTCCATCACCTTTATAGAGGCGATGGTAAAAATTAACGTCATTAGTGATGCAATTAAAAAACTGTATAATGGGTCGGAATCAGAAATACCTAAAATCGTATACCGCAAACCATTAATCATATAATATATCGGATTGAACATGCTTAATAGTTGTGCCCATTCAGGAAGCATCTTTATGGAATAAAATATCCCACCTAAAAAACTAAGAGGGGTAAGGATAAAATTTTGCATTGTAGCCAATTGATCCCAGCTTTCAGATAGTTGACCTAATAATAAACCAATGCTTGAGAATGCCCAAGACACTATAAAAATAAACGCAATAGTTTGGAATGGGTTTTCCACAGTCATACCACCTATTAAAATTCCTACAACCATAATTAGAATCCCATTGATTGTTCCTCTTACCATCCCTCCAATAATATACGCCATTGAAATTTCAAAGCTTGATAAAGGTGCTTGTAAAATATCAGGTAATTGTCCAAGTAGTTTCATTTGCAGCATTGAAGAGGAAGAGTTTGACGTTGCGTTTGTAAGTGCATTCATCATAATTAGTCCAGGCAGAATAAACAGAGTGTAAGGAATGCCATCAATATTGTCTATTCGCTTTTCAAGGGTAAATCCAAAAATCAAAATATACAGAATGGATGAAATAAGGCCCGGAACTATTGTCTGTCTCCATACAGAAAAAAACCTACCTACTTCTCTAAATGTGAGCGTTTTAAATCCAACCCAATTCATTTATTGATTCCCTTTCCAGTTAGATTTAGAAATACGTCTTCAAGGGATGATTTATCTGTTTCAATTCGCTGAATATGCGCCCCAGACTCGCTCAGAATTCTAATAATTTTTGGCATATCTCCTTCAGGGTCTTTAGTTGAAAAATGAATTCTTTTATCATCATCGGTGTACATATAGTCATGTAAAATACTTTCTAGCCCTTGAAATGACTCAGAAAGAAAAATCGTAATTCCCGATGTAGCATCTTTACCTATTAATTCTTTTGGAGAGCCCTCTGTTACTACTTTTCCAGAGTCAATAATAGCAACTTTGTCACACAGCATTTCAGCTTCTTCAATATAATGTGTGGTAAGAAGAATAGTTTTCCCCTCATTATGCAGTTCAGAAAAGAACCTCCACAACTCATGCCGCAATTCAACATCAACACCCGCAGTAGGTTCATCAAGAATCAAAATTTTTGGGTCATGTACAAGTGCTTTTGCTATCTGAAACCTGCGTTTCATTCCACCAGAAAGTTGACGAATTCTGGCATTACGTTTTTCTTTCAGACCCAACCTGTCTAAAAGACCCTCAACTCGGTCAATTGCATCAGCGCTCTTAATGCCATAATAACCTGCTTGAAATAAAAGTAATTTATCCAATGGGAAAAACCAGTCTTGAGTAAATTCTTGAGCGGAAATTCCAACTTGCCTTCTTGTAAATCTAAAATCGGTTACTGTATCTGAACCGAAAACTTTAGTTTCACCCGCATCCTTACGAACTAAACCCGTAAGGATATTAATTGTTGTTGTTTTGCCAGCTCCATTAGGACCCAATAAACCAAAAAACTCGCCCTCCCTAATGCTGATGTCGACCCCCTTAAGTGCGACAGTACCAGAATAGCTCTTTCTTAAATCTTTTATTGTTATTGCATCCATTTGTTTTAAACAGCCTATGTATTGTTAATTGAAGAAGTATATATACTAATAAAAAGTACGATGATTTATTTATCAATCATTTCCAAAAATTGA
>Ga0209036_1000830_pt1 | contig 13246 bp, 14 predicted proteins | sample MarorgKNORR_S2LV_3_FD_188222 | JGI IMG/M metagenome (GOLD analysis project Ga0209036, IMG submission 188222) | Marine microbial communities from the Southern Atlantic Ocean, analyzing organic carbon cycling - DCM_A/KNORR_S2/LV (SPAdes) (version 2) | ecosystem: Environmental > Aquatic > Marine >... | reverse complement strand
AACACCATAAATACCTGATAATTGAGTTGAGGCAAGAATAATACCAGCTAATATAACAATAGGAATTACAACTGATTGCATTCCAACTGATAATCCTGAAATCATTACTGTTGCAGAACCAGTTTCTCCTGATTCAGCAATTTTTTTAACTGGACTACCGCCTGTGTAATATTCTGTAATAAGTCCAATTAAGACTCCTCCAACTGCGCCAGCGATAACACACCACCATACATTCATCCCAACTCCATTAAAAGAGTCGATTATGAAATAAGCCATAGCCACAAATATAACTGGCGCTAAAAGAGTTCCAGATCTCAATGCACTCGCAGGAGCTTTTGCTGACTGAAGCTTAACTATAAATATTCCGATTATTGATGCTATTAAACCAGTTGATGCTAAGGCTAGAGGTAGCATCATCATATCTTTATTACCTAAAGTATAAGCTATAGCTATTGATGCAATCATAGAACCACAATATGACTCAAATATATCTGAACCCATCCCAGCAACATCACCAACATTGTCACCTACATTGTCTGCTATAACACCAGGGTTTCTTGGATCATCCTCAGGGATGCCAGCTTCAATCTTGCCAACAAGATCAGCTCCAACATCTGCACTTTTTGTAAAAATTCCTCCGCCTACTCTGGAAAAAAGTGCTACTACAGATGCTCCCATGGCAAAACCTTCAAGCTTGTGAGGATCAATTTCAGCTGGTATGTAGAAATAATACAAGCCACCTAAGCCTATTAGACCGAGTGATGCCACACAGAGACCCATTATCGAGCCACCATAAAAAGAAACTGTTAAAGCTGCTGCAGGACCATCTTTTTGTGCGGCTGTCGCAGTTCTTACATTTGCTTTAGTTGCAGCATACATTCCTATAAACCCTGCTATTGATGAACATAAAGCACCAACAATCACAGCTATTGCTGTGTAAGGACCTAACGCAAACCAAGCTAAGCCAACTATCACTGTCATAAAAATAAACAGATATTTATATTCTGTTTTCATAAAGGTTAATGCTCCAGTATGAATCTGGTCACCAATCTTCTTTACCTTATCTTCTCCATCAGGATATTTCATTACAAGCATATAAACTACATATGCCATGGCCATACCCAATAGACCTAAAACTGGTGAAATTATTAAATTATCCATATAGAAAACCCCTTATTTTTTAATAAAGCATTCTAGCAAATAATTTATAAGAAAACGTATATTTTGTTCTATTTGTTGAATACTTCTTCGTCTAAAAGATTTTCTGAATATGCCACAATACAAGCAACTGCAGAATCTCCAGTAACATTAACTGATGTTCTAATCATGTCTAAAATTCTATCTACAGCTAAAATCAAACCAATTGCGTCCAAAGGAAGTCCCAATGAACTTAAAATTAGCGCTAAAGTAATTGTTCCTGCAGACGGTACTGCTGCTGCTCCAATAGAAGCGACCATAGCAAGTAATACTATTTGAATATATTCAATCATAGATAAGTCTACTCCCGCAGTGCTTGCAATAAACATTGTTGCCAATCCCTGCATTATTGCTGTTCCATCCATGTTAATAGTAGCGCCTACTGGAATAACAAAAGATGAGACATCTTTTTTTACACCAAGATCATCAGTGACTGTTTTTAGTGTTACAGGAATGGTGGCAGCGCTAGATGATGTTGAAAATGCAAACAAGGCAACGTTTCTCATTTTTTTAAAGAAAATAATTGGATTCAAATTTGCAAATATTTTTAAAATTAATGAGTAGGTAAAAATAAGATGAAAGAACAACACAAAGATTAATATAAGAACATATTGGATTAAATCTCCAAAGATATTTAAGCCATGGTCCATTACATAACTTCCCATCAAGCAAAAAACTCCAATCGGAGCAAAACTCATTATTATTAGGACTATTTTCATAAATACGATATTTAGCCTTTCAAAATTTTTAGAAAGGTTATCTGTTAGATCATCAGTAAGGTTTAAAGCTATGCCAAATAATATGCTTATAAATACAATGCCAAGCATATTATTTTCTACAAAAGCGCCAAAAATATTATTTGGAAAAATTCTTAATACAGTATCATATAAACTAGCCTCCCCAGAGGGAGCGTTAAATGATCCTACCTCCCCCTCATAACCTGAGATATTAAAAACCCATCCAAAAAATATGGCTATTATTACAGCGAATGCAGTTGTAGTTAGATAAAGTACAACCGTTTTAGATGCGATTGATCCAAGCTTTACCATATTTGATAAAGAGGAAATACCAGAAACTAAGGAAAAGAAAACTAGAGGAACAACAATTAATAAAAGTAGGTTCTTAAATATCTGTCCGCCTAAGTTAAAAAGATATTTTTCAATGCCTTGAAAAATTGATTGAGAAATTGAATCTTGGAAATAGAAAAATATTGAAGCTATTAAAACACCAGCGAACATACCAGCCAAAACATTTCTAGTTAAATTTTTTGGAGGATCTAATTGGCTCATGTTATCTCTATCATATCAAAATCTTCTTTTCCGACACCACACTCAGGACATAACCAATCTTCAGGAACATCCTCCCATGCAGTTCCAGGTTCAATTCCATCATCAGGCCAACCTAATTCTTCATCATATATTAGCCCGCAGACAATACATTCCCATTTTTTATAATTCATAAAGTGCTAAAAATTAAGTTATTTCGTTTATAACAAGGAGGCTATAATATCAGATTTAACCATTAAATTAATGAAGCTAAAGCAAAAATCTTCTTGGATAACATATAGAGAAATGTTGGATCAAGTCACAAATAACTCCATAAAGTCTTGGCTGATCGAAAACGGTCCAATCACAAAAAGGATTTCAGCAAATGAAGATTTCGAATTAAATTTAATACGTGATGAAATTGATAAAGTTGATGAAATGGATAAAAAATATTTAGGTAATGATGTTGGAGATATTAAAGTAAGAGAGGTTATCCTGTTAGGTAACAAAATTCCTAAAGTTTATGCTAAATCATTGATACCAGTTGATACAATTGAAAAGGGATTTTCAAAATTAGGAAGTCTTGGAACCAAGCCCTTAGGTGACATTCTATTTGAAAAAGATATATTTAATAAGACTGATACTATATATTCTACTTTCTCAGATGAAGTTAATATATTTTGGGGAAGAAAAACAAAGTACTTAGTTAAAAATCTTCCCTTTTCAGTCATGGAAATTTTTTTAATAGATGAATGAGAACTAAAATTCGCTCTTTTATAGAACTTGCAAGACTAGATAAGCCTATAGGAATATATCTCCTTCTATGGCCATCTTTATTGGGATATGTTTTAGCAGGAACAAATTCTGAACTTCAGTTTAGAAACTTTTTAATAGTTGTAATAGGCTCTATCTTAGTTAGATCCTGTGGCTGTGTTATTAATGATATTAGCGATTATAAAATAGATAAGCTTGTTGAAAGAACATTAAAGAGGCCTCTTGCATTGGGTTCAATTTCTTTAATTGAAGCATGGTTATTTTTCGTAGTCTTAAGCATTTTTTCTCTTTTACTTCTGCTTCAAACAAATTCTCTAACTATGAAGATTTCTATATTTTTTGCTTTTTTAATAATCTTATATCCACTCACGAAAAGATTCTTTGTTGCACCACAGTTCATTCTTGGAATTACATTTGGATCTGGTTCAATTATTGCGTATTCACTTGAGTCAAATATCTTCTCAATGTCTCTCGCAATTTTATATTCTGGAATAATCGCTTGGATAATTAGCTTCGATACTTATTATGCTTTGGAAGATAAAAATGATGACGAACAGATAGGAGTAAATTCTACAGCAATTTTATGGGGCGATAATTCAATAATATATTCGAAAACACTTCATCTATTTTTTTATGTATGTCTTTTAGCTATAGGATTGATAAATAGTTTTTCATACCTCTTTTATATATTTTTTTTCGTGCTGATATATCTTTTTATTCATCAGTCAAAAATTATTAAAGAAAAGAAATATATCGAAGCATTTAGAATTAATAATTGGATTGGCATTGTGGCCCTTGTTAGTTTCACGTTTGAAATTATTTACTTAAGTTAAATGAGCGCTAATTTTAATTTTATTGATAATTTTGACTCAATAGATGAGTCTCAATTTAATAAATTAATGCTTAAGAATGATGCTCCTTTTATTCAATATTCTTTTTTAAAGGCGCTTGAAAATTCCGGATGTGTGGGAAGAGATTTAGGCTGGACTCCCAAACATCTAGTGAAATCAAATAAAAATGTTTTGAGTGGTTTTTTGCCTATATATATCAAAAATAATAGTCATGGAGAGTTTGTTTTTGATCATTCATGGTCATATGCATTAAATAGAGCTGGAAGAAATTATTATCCTAAATTACTTACTGCCATACCCTTTACTCCATGTGAGACAAGAAAAATTATTACTGAATCTGATTCTAATGAATATGTTGAGAAAGTTATTGAGTTTATGGAAGAGAAAAATATTGAAACTTGGCATATCCTCTATCCAGATTCAAATTTAAAAGAGTTATTACTTCAAAACAGATTGATAGAACGTTTTGGATATAAATTTATATGGAAAAATAAGGGTTATGAAAAATTTGAAGACTATCTTAATATTTTTAAATCAAGACAAAGAAAAAATATTAAAAATGAAAGAAAAAAAATATCTGACTTAAATATCACTTTCCAAGTAAAAGAAAATGATTCTTTAACAATTAAAGACTGGGATGAGTTTTTTAAATTTTACAAAAATACTTATGAGGAGAGATTACAAAGGCCCTATCTAAATATAGATTTCTTTAAAGAAATACATAAATTTAGAAAAACCTTAAAGCCTGTTATTTTTTTTGCAATGCATAATGAGAAAAAAATAGCTGGATCATTATGCTTCATAGGCAATGAAACCCTCTATGGAAGGCATTGGGGATCTTCCTTCAACATTGACTCACTTCATTTTGAAACTTGTTTTTATCAAGGTATAGAATTCTGTATTAAGAAGAAAATTAAGTACTTTGATCCTGGTGTTCAGGGTGAACATAAAATAAGAAGGGGATTTGAACCAAAAAGAACTAGCTCATTTCACTACATTAAAGAGAATGACTTCAGAAGTGCTATAGTTGAATTTTGTGAAAAAGAACAAGTTGAAATTAAAAGATATTTGAAGGCATGTGAAAGATATACACCTTTTAATAAAGAATATAAAATTTAAAGATGATTAAATCTTTACCAAAAACAAGCCATCAACTTGCTGTTTGCGAGGCTAACTTTTTGAGATTAAAAAAAATACTTCAAGGGTTTTCTAAAAATAAATATTCATTTGAGACAATTAATCCAGACTCTTCCTCTAATCCAATAAACTTTTGTGTGTTGCAAAGAACTCAACACACATTAATCGTTGAAGCTAAGCAGAAGATTAAATTAAAAAAAATAGAAAGTCTTGTTATCAGAATACAAATTTCTTTAGACGCCAAATTAGCGGAAGTGATATCTTTTCAGGGTGAAAGAGCAGTTCCTTATTTTATGAAGGCACTTAAGACACAGTCAAAAGATGAAAAAATTCAACAAAATAGATTTTTAACAGAATGGCTGGAGAGTATATTTGCTAATGGTATCAATCCTCAAGTAAAAATCTGATGGTAAGAACAATTCTTTATTTTCATGGCTTCGCCTCATCCTCAGATTCTGACAAAGCAAAAATTATTAAAAATCATATATCTAAAATTTCTAAAAAAATAAAAATATTTATACCAGATCTTAGCAATAATTTTAAAGAAGCAAGTAATCAAATAAACAAGCTCTTGAAAAAAAGTGAGAAAGATTTTGTATTTATGGGGAGTTCTCTTGGAGGCTATTATGCAGATTTTTTTGCAAATATTAATAACTCAAAAGCAATCTTAATAAATCCTGCAATTCCTCCATTAAAAGGTTTTGAGGAATATCTTGGTGAAAATGAAAATTATTCCACAGGTGAGAAATTTAATGTTACTAAGGAAGATATAAAATTTTTAAGATCTCTTGTGGTTAAAAAATTTAACAATCAAAAAAATACCCTAGTCTTATTAGAATCTGGGGATGAAGTTTTGAATTACATAGAAACCGCTAAATACTTCAAAGGCTCAAATATAGATATAACCTATGGTGGTAGTCATACATATGAGTCCATTACTCAAAAGTTAGAAAAGATTGCTAAATTCTTAGATATTTAATAAATTGAGCCAATATTGAACAAAAAACTTTATTTTGCACAAAAATAATGCATAATAATATCAATATTTGTGCATTTATAATATTTAACAAAACAAATATTAAATCAAAATTTAAATTTTAGGAGAAATTAATGAAAACATACGAATATATTTGGCTTGATGGTTATCAGCCAGAACCAATGATGAGAAGTAAAGTTAAGGCTACTGAAGATGAAACACCGCCTGACTGGTCTTTTGATGGTTCATCTACTCAACAAGCAGAAGGCGGAAGCTCAGATTGTTTACTATTACCCGTTCAGACATATTCTAATCCTGATGGACATGACATTGTCATGACGCAAGTTCAAGCCGCTGATCATACAACTCATCCATCTAACTTTAGAGCAGCTGCTGCAGAAGTGGTTACAGATGAGTGGTGGTTTGGTTTTGAACAAGAGTACTTTTTTACTGATCCTCAGACAGGTGAACCTCTTGGATGGGAAGATGGTGAACCAAGAGAGCAAGGAGAATATTATTGTGGAGTTGGTGCAGGAAATGTTGTTGGAAGAGAAATTTCTGATACACATCTTCAAGCATGTCTTGATATGGGAATAACTCTAACCGGAACCAATGCTGAAGTAGCTCTTGGCCAATGGGAATACCAGTGTTTTGGTAAAGGTATTAAGGCAGCAGATGATCTATGGGTAAGTCGATACTTACTTTATAAAATTGCTGAAGAATTTGGCGTTGGTGTAAATATCCACCCAAAACCAAAAACAGGTGACTGGAACGGCTCTGGTATGCACTGTAACTTTTCAAATGAAGCAATGAGAACTGCAGGCTCTGAAGAGTTATTTACTTCTATGTGTGACAAGCTTGGTGAAGTTCACGAAGAAGGTATTGCTTCATATGGTTCAGATAATGATATGCGTCTTACAGGACTTCATGAAACTCAAAGCATTGATAAGTTCTCTTATGGTGTCAGTGACAGAGGTGCTAGCATAAGGATACCTGTCTACACTGTAGAACATGATTGGAATGGATACCTTGAAGACAGAAGACCTGCTTCAAATGCAGATCCTTATAAAATTTTGGCTCATATAGTAGGAACTCTTTCTAAGTAATTCTGATTTATTTAATCTGCCTCGTTAAAAGGGGCAGATTAGTACTAGTATGAAATTAGACATAAAAGAGCTAAATTTTTTAAATCAACTGACATCAGAAATCATAATTCTGAATAAAGATTTATATATCATTTGGCTGAATGATTCTGCATTAAATAAAGATTGGGTCATGCATTCAAATTTTAATAAAAATCTAATATCTGACCAACTATCCGATGAAACTAACTCATCTTTAATCAGTCTTTTAAAGAAAACGATAGAAAATACTGGATCTCAGACCAAAAGAGATTTTGAATTAGTTACATCAAAACAAAAAAAGAGAGAAATTGATATAACTGTTAGATGGAGTAATACATACAAATGTTTGATAGTAGAAATCTTATGTGTCGATAATCTAAATAAAATTATTGATTCCACTAAAACATTTTCTACTCAAAAAATAGCTGCAAATCTTGCAAGAACATTGGCCCATGAAGTAAAAAACCCTCTTTCAGGAATTAAAGGAAGTGCTCAAATTCTTAACAAGAAATTAAAAGATGATTTCTCTTCAAAATTTTTGAAAATAATTATTGATGAGACAGATAGACTAAATTCTATTGTAACTAAGATTCTTACTCCACCGTCTAAACCTAATCTAAGTTTATTTAATATTCATTCTGCTCTAGAACAAGTCTATGCACTTGCAGAAGCAGATAAGAATGACAATATTTTACTAACAAGAGACTATGATCCAAGTATTCCTGAAATCAATGGTGATGAAAACTTATTTATTCAAGCTATTCTAAACATTGTAAAAAATGCGCAGCAAGCAATTGAAAATACAGAAGATGCATCTATAACTATAAAATCACGAATTAAATACGGAAAACCAATAAATGGTTTAATTCATCAAACAGTATGCTGTATTGATATAAAAGATAATGGTCCAGGTATACCCTGTGATATCCACGACCAAGTATTCTTTCCAATGGTTTCTGTAAAAGAAAATGGCTCTGGTTTGGGTCTTACTATTGCACAGGACATAATAAGAATTCATGGTGGAGGAATTGTTTTTTCATCAAATCCAGGGGAGACAATCTTCTCTATTCAAATTCCAATAAAAGTAGAAGAAAAGGAAGCTAAAATTGCATAAAATTTGGATTGCAGATGACGACGAAGCGATTAGGCTTGTTCTTGAAGAAAGCTTAAAAGATTCAGGATTCAAAACAGAAAGCTTCTCATGTGGAGAGGATTTAATTAAAAAATTAGAAGACACCCAACCTGATCTAATTATTACTGATGTCCAGATGCCAGGTATGCTCGGCTATGATCTGCTAAAACATATCAATAATAATTTTGATAGCATCCCTGTAATAATCATGACTGCCTTTGCGGATATGCAAGCAGCTGTAGACTCTTTTGGTGGAGGCGCTTTTGAATATTTACCTAAGCCATTTGATCTTGAAGAAGCCACTGAAATTATTGAAAGAGCACTTGAAGAAAAGCCTAAAACAAAAGGTTTAAAACAAGATACCAAGTTAGACATTATTGGAGAATCTAATGCCATGCAAAATGTATATAGATCAATAGGTAAACTATCTAGCACAATTGCAACCGTATTAATTCAAGGAGAGTCTGGAACTGGTAAAGAACTGATTGCTAAATCACTTCATAAGAACAGTCCGAGACATGATATGCCTTTCATTGCTTTAAATATGGCAGATATACCAAAAGAATTAGTTGAATCAGAATTATTTGGACACGAAAAAGGTTCCTTTACTGGTGCAGTAGATAAAAGAATTGGGAGATTTGAGCAAGCTAATGGAGGTACATTATTTCTAGATGAAATAGGAGATATGCCTCTTGATTCACAGACAAGACTTTTAAGAGTTTTATCTAATAAAGAATTCTATAGAGTAGGAGGAGATAAACCTATAAAAGTAGACGTAAGAATAATTGCTGCTACCCATCAGAATCTCAACAACCTAGTTTCTCAAAAAAGTTTCAGAGAAGATTTGTTTTATAGATTAAATGTAATAAAAATTGAAGTTCCACCGCTTCGTGAAAGAAAGGAAGATATTTTTGATCTTTCAAAATATTTCCTAAAAAATTATTCGGATTCTTTAGATGAAGAGTTGAGAGTTATTTCGGATGAGGCAATGAATTTAATGAATAAATATGATTGGCCTGGAAATGTAAGACAACTAGAGAATGTATGCTACTGGTTGACGCTGATGTCTCCATCTCAAAGTGTAAAAGCTCAAGACCTCCCTACAGAAGTAAAAGAATTTGAATTGACTGATATTCCCTCAACCTCATGGGAAGATGGTATGCAAAATTGGCTTAAAAATGTATCAATGAATATTGACTCTGGCCTTTCAGAAATAGCAATAACTAAAATAGAAAAAATGCTTATTAAAACTGCGTTAGAAAGATCTAATGGTAAGAAAAATGATGCAGCTCAGATCCTTGGTTGGGGAAGAAATACTCTTTCTAAAAAAATGAAAGAGCATGGAATCTAAACCAACGGGAGATTATCTATTTTCCACTGATTAATTCCACCTTTTAAGATAAGAATATTGTTATGTCCTTCCTTCTTTAGTATTTCTCCTGCATTTGGAGAGGAACTTCCCATTTCACAGACTAGTACAATTGATTTTTCTGAACTAATAATCTCATTAGACCTTCTTGATATTTCGTTTAAAGGAATATTTTTGGAGGCAGTTATATGTCCTGCGCTAAAAGATTCAGAATCTCTTAGATCAATTATTAATGCGCTATCTGAGTTAGATAAACTTATTAAAGTTTGTGGAGATATTTTCTTACCGCCCTTATTCGCATTAGAAATAAAAAAAAGAACAACTGCTATTATTAGTGGAAGAGATAAATAGTAATGCTCTATTAAAAAATTAACTAGTTCCATTGATACATTATCTATTAAAATGGACAAGAATAATAAAAAAAATAAATGAAAGAAAGAAATCTTATACTTGTTAGGCATGGTCAAAGCGAGTGGAATGAAAAAAACCTTTTTACAGGCTGGGAAAATCCAGGCCTAACTAAAAAAGGTCTAGATGAAGCAAAGAATGCTGGAATATTAATTGATGAATTAGATATTGAATTTCACTGCATGTTTACTTCAGCATTAATTAGAGCTCAATTAACAGGTTCAATAATCTTAGAAACCATAAATCAGACAAAAATTGAGGTTATTAAAGATAAGGCATTAAATGAAAGATTCTATGGAGATCTTCAAGGTTTGAATAAAGATGAATGTAGGGAAAAATGGGGAGAAGAACAGGTTCAAATATGGAGAAGATCATATGATGGAGGTCCTCCTGGAGGAGAATCATTAAAGGAAACTGGAGAAAGAGTTCTTCCATATTATCTAAATCAAATACATCCATTAATTAATTTAGATAAAAATATTATTATTGCTGCGCATGGAAATTCTTTAAGATCATTAATAAAGCATTTGGATACTATTTCTGACGAAGATATAGTTAAATTAGAAATCCCAACTGGTGCGCCTATTCATTATCTATTTGATAAAGATGGTTGCGTAATTAGTAAAAAAAACTTAATTGAATAATTTAGATCATATTAACAAAAACTTTTCTCAGAAAATAACTGAGTGGTATCTTATTAATGGCAGAGATGATCTTCCTTGGAGGAAACAAATATCACCATATAGAGTTTGGATTTCTGAAATAATGTTACAACAAACTCAGGTAAAGGCTGTTATACCCTTTTTTAAGAAATTCATTCAAAAGTATCCTAATTTAAAATCAATTGCTTCGTCTTCAGAAGATGACATTCTGGCTATGTGGACAGGATTGGGTTTCTACAGAAGAGCAAAAAATATTTATAAAACAAAAGAAATAATAAAAAGAGAGTATGGCAATAGATTTCCTAAAGAATTTAATGAATTACTTATGCTGCCTGGCATAGGCCGATCAACTGCAGGAGCTATTATGTCAATTGCATTCAGAAAACCATATCCTATTATGGATGCTAATGTAAAAAGAGTAATTTCTAGATACAAAAATGTTAACTTAGAGAAAAAAAATAGTACTAAAAGCCTTTGGTTTTTATCTGAAGTCCTAACTCCTCAAGAAAATATTTTTGAATACACTCAAGGAATAATGGATTTAGGTGCAACAAAATGCATAGCAAGAAATCCAGATTGCGAGGAATGTCCTCTTGTACATTCTTGCCAAAGTGCATTTAAAACCTTCGAGCTTAATAATAAAAGTAAAAAAAATAAGTCAAAGAAAAAAATCTTATTTACTTTGGCTCATTCAAACGAATCTTTTTTATTGTTCAAAAAAAATGAAAAAACTTTTTGGGAAAGCCTTTGGGTCCCATATGACAATCAAGATCAGAAAAAATCAAAATTTTTTAAAGAACCATTAAAAAGTGAAACTAAAAATTTTAATCATGCTTTATCTCATATGGATCTTGATATTACTATCGAAATCTTTGACTATAAAACACCATTTAAAATTAAAACAAATTTAGAGCATAGATGGGTAAATAAAAATCAAATTGATAAATTTGGTCTTCCAAAACCCATAAAGACTATAATAGAAAATTATGTCTAAGAAAATACTTTGTAAAAAGCTTAATAAAGAACTTCCAGCTTTATTGGTACCACCAATGCCTGGACCAAAAGGCCAAGAAATTATGGAATCTATATCTGAAGAGGCATGGGAAATGTGGAAGTCACATCAGACAACTTTAATAAATGAAAAGCACCTGGATATGTCGGATCAAGAAAATCGAAAATGGCTCCAAGATCAAATGGAGAAATTTTTTAATAATGAAGATTACGAAAAAGCATCAGGATTTAAAGCTCTAGACTAAAAATTTTTCTATCTTTAATAGTCATAAAATCATGAAATATTTTGATTTACAAAATATAAGAAATGGCGTTTAATTTAAGAAGTTTTATATTCATAATAGGGGCAAAGTATGGCTGATAATGCAAACTCTAAATTTCCAACGGAAGCTGAAGTTGTCATTGTTGGTGTAGGAGGAATTGTAGGCTCAATGCTTGCCTACTGGCTTGCAGAACTTGGTCAAAAAAATATTGTAGGATTAGAAAAATCTACAATAATTCCATCTGATATTGCCTCAACCGCTCATGCATCTGATTTTGTGTATAACACTACTCATGACAAATTAGGCTGCTGGACTACAGCATTCAGCAGAAAGTTTTACGAAGATAATGGATTCTTTTTAAAAAAAGGCGGTTTAGAAATCTGTCGTAAAGATGATGATGAACGTTGGGAAGAGCTTAAAAGAAAAGTTGCGTCAGGAAAAGCATTTGGTACAAACGTTAGATTAATATCAGCAGCTGAGGCAGTTGAAAAATTTCCCCTACTTGAGGAAGAATCTATGCGAGGTGCTATGTGGGACCCAGACGCAGGTCTTGTCGTCCCTCGGTCACAAGAAGTTGTTAACTTTGCTGTAGAAAGTGCTAAAGAAAAAGGAGCACTGAAAACTTTTACAAATACTCCAGCAAATGATTTTGAAATAGAAGACGGCAAAATTGTAGGTGTTAAAACTGACAAAGGAACAATTAAAACTAAAAAAGTTGTTATTGCTTCTGGAATTTGGGGACCTTTAATGGGCAATAAGGCAGGAGTTGGAGTTCCTTTAATGCCTGTGGAACATCCACTTTTATTTTTTGGACCATATGAAAAGATTCAAGATACTGAAGAGATGCTAGTTTATCCTCTTCTAAGAGATCAAGGTAATTCAGCCTACGTAAGAGACACAGGAAAATTTCATGGTGGTATGCTCGAATGGGGATATTATGAAGATAAAAATCCTAGATTGGTTGATCCTGAAGATATAGGAAATCCTGATAAAACAATGTTGTCAGATTCTATGAGGTATTTGGAACTCGAAGAAATTGCTGAACCTCTTGAAAAAGCTTTTGAAACAACACCTATA
>Ga0209036_1000829_pt1 | contig 13247 bp, 9 predicted proteins | sample MarorgKNORR_S2LV_3_FD_188222 | JGI IMG/M metagenome (GOLD analysis project Ga0209036, IMG submission 188222) | Marine microbial communities from the Southern Atlantic Ocean, analyzing organic carbon cycling - DCM_A/KNORR_S2/LV (SPAdes) (version 2) | ecosystem: Environmental > Aquatic > Marine >... | reverse complement strand
ATTTCTCAGTTGTATCTAATATCCATTCATGTTCTGACTCTTCGTTATCAATTTTAGATATAGCGTCTACTATTTGTTTGTGTTGGTCATCAGAAATATCATTTATCTGACCAACTTCAATGGTTAGTGCTTCTTTTGTAGGGAGTGCACTGTATTCTATAAAGTATTTAGATGCAATGTCAAATATTTTTCTACCTGTGATGTCAGCAAAATACTCTGACTTAATAAAAGGTAAAGCTTTTCTAATCTTTTAAATAAATTTAAATACATAGCAAGAAAAAATGCTCCAATATATGAAAACTGATTCATGTATAGAAAAATATTCATTGCAATAACAGCAGAAAATAAAATACTAAAGCCCTTTTTCGGTTCAGTGCTTTTAATGATATAAGCAAAAAACGGCACACATAGTGCTAGAAAGATATAGGTAAACTCACTCAATTGCATATATTCTTTACAATAATATATATGTTTATATTGATATTGAAAAAAAATTTGAAAAAAGCAATCTTGTTAACCTTCGCTTTTATTGGATTAATTTATTTTCTTGAAGACAATAGTTCAATTAACTTTTTTTCACCTGAATTTTTACTAACTTTTCTAATGTATTTGATATTATTTGCAATATCACTTGATGCACTTGATAAAAATAAATTCTTGGGATTATTGATGTCTTTTTCTTTATTATTTTTACCACCAGCAATTTTTCCAGGATTTGCAGGAAAATTATTTCCGTTGACTTACGGAATTTTTATCATTTATCTTTTTTTTACTTATGGATTGAATATGTTTAGAAATTGGAAAAATAATGCTGGATTGTGAAATATATATCAATTTATCTAAAATGATTACATGAAACAGGGGTTATTAAAAAATTCTGCTTATATTTTTACTTTTTTAATAGCTTTCGCATTGGCACTATCACCAGAAGAAGAAGCAAAAGCAATAGAGATTAAATATGACTCAAATATGTTCTGCGTGGATAATGCAGTGGCTCCGCTTAATAATCTCTTAGATATTCAAACATTTCTTAGTTGTAATGGGTTTAATCCAGGACCAATTGATGGCTTGAGTGGTTCGAGAACTAATAACGCAATTATAACTTTTCAAAAATCAGTTGGTTTGACTCCTGATGGTGTTGTTGGTCCAGCGACAAAACAAGCAATGAGAGGATACAGTACAGTGTCTTTTACTTTCACTGGTAGTGGTTGGGGTCATGGTGTTGGACTTAGCCAATATGGTGCCAAAGGTTTAACAGAACTTGGTGCAAGTTTTTGTAGCAATAATAGCTCATGTACATCTACTGAGGTTGTGGATTATTACTTCAAAGACACTACCGTAAAAAATCTGTCTGAAATTAGCTTATCATCTCCAGATATTGCCACTGATAATAATGCTTTGTGGGTTGGACTAGCAAGAAATGCTAGGAGTATAAATCTCACTACACTTCCTTCATCTAGTCCACCTATGCTCTCTATTTGCCAAGATGGACTTTCTGATGTGGCAGGAGTTCAAGTATTCTTAACTTCTAGAGGCTTCGAACCCGGTCCTGTTGACGGTGCTTTTGGTGATAAAACATCAAATGCTTTAAAAAATTACCAAGCATCCGTTGGCCTGAGTCAGTCAGGGAGTATTGATACTGAAACATTAAATAAAATCAAGTCCGAGGCAAGTTCTGATGGCTCATGTGAATCTATATTTGGACCACTAAAAATAAGTGGTGGGGCAACAATTAATGTAATTTCAAATGGAAATGGATGCTACTTTAATGGCCATCCTCTTGTTAATAGAACAACAGCTAGTTGTAATATTGGTATCAGTTGGTCTGACGGTGGAAGAATTAGAGTTGGACCTCGTGAACACAAACATGGTGTACTTAAATTACGTTCCCAAAATGTCTCTTCAGGATTTCATGTTGTTTTATCTGTAAATATAGAAAAGTATTTATATGGACTAGCAGAAATGCCATCTCACTGGAATGTGAAAGCATTAGAAGCTCAGGCGCTTGTTGGTAGGAGTTATGCTGTCTATCAATATTTAAAACAAAATATACCAGCTCAATCTACAGATCTGAACGCGGGCTTATCTACATCTAGGCAAGCATATTGTTGGTGTCATATTGGTTCAACCGCATCAAGTCAATATTATTATGGGTATTTAAAGGAAATAGCTGGTCCTAATTGGGTTCAAGCTGTAAATAACACATCAGGAAAAGTCATAACATACTCTGGTGGTTACACTCAAAGCTCTGTAATTCAAGCTTTCTACTCTTCATCTACTGGTGGAAAAACTAATAATAATGCAGTTGGATTTGGGTCTGCTACGGCATGGCCATATCTGCAAACAGTTGATGATCCTTGGTCAGTTGACAACAGAGTAGGAAATCCAAAAGCTGCATGGTCTTATGACTTCTCAACTTATCAATTATCCAAAAACATACTGTGTGGAGACATTCCTTGTTTTGATTCAATCACAGATATATATATTTCATCTGTAGCGGAATCTGGTGCGGCTATTGAAGTAACAATGAAAGGTTTTAGAAATGGTTCTTCAAAAACTGTTACAAAATCAGGAAGAAATATTAAATCTCAATTAGGATTTACTTCTCATTATTTTAAAACATCTAGTCAATCAGATGTGTCTAACCTTTCAATTGGACCAGTAACAGTTAACACTTCACCTACTACTTCTACTAATGGTACAAGTGTTACAAGTACTACTGGTGATGTTGCTCAGTATGCAACTTCTACAGCAGGGTTAAATTATTTATCTGGAGCTGGATTGTTAAATAACTGCACTGAAACTTCATCAGCTTGTCAGGCTAAAACTATGACAAGAGAAGAAGCAGCTGCTGTGGTCACAGTTATCGGAGGAATTTCATTAGATGCACCAAATGCATACAGTGATGATGATCAAAGCATTTTTCAAAAAGCAATTAATGGCATACCTTATTATGGAATACAAGTGTGTATAGGCAGTCCATTCCAATTTCAACCAACAGAGACCATATCTAGAGACCAGTTTGCATGTATGCTTGTCAAAGCCATTACAGCAGGATCTACAACAAATTTATCAGGAGCAATAGATAAATACTCTGATGAGGGTGCAAGTAAATGGACAAATGAAATTAATGTTTTGGCTGCAAATGATGTTATTCCAGCTTGTAGTTCTCTTCAAGATAAATTTTGTCCAAGTAGAAAAATCTCTATTGGTGAAGTTGCATACATAGTGAACCAAATGGTGAGTAAATCTTTAATATCAAGCGATACATTTAATTCAAATCCTTTTCAAGAAGGGTGGTCTGCAAATGGTTCAGAAGTTGAAGATGCTAGTGCAACTGCAGTTTCCAATCCGAATGCAGGTAACGATGCATGCGTTCCTAAAGACAATTCAGGTTTGGTTATAAATTCAATATTAGATGTACAACAGTTCTTATCGAATAATGGTTTCAATCCTGGTCCAATTGATGGACAAAGTGGGCCAAAAACTAAAAATGCTGTTATCGCATTCCAAAAAGAGAGTGGCCTTCTAGCAGATGGTATTGTTGGTAACAAAACTAAAGAAGCTATGCGTGCTTATACAGGTTGTAGAAGTACTAATGTTTGTAATGCGAGAGATAATACCGGAGCCAAATTGGATTCAGTCGCAGATATCCAAACATATCTCTCAAACAATGGATTTAATCCTGGAATAATTGACGGAGAAATGGGTTCTTATACAAAAGAAGCCATAAAAGCATTTCAAAGAAAAGTTGGTTTAATACCTGATGGTGTGGCTGGAAATAGAACGAAATCCGCTATGCGCGCCTATACAGGCTGTTAATTTACAATAGATCTAAAATCTGCTGAGATATTTTTTTGGCTTCCATATTGAAATTATCTTCTAACTGATCAATTGGTGCTGAAGCCCCAAAGGAATCTATGCTAAAACTTTTTGTTACTGGTCCTACATAGTCTTGCCAGCCTATCGATCTTCCTAACTCAATAGTGAAAACTTTATTATTAATACCTAAAGAGTCAATTAACTCTGGCTTCAATTTATTAAGTATTGGGGTACTAATTATCTGTATTGATTTTCCTTTTAACAACTTACTAACTTCCATAGCAAGATTAACTTCTGACCCCGAAGCAAAAATTGTCGCATCAGTTCCATGAGCTAATTCATAATACCCTTTTTTAAAATCTTCATAAGAAGTGTTGGTCTCTAAATAGTCAATATTTTGTCTCGTTAAAACTAAAGCTTTTGGATTATTTGTTTTTGAAAATATGTATTGATATGAATACACTATTTCTTCACTGTTCGAAGGTCTTATCACGTCAACACCAGGTATAAGTCTTAGTGACATAAGATGCTCTATTGGTTGGTGTGTAGGTCCATCTTCTCCCAGATAAATAGAATCATGCGTAAATATAAAAACAGAGTTTAATTCCATTAATGCAGCAAGCCTTATGCTTGGCCTCATATAATCTGAAAATACCAAAAATGTTGATCCAAACCCAATTAGTGAGCTGTGGAGGGTTATGCCGTTAGTAATTGCAGCCATAGCATGTTCCCTGACTCCATATTCAAGAACTTGTCCAGTTTGATTGTCAAATGAATAAACCGTATCTGAAATAATCTGCTTTGTTGATGCTGCTAAGTCTGCTGATCCACCTAGTATAAATTTATTAAACTTACCAATATCTTTTAGAACTTGACTACCAGCTACACGTGTTGCTTTCTTTTCACTAAGGGCTGTATTTATATTTACTATGTTTTTTTCGTTAAATTGATCCCATAAAAGTTTAAATTCTGAATCTTCCAATAATTTTTTTTCAAGTTCTTGTTTCCAATTTTTATATTCTTCATTATCTATTTGTCTTTTCTCATCAAAATATTCATATACTTCCTTTGGGTGTTCGAAAAGATCAGTCGACCAATCTAAGTTTTCTAAAAATTGTTTCATTTCTTCTTCACCAAGTGGTGAACCGTGTACACCACTTGTATTTTCTTTATTGGGTGAGAATTTACCAATTGTGGACTTAGCAATAATTAAAGAAGGTTGAGATGTGTTGGCTTTTGCATTGTTTACTGCCTTGATTATTTCATTCTCATTATGACCATCTATAGATTGAACATCCCAACCAAAAGATTCAAATTTTGTTTTCTGATTAGTTACTGACACCTTGTCTACATTGCCATCAATAGAAATATTGTTATCGTCAAATATATAAATTAATTTTCCTAATCCCCATAAAGCAGCGAGTTCTGCTGCCTCCTGAGACAATCCTTCCATCAAGTCCCCATCAGATACAATTCCATAAGTAAAATGATTAATAATTTTATCTCCGAATGTATTTGAAAGATATGACTCTGCTAAAGCTAGTCCAACTCCAGTTGCAAAACCTTGTCCTAGTGGACCTGTTGTTATGTCAATTCCTAATTTTGTGTCTAACTCAGGATGCCCAGGTGTTTTTGAATTCAATTGTCTAAAGTTTTTCATGTCATCTATTGATATATCAAATCCATTAAAGTGCAATAGGCTATATAACAATGCAGATCCATGTCCGGCACTTAAAACAAATCTATCTCTGTTAATCCAGTCTGGACAATTGTTTGTGACTTTTAAAAAATTTTTGTATAGAACTGTACCTACATCCGCCATTCCTAATGGCATGCCAGGATGACCAGAATTTGCTTTTTCTACACTACCTGCAGAAAGAACTCTTATTGATTTAGTTACATTATCGAACACAGATTAAGTATATAAGAATCTAAGCAGAGGCAAAAGAATCTTTTGCATGATATGAAGATCTAACAAGCGGCCCAGATTCAACATGTGGAATGCCATAAGATTCACCAATGATTTTATAATCTTCAAATTCTTCAATTGTCGCATATCTATCTATTGGTCTATGTTTTGCAGTTGGTCTTAGGTATTGACCAATAGTGACAATATCCACTTCAATTTTTGATAAATCTTTTAATACTGATATAACTTCTTCTTTAGTCTCTCCCATACCAACAATTAAACCAGTTTTAGTTTTACCCATAAATCCTTGTTTTTTTACATACTCAAGCAAAGAAAGGGACCTTCCATAAGAAGCAGCCGTTCTAATCTCTCTTTGAAGTCTTGGTACAGTTTCTAAATTATGATTAAAAACTTCTGGAGAGGCATCAATTATATTCTGTATTGCAGATCTTAAACCTTTGAAATCAGGAACTAATACTTCAACATCACAATGACTATTTTTATCTTTAACAGCTCTAATCGTATCAGCAAAGAACATAGACCCTCCATCTTCAAGATCATCACGATTAACTGAAGTAATAACTGCATGAGTTAAATTCATTGCCTGGACGCTTTCTGCTACTCTAAGTGGTTCTCCTAAATCAAGTTCACCAGGCCTTCCAGTTTTTACATCACAAAAACCACAAGCACGAGTACAAACATCGCCCATAATCATAAAAGTTGCAGTTCCCATTGACCAGCATTCATATATATTTGGGCATGAAGCTTCCTCGCATACGGTATTTAATTTTTTTTCACTTAATAAATTTTTTAGTGAAACATAATCACTGCCTAGATTTGCCTTAACCTTCATCCATTCAGGTCTTTTAGGTTCACTTGGCAAAACACCTCTTACAGTTACTGGAATTTTATTTTGGTTTATTTTAAATACTCCGTCTTTCACCATTTGATCAATATTGAATTCTTTAGTTCTCTTTAACTGCCTAGGGGTAAATTGAGAAAACTGTCTATCAGTATTGGTATAACCAAATACTTTTGCAAAGTTATCTGATATTTCACTTGCAACTTCCTCAAATGATATATCTGGGTTAAATTGGTGAATGGATGTAATTTGTTCTGATTGGTTTCCACAAGGGTTAATTAATTGATATCCATCCAATGAATCAAAAATATTTAATGAAAAACCATGGTAGGTTGTCCATTTGCTGACTTTAATACCTACAGAAGCAATTTTACCTTTTGCTGTCCAAACACCTGTGTCATCTTCTTTTGTAAATGAATCAATTTTAAATTTTCTTAAGGAATCAATTATTACATTTTCTAGGTTGCGAACGAATGGAATGACTTTTTTTGGATCAGAAAGTCGTATTATTGGATATCCAATTAATTGTCCATCACCATGATAAGTTATATCACCACCTCTATCAGTTTCAAAATACTCAATCCCAAGTTCATGTAATTGGCCTTTTGAAACCAGTAAATTGTTTTCTTTGCTAGATCTGCCGGATGTAATTACATTATTGTGCTCTAATAGTAAAAGATAGTCATCTTTGGAATCTTCCTGAGAAACTGATTTGTGTAATCCAAGTTGTAAATCGTATGCTTCAGAATAAGGTAATTTACCCAACCAACGTATATTTAGATCTCTCAATCTAATCCCTGCGACCAATCAGGGTTTTCTAATTTGTCCTTTATATGATTTAAAAATAACAAAGCAATAGAGCCATCGAATACTCGATGATCCCAAGTTAAACTTAGGACTCCTGTATGCCTTATAGCTATTGAATCAGTACCATCCTGGGATTGTATTACTACAGGTCTCTTCTTAACAGATTCCGTTGATAAAATAGCTACATTTGGTTGATTGATTATTGGCGATGTAATGAAAGAGTTAAATGAGCCATTGTTTGATATTGTAAAAGTACTTCCAGTTACATCCTCTAGACCATACTTACCATCTCTTAATAGCTTTGAAATTTCTGAAATTTTTCTTGCTAGCCCTTTCAAATTAAAGGAATCTGCTTCAGCTATAGTACCAACTAACAGCCCCTCTTGATTTAAATCAACGGCAATACCAAGGTTTACATGACTATGAACATCATGAATGCCTTTTTCTAAGTCAAATGAGCTATTAACAGTTGGAAACTCCCTTAATGCAGAAATTGTCGCTAATGAAATGAATGGTAAATAGGTTAGCGAAAAACCGTTTTCATCTTTAAATTTAGCTTTTTGTTTTGATCTAATTGTTTCTACATTTTCATAATCTACTTCAACAGAGGTCATGACGTGTGCAGATGTTTGTTTTGATAAAACCATATTTTCTGCGATTCTTTTTCTCAATCTAGATATTGATTTATTTGTATCAGCTGATTTAGTAGTTTCTTTTTTAATTGAATCCTCTGATTTAGTTGATGTAGCAGAGTCTTGATTTCCTAATGAAATGTAATTTTCAATATCTTCTCTTTTTATTCTTCCATTTTGACCAGTACCAACTACATTATTCAAATCAATATTATTTTCAGAAGCAAGTCTTCTTACAACTGGAGAAAGCTTTAAGTTTTTTGTATTTCTGACATTATCGGTTTTTGGCAAAACATCTTCTTTTGGTGTATCTTCTTTGACAATCTCTTCAACGGTTTCTTGCACTTCTTCAACTGTCTCTGATTTATCATTATTAGATTCTTTTGTGCTTCCATCAAGCTCAAGAAGTGAAGCCCCAACCTCTACAGTTTCACCCTCTTCAACAAGAAGTGATGTTACTGTTCCATTAAATGGTGAAGGAACTTCAGTATCAACTTTATCAGTAGAAATTTCAAGAATTGGATCATCTTCTTTTACTTCGTCACCAACTTTTACAAGCCATCTTAGGATTGTGCCCTCAGTGACTGTCTCTCCGAGCTGAGGCATAGTTATTATGTTGCTCATTTACTTATTGTAATTCTTTCACGGCTTTAACAACTTTTTCAACACTAGGAATAAAAGCATCCTCAAGAACTGGTGCAAAAGGAATATGTGTATTAGGTGGAGTAACCTTCACAATTGGATTATCTAAATTCCAAAATCCTTTTTCAGCAACTACTGATGATATCTCAGAGGCTACTGATGAAAAAGGGACATCTTCTTGTAAAATGCACAAATTAGATGTTTTTTCAACTGATGTAAGAATTATCTCCTCGTCAAGAGGAACTATTGTTCTTATGTCAACAATTTCAACATTTATACCATCGCTTTCAAGTTGCTTGGCTGCTTCAGTCGCAACAGAAACCATGCCAGACCAGGTAACAATTGTAAGATCACTACCTTCTTTAACAATTTTTCCTTTCCCTATTTCAACTTCATAGAGACCCAATGGAACTTCCATTTTGATATCAGGTTTTCTATAGAGTTTTTTGTGTTCAAGATACATTACTGGATTTGGATCATTTACTGCAGCGACTAAAAGTCCCTTAGCATCATAAGGATTAGACGGTGCAACGACTTTAATACCAGGATGGTGAGCTAGCAGAGATTCTGGGCTTATTGAATGAAAAGGTCCAGATCTTGTTCCAGCACCAGTAGGACCTCGAACAACCATTGGTACGGCCTTTCCTGCTTTCCAATGGTATTTTGCGGCTTCAGTAGTAATTTGATCTAAAGCTGGATAAACAAAATCATAAAACTGTAATTCCACGATAGGTTTCTTTCCTGCAAGAGCTGCTCCAACTGCAGCTCCAGTGAAACCTCCCTCAGATATTGATGTATCAATTACTCGAAATGGTCCGTATTTGTCAAATAACCCCTTTGTAGCTTTAAATGCTCCTTCAAACACACCTATGTCTTCACCCATCATGAAAACATTTTCATCATCTTCCATTAATTCATCTAAACCGTTTGTAATTGCTTCAATAAAGTTCATAGTTTCTTTTGAGCTTCCATCATTTTGTATTGCTGGTTTAGTTCTTTCAGCAAACATATCAGGAACTTCATTTTGCGGTTCAGGATCTTTTTGATTCTTTGCCCAATCTAATGTCTCTTTAATTTCAGCATCTAGCTCTTCATTAAGGCTTACGAACTGTTCTGTAGTGAATAAACCCTCTTCAACCAATGAGTCTTCAAAGCGTGCAATAGGATCACGTTTCATCCAGAATTCTCTTACTTCATCATTAACATATTCGGCAGGATCGTGACCAGCATGTCCATGATGTCTAAATGTAACAAGTTCAATTAGAGAAGGCCCATTACCATTTCTTGCATTTTCACATGCTTCGTGCATTACATCAATTACTTCATAAATGTCATTACCATCAATAATTTTTGCTGGAATTCCATATCCAGCTGCACGATCTGCAACGTTTGGAGTCCCAAACTCTGTTTCGTTTGGAGATGAATAGGCAAATTGATTATTTTGCACTGTGAATACTACTGGAAGATTGAGCACTCCGGCCATGTTGATGCTTTCATGCCAAGTACCAGTTGCAGTGGCTCCCTCACCACAATTAGCAACAGCGACAACCCCGGACCCACTTTGTTGAGAAGCTAGAGCCCAACCAACAGCTACAGGTGCGGAATCTGGCAACGGAGATACAACCATCAATGTTCCCTTGTCTACTACTCCAAAATGACTATTACCATCTCGACCTTTAGATGGTCCATCATGTTTTCCAAAAAAATTAAGTGCAATCTCTTTAAGTGTCACACCTTTTTTAATTTGCACACCGAGATCTCTGTGTGTACCACCAAATATATCTTTGTCTGCCATTCCAGCCGCTATGCCAGCCATAGATGCTTCTTGACCAATTCCAGGATATACTGCACCACTTAATTGCCCACCCTTATACAATTTTAAGAGCCTATCTTCCAAAAGCCTCTGGGTTTTCATAGACTTATATACATCCCAAAGTTGCTCTTTAGAAAGAGTTGACGAATACCCTTTTCTGGTAATTTTTTCGATCTTCATATTAATGTAACCCCCTACCGTTCAAACTTAACAAAGACTCTCCTATAGCCTCACTCAGTGTTGGATGAGCATGTATAAATTCAGATGCTTCACTAGGTAAAGCTTCCCAGCCTACCATGTACATAAGCTCATGTATCATCTCTCCTGCTGCAGGTCCACAAACACTTGCACCTACTATTGGGCCATCCTCTTCTGAGTAAACTTTTACAATTCCTTTATTTTGATTTTGAAGCAATGCCCTTCCGATGCCAGCAAAACTATGCTGTGCTTGATTAAGCTTAATTCCAATTTCCTTTGCTTTTTCAGAGTTCAATCCAACCTCTGCAAGTTCTGGTCTTGTGTAAACAACATACGGAATCGCTTTATAGTTAACAGGACTAATCTCACCTGTTGCGATATGTGTTATCGCACTAATTGCTTCAGCAAATGCAACATGAGCTAATTGAGGAGTATCATAAACAATGTCTCCTAAGGCATAAATATTTTCAACATCAGTTTGCATTGTTTTTAAATCTACTTCAACAAATCCTTTGTTAACATTTACCCCAATTTCTTCAAGACCAATATTTTCAGTTAAAGGTGCTCTTCCGACTGCAACAAGAACACAATCAAAACTATCACTGGTATCATCTGAAAAATTAACAACTTTGTCACTAATATTTGTAACTGATGTAGATAATTTAAAATCAACACCTCTAGAAGATAACTGTTTCCTAAGTTCTCCTGATGTTCTTTTATCCAATCCGGGTAAAATTTCTTTATCAAGCTCCACAACAGTGACTTCTGAGCCCAAATCGTTTAACAAACTTGCAAACTCACAACCAATTGCACCAGCACCAATAACACAAACTTTTTTAGGAGGCTCCTCCCAGCTAAGCGCGGTGTCTGATGTTATAACAAACTCTCCATCAACATTTATGTTTGGGATCTCTCTTGGTTTTGACCCAGTTGCTAAAAGAATGTAGTCTGTAGATACCTCTTCTTCTTTGCCATCAGAAGTCTTAACAATAACTTTATTGCTATCTTTAATAGTTCCCCAGCCTTCAATAACATTAACTTTTTTTGACTTTAATAGCATGCCGATACCACCAACTAGTTTGTTAACAGTATCTAGTCTTTTTTGTGCAGTTGCTTTCCAATCAATATTTTTACCTGTTATTTCAATTCCAAAATCTTTTGAATTATCAATTTCATGATTTAGCTCTGCAACATGAAGCCAGTATTTTGCAGGTATACATCCGCGGTTTAAACAGGTCCCACCTAAGGTATCAGATTCAATTAAAGTTATTTCAAGTTCAAAATTGCTTGCGTACAATGCTGCAGCATATCCTGCAGGACCTCCGCCTATAATGGTTAATTTTTTCAAATTACCTCTTTCTAGATAGGATCGCTATCTAATCGAGATAATAACTACATTCTTTAATGGGGTTCCCAATAAAAATGATTATTGTTATTTTCACCTTTAAATTTACTAAACTTTGGAGAATGTTCAAAATTAAGATTATCTTTAAAAACATTACAATGTAACTATGCAAACAAGACATTTAATTATTGCCTCACTTATTACTGGTTTATTCATACTGGTAGCATTTGGTGTATGGCTATATACTTTTTGAATTGAAGAGTTTTAATTTAAAAAACGGAATCTATCATATACCTCTTGAGCTCCCTTGGTCGTCTCCTGGCTTTGTTAATGTTTATTTAATTGAAGACAAAGGTGGATTTATCATGGTAGATTGTGGCGTCAATGGTGATAGCTATTACTCCTTACTGCTTGAATATCTTCAAAAATTAGAAATTCATATTAGTGATATTAATTTGTTAATCGGAACACATATGCATTCTGATCATATTGGTTTATCTACAAAAATAAGAGAATCTGGTGTTCCATTTGCACTTTTTAAAAATTCAGTGGATTTCATAGATGATTATAATGACTGGTCTTTAAGATTCAAAAATCTAAAAGATTATGCAGAAAAACATAATGCTCCAAATAGCTTCTTGAATGATATAGCCTCTATAGAAACTCCCTCATATGCTGGAAAAATTTCAAAGCCTGACATTCTTCTTGATGAAGGGAAAATAAAAGATGTAAAAAGAAATTTAACTACTATTTTTACTCCGGGGCATGATCGTACAGAGATTTCTTTGTTTGATGAAAGTACAAAAATAATATTTTCAGGCGATCATATATTGCCAAAAATTACTCCCTTTATTCCAACTGATAATGAAAATGAAGACATGCTTGCAAATTACACTCAGTCTTTGGATAAAATTTATGAAATTGACCATGAAATAATTGCACCAGGTCATGGAGATATAATTAGCAAACCACACAGCAGGATTGAGCAAATGAAACTTCATCATAAAAGGAGGACTGAAAAAATTTTGAACTTTCTTAAAGAAAGCGACTTTACTGGTTGGGAAATGGTTGAAAATTTATTTCCTAGAAAACTAGATGCATTAAATCTGAGACTTGCTTTTCAAGAGACTATGGCTCATTTAATTTACTTAGAAAATAAAGGAAAAATCAAGCAAGAAACTAAAAATAACTCCATATATTGGAAAATTATTTGATAG
>Ga0209036_1000828_pt1 | contig 13255 bp, 3 predicted proteins | sample MarorgKNORR_S2LV_3_FD_188222 | JGI IMG/M metagenome (GOLD analysis project Ga0209036, IMG submission 188222) | Marine microbial communities from the Southern Atlantic Ocean, analyzing organic carbon cycling - DCM_A/KNORR_S2/LV (SPAdes) (version 2) | ecosystem: Environmental > Aquatic > Marine >... | reverse complement strand
AAGTCGTTACACCATTCGTGCAGGTCGGAACTTACCCGACAAGGAATTTCGCTACCTTAGGACCGTTATAGTTACGGCCGCCGTTTACTGGGGCTTCAATAACGAGCTTCTCAAGTTGCAAGCAACAAGATAACAAGCCATCTTAACCTTCCAGCACCGGGCAGGTGTCAGTCCATATATTTCCACTTACGTGTTAGCATAGACCTATGTTTTTAGTAAACAGTCGCTACCCTCATTTCACTGCGGCCTGCATAAATGCAGGCACCCCTTCTCCCGAAGTTACGGGGTCAATTTGCCGAGTTCCTTAACCACAATTCTCTCAAGCACCTTAGAATTCTCATCCTGCCTACCTGTGTCGGTTTACGGTACGGTCTCCTTAGCATACACTAGACTTTTTCTTGCCACTAATTACTTTTATTAAACAAATCAATAAGTTTAATAAATCTGGTTAATGGATTTTCTAGTTTAAGGTTCGGAGGTTCAGGAATATTTAAATTACCTGATTCCCATCGACTACGCTTTTCAGCCTCGCCTTAGGGGCCGACTAACCCTGATCTGATTTGCATTGATCAGGAAACCTTAGGCTTTCGGTGAATACGAATTTCACGTATTTTATCGTTACTTATGCCAGCATCCTCATTTCCATTTCCTCCAGCTCCTCTCACGAGTAAACCTTCAACAGTTAATGGAACGCTCTCCTACCACTTCAAAAGAAGTCCTAAGCTTCGGTATTTTACTTGAGTCCCGGATATTTTCGGCGCAAATCACCTTGACTAGTGAGCTATTACGCTTTCTTTAAAGGAATGGCTGCTTCTAAGCCAACCTCCTAGCTGTCTGTGCTAATTTACATCCTTTATCACTTAGTAAAAATTTGGGGACCTTAGCTGTAGGTCTGGGTTGTTTCCCTCTTGGCAATGGACCTTATCACCCATAGCCTCACTGCTATATAACATGTCAATGGCATTCGGAGTTTGACAAGGTTTGGTAAGCATAAGCCCCCTAGCCCAATCAGTGCTCTACCTCCACGACACTATAATATAACGCTGCACCTAGATGCATTTCGGAGAGAACGAGATATCACCGAGTTTGATTAGCCTTTCACTCCGTACCACAGTTCATCCGCTCGGTTTTCAACCCAAGTCGGTTCGGTCCTCCACTTCATTTTACTGAAGCTTCAACCTGACCATGGTAAGATCACTCGGTTTCGCGTCTACCGCACCTAACTATACGCCGGTTAAGACTTGGTTTCCCTGCGGCTCCGTTTCTTAAAAACTTAACCTTGCTAGATACGAGTAACTTGCTGGCTCATTATGCAAAAGGCACGCCATCCCTCACGTAGAGGTCTGACAGCTTGTAGACAAATGGTTTCAGGTACTATTTCACTCCCCTCCCGGGGTACTTTTCACCTTTCCCTCACGGTACTAATACGCTATCGGTTATGTAAGAGTATTTAGCCTTACCACGTGGTCGTGGCAGATTCAGACAGAGTTTCACGTGTTCCGCCCTACTTGGGAAATAAATCCAACGAGATATATAATTTTCAGATACGAGACTATCACTCACTATGGTTAAACTTTCCAGATTATTCTCTTAATTATATATTTTTTGACTCGTCGAAGAAACTGCAATTTCTTCCGAATTACTCCCGCAACACCAATTAGCTAAGTTTGCAGACATGACACTAAATTGGTTTAGGCTGTTTCCTTTTCGCTCGCCGCTACTAAGAAAATCACTATTGTTTTCTTTTCCTGAGGGTACTGAGATGTTTCACTTCCCCTCGTTGTCTCCTTCTAGCCTATATATTCAGCTAGCGGTACTTGAACATTACTTCAAGTGGGTTGTCCCATTCGGAAATCTCCGGATCAACAATTGATTGCATCTCCCCGAAGCTTATCGCAGCTTACCACGTCCTTCATCGACTTTACATACCAAGGCATCCACCATATGCCCTTAGTAACTTGACTTACACCTTATGAGCCTTATTTGTTTTCACAAATAGACAATATCTTTACTTTCATTAATATTTCAACAATTTCAAAAAACAAAATCTTTACAAAAAAAATGTGGAGCTGACAGGGATTGAACCTGCGACCCCCTCCGTGCAAGGGAGGTGCTCTCCCAGCTGAGCTACAGCCCCGAATAAAAAGTTTTGTAGCTTAAATTTAAGTGGGTCTGGGTAGACTCGAACTACCGACCCCCGCCTTATCAGAGCGGTGCTCTAACCAACTGAGCTACAAACCCAAAAAAATATAAGAGAATTGCATGAAGCAAATTAATTCAAGGTTCGACCTTCTTCGCTTACAAGTAAGCGAATGCTCCTTAGAAAGGAGGTAATCCAGCCGCACCTTCCGGTACGGCTACCTTGTTACGACTTCGCCCCAGTTACCAATCTTACCTTAAACAGCTTCCTCCCGAAGGTTGGAACACTGCACTTGGGTACTACCGGCTTCCATGGCGTGACGGGCGGTGTGTACAAGACCCGGGAACGTATTCACCGCTCCATGCTGATGAGCGATTACTAGCGATTCCGACTTCATGTAGTCGAGTTGCAGACTACAATCCGAACTTGGGATAATTTTTTGGGATTAGCTCCATCTTGCGATTTGGCGACCCATTGTATTACCCATTGTATTACGTGTGTAGCCCTGAATGTAAGGGACATACTGACTTGACGTCGACCCCACCTTCCTTCCGGTTAACCCGGGCAGTTTTCTTAGAGTCCCCACCACTACGTGCTGGCAACTAAGAATAGGGGTTGCGCTCGTTAACGGACTTAACCGAACATCTCACGACACGAGCTGACGACAGCCATGCATCACCTGTGATAGTGTTTTTAAGCAAGCTTAAAAAAAGATCTGCTTTCACAGAACGTTCACTAACATGTCAAATCCAGGTAAGGTTCTTCGCGTTGCATCGAATTAAACCACATAATCCACCGCTTGTGCGGGTCCCCGTCAATTCCTTTGAGTTTCAGCCTTGCGGCCGTAGTCCCCAGGCGGAGTACTTAACGCGTTAACTCCGACAGTGAAAGGGTCGAATCTTCCACCACCAAGTACTCATCGTTTACGGCGTGGACTACCAGGGTCTCTAATCCTGTTTGCTACCCACGCTTTCGTTCCTCAGCGTCAATTAATGCCCAGTAAGTTGCCTTCGCCTTTGGTGTTCCTCCTGATATCTACGCATTTCACCGCTACACCAGGAATTCCACTTACCTCTGCATAATTCAAGATTTACAGTATCGAAACCGTTACAATGGTTAAGCCATTGGATTTCAATTTCGACTTATAAATCAGCCTACGAACTCTTTACGCCCAATAAATCCGGACAACGCTTGCTCCCCTCGTATTACCGCGGCTGCTGGCACGAAGTTAGCCGGAGCTTTCTTATAAGGTACCGTCAAATAAATATTTTGTTAGAATAAATACAATTCTTCCCTTATGACAGATCTTTACAGTCCTAAAACCTTCTTCAATCACGCGGCGTTGCTGCGTCAACCTTTCGGCCATTGCGCAAAATTCCTTACTGCTGCCTCCCGTAGAAGTCTGGGCCGTATCTCAGTCCCAGTGTTGGTGATCATCCTCTCGAACCACCTACTGATCGTAGCCTTGGTAAGCCATTACCTTACCAACAAGCTAATCAGACGCAGGCCCATCCTAATGTGTAAGCCGAAGCCTACTTTGATCTAAACTCCAGAGAGAGTAGATATTATCCGGTATTAGCCCCGTTTTCACAGAGTTATCCCAGTCACTAGGGCAGGTTACCTACGCGTTACTAACCCGTTCGCCAGTTTACTTGCTTTCCGAAGAAAGCGTTCTCCTTGACTTGCATGTATAAAGCACGCCGCCAGCGTTCGTCCTGAGCCAGGATCAAACTCTCCATTGTACTATTTTTAATTTATATTATAGTCACTTGAATTAACTTAATCCCCACACAATTCTCTTAAATTTCAAAAAACAAATCTAATGTGCATATATTCATATACGCACAGCCTATTAATTTAAGCTAAGATTTTTAATAGTCAAACATATTTTTAAAAAAAATTTATTCGAAAAAAAAAGCGAGGCACATACATGCCTCGCTTTTTTGATTAATTCAAAAAAACTTATTTGACTAACATAAGTTTTTTTGTTTCTAAAACATCATCTACTTGGATGTTCATAAAATAAACACCACTAGACACAAAACCAGCATCCCAAGTAAATCTATGATTTGCACTACTTAAATTTCCTGCAAAAACTTGATCTACTAATTGACCAGCAACATTATAAACGCTAACAGAAACATATGAATCCTTATTTAGATTTAGCTCTATAGATGTTGATGGGTTAAAAGGATTAGGGTATGCATTACTAACAGAAAAATCATTTACCTCAGTAGTTGTTAAGGTAACCATTCCATCAGCAGAAGCAGCTTGACTGCTCACCAATTTATACTCACCTTTTATAGATGCAATATCAGTGATACTACTTAGACCATTTGTTACTAAAATTAATTTTGTAACATTACCTGAAGTATAAGATTCACTCACATAATGTTCATTTAAAGAAATTTCAAAATCATCTCCATGATTAATTTCTAATTGAACACCCTGTACTAGACCATCAGACTCCAATTTAATAAATGAATCTGAAAGAATAATCGTCGCTGTATCAGCCAAGTCAACTCTAGCACTACCTCCTAGAATAAGATTAACAACACCAACAATATCTAAAACATTAACTATACTATCACCAGTGTAATCAGCAGCGCAAGTATCATCTAGTAAAACAGAACCTAAAATATGATTAACAATACCAACGATATCCAGAACATTAACTATTGAGTCGCCAGTAATATCACCAGGAGCATTACAGCTCGGTGTAGTTTCATCATCAAACACATATTCAGGAATATCGCTATCATCCAAAACTACAGTACCAGCATAAATTCTATTCATAAAATCAGCACCTAGCATATCACCAATTTCATTAAAAGCCCAATTAGGTGATTGATACATCAGGTAAAGCTCATCGTCAGTTCCAAACTGAGCAGTATGAGGATAGGTTTCAGCTGGATCACATTTTGTAACACCAACACCAGGGCATAATCCACCAGAAGTATCTGGAGTATTTGAAACATTATAAGGGTTCCACCATGTAGCACCACCATCTTCAGATTTTATGACATATAAATCCTCACTCCATTCTGGGTAATCAGACATTAAAGTAACGTAACATGGATCATCAGGAATCTCACCTGGAGCACCGGCTGTTGCCATGCCAGTCGCAATATATACAACATCTGGATTATCAGCACTAAACGCTAAACTACTAGAATTATTCCAAATATAAGTTTCTCCAGTCATATCTGCAAAAGACCAAGTCTGCTCTCCAGACATTACAAAAGACCAAGACCAAGCATCTGGATTTCCTAGATCATCTCTATCAGCTGTAAAGTGGTATAGACCTGCTTCTTCAGTATACCAACAAAAACCTGTTTCTAAAGACTCACAAGGTAAAATCTGAATTACAAAGTGTGGGTTACCTTCTGAATCAACTTTGAAATCCAACTCATAATAAGTAAAGAAGCTATCAAGAACATGAGTTGTACCTTCACACTCATCAGTCAGTATTCCATCTCCATTATCACCACTTGTCATAAATTGAGTTGCTACGATATCATCAAAAACAGAATCAGGTATGAAAGCATATTCAAGCCCAGAAGCTCCCACAGCACATCCATTTACAGGGTCATCTCCACAACCTGACCATGAAGCTCCATGATCATCAGATAATCTAAATATACCAGTATGATAATTAGAAGTTTCACTAACATCAGTATCACCGCCAAGGAAATATCCAACTAAACCAACAGCACCTAAACCGTCTCTATTGAAACTTACATAAGCAGACGTATTAAAACTACCGGTATCATCCCCACCAACAAGATCATTAACCTCGTCAATTACAAGCTGCTCCGTACCAAAAACTATAAAACCATCTTCATAGGCCTCTGAGTGGAACAGCCATCTATCTCCTCTGGTCCAATCATTATAAACAGTATTTACAACAAACATATCCATATCTTCATCAAAAGACATAGCTGCAGAACCAACCCAAAGATCTTTATTTGAAGTAGCCCAAAGAAGATCAATATCAGCAGGATAAGAAAAAGAACCACCAGCCCATCCAAATTCATCATAAGCATAGTATGGTCTACCACCATACAAAGAACCTGTTGAAGTATCTGCTGTATACTCATTCCAAATAGCTACAGGCTGATCTTCAGTACCAAGCGCACTAGGATATCTACCTTGAGCTACACCAGTACCTCCAACGCCACCACCACCCCATGGTGGATTTCCATTATAATTTAAGTTTGTATAAGTATCCCATTCAACACCATCTTCAGAAAACGCAGCACCAATTTGACCATGAGTAGTTAATTCTCCAACATATTGTCTATATGCAGTGAACCAATACCCTTCATCAAGATCAACATGCAATGGTCTAGTATTTTGAGACACTAACCCATATCCGTTTGTTGATGAATCAACTACCGCAAAAGATCCACTATTACGTGTATTAGGCATTACAATAGGCGTAGATCCATGAAAATAATTTACATGGCTAGTTTGAGCCGGCTCAATCTTGTGCTTCATTTTCTCATTTTTAGGTACTTTTACGTAACCACCAAAAGCCATAGTAAAGCAAATAGAACCAACAAGTATATTTGAAATAAACTTATTCATTTCGTCTCCTTATTATTTTATTAATTTAGAAAAAAACTTTTCTTACTATATATAGTATAGATTATCCGCAGTATAATATACTATTAAATAATTGTAAAAAAACATTACAATTATCAACCATTTATAACAACATTAACAAGTCCAACAATATCAAGGATATTAATAACTCCATCCTCATTTAAATCAGCAGCACAGGATTGTTCGCTAGTTAAATTTGATGGATCAATAACTATATTTACTAACGCAACTATATCAAGTATATTAATTACAGAATCATAATTAATATCACCAGGAGTTGAACCACTGCACCCAGAGCCAGATGATCCAGCTAAATAATATCCAGAGCGTTTATAGTCTCCCTTGAAAATCGACCAATAATCTGAAGAACTATCAACAGAATACTTATTGTCAATAATAACCAAATCGCCAGTAGTACCACAAAATATTTCTAAATCACCATCTAAGTCATAATCAATAATCTGAGGTGAATTGGAAAATGGAAACAAATGGTTAACTGGAAATCCATGAATAGGTTCCCCATTTAAATTTTGAGCATATATATTTCCCAAATCATCAGCAATAATCATTTCAACCAAATTATCATCATTTAAGTCAGAAAAAACAACGGAGCCAATAACCCCCCCACTTGTAATACTCAAAGGAAAACCGCTTAAGCTATTTCCATCTACATCTACAGCATAGACATTTCCATCATCAGAACCGAAAAATATATTAACTCCTGAACTGTCTTCAAAAAAAGATGGTGAGCCAAAAACATCATCACCTGTTGGAATAACAAACCTCAATGAAGCATCTGAAAAATTAATTGCATAAAAATTATCATTCTGACACCCAGATAGAATAACTTTTTCATATCCTAAATCCAAAATAGCTGGCTCACTTCTAACATTGTTGCCTAAATCAATAGGAAATCCTGGTGCAATAGTTAGATCATCCATTAATACATAAATATTATCACCATCTGTTCCAAATATTATATCATCAATACCATTTTCATCCATATCAGCAACAGCAACACCGGATTTAATCTTTTCACCTAAAACGTATGGGTAACCATTAGCATCAGTACCATCGTGATTTACTGCAAAAAGAGGAGAAGAACTTGTAGGTGATTGGTAACTGCCAACTATTATTTCAAGCTCTGGGTCAGAATCTATATTTCCAATTACCGGTGTTCCAATCAGCCATCTACCTGCATCGTAGTCAAACTTTAAACCATTTATATCAAATAAATATAGATGACCACTTTTTGATGCAACAACAAAATCGACAACGCCATCTAAATCAACATCAGCTGAAGAAACTGAACCCCAAATTTGATCACCTGTATCAAAAGGGAAGAAATCATTTTCAATCTCTTGGTTATCTTTAATTACACGAACCATTCCGAAATAATCAGCCATTATTATTTCATTTATACCATCATTATCTAAATCGATGATAACAGGAGCAGCCCTCAGCTCACTATTAGTATCATATGGAAAACCATATTGATCAAGACTTACTTCAATAGAAAAATCAATTTCATTAGAATATACATAACCGCTATCACCAAATCCTGTGATTGTTAATTTAAACTCAATATCACCTAAAGCAATCATTGGATCTAAAGAAATACTAAAATTAGCAGAAGACTCACTTCCGTTTTCAATATTACCAAATGATGCACCTGAGGTAATAATGTTAACCATATTATTTTCAGTACTTAAAATTGCGTTAACACTTGTAGCATCAACCCAACCAATTTCATTTTCAAGATTAACATATAAATCTCCGGATTCACCCGGATTTAATACTGAATCAGAATCCATTAAAGTTTCATCATCATTATCAGTATCTAAGTTAACATATGAATCTTTAATTAATAAATTTGGTGAAAAATCCATACCAATTGCTTTATAAATATCAACCATACCAGAACCCAAACAATCCGAACCTGAATTTCCATTACAAGTTTCGTAATCAGGGTTAACCTCATAAATTCTTCTATCTGCTGATTCTTCAATTCTTGCTCTTAATTGATAGGTGTCCCAATCAGGATGATAAGCACTTAGTAGTCCAATTGCACTTGCTGCATTTGGAGAAGCCATTGATGAGCCATCCCAGGATTCATAGCCTGAACCAATTATAGCACTATATATACTTTCACCAGGAGCTGCTAAATCAACCGATGGATGAAAAGTTGCCCATCCACCCCATGCGAAAGAGCATCCAATTGCACAAACTGAAATACAATTATCATAAGCAGCAGGATAATCTCCACTATATTGTTCACCACCAGATTCATAACCATTTCCAGCAGAGCTCAAAACAATTGCTCCATAAGTTTCAGTAGCATTATTTATAGCTGAATTTTCAGATGAAGAAAAACCTCCACCGCCCCAGCTATTATTTATTATAGTAAATAAACCTGAAAAATAACCTGCCTTTGCAGCATACGTAATACCAGCATAACCATCATTAACACCTGGATCATCATCACTTTGATTTTCCCTAGAAGTTTTTACTGAAATAAATTTAGCATTATATGATGTTGATGACATTCCAAGGTCATTATCAGTTGTAGCAGCTAAAATTCCAGCAACATGTGTCCCATGCGCCCATCCACCACCAGCACTAGCATCTTCCTTGGGAAACGGATCATTATCATCAGGACCATACCAACCAGATGTATCCCATCCTAAGATATCATCTGTATACCCATTACCATCATCATCTATAGAATCTTCAAATGGAGAACCATCTGAAACAGCATCTCTTAAGTTTACTTCACCATCACCATTCAAATCTCCAAAATCCTGTAAAAAAGAAACCACTTCATCAGCATCTATATATCCATCAGAATCACTATCCAAACCTGCTTCTTGCATCCATGATGGAATTTCTCCCTGATTTATCCATGCATTACTTTGTAGATCAGGATGAGTATAATCAACTCCAGTATCAACAGAAGCCAATAAAACATTTCTTCCATTGGGAACTTCACCATTTTCAATATCCCAGAAATCCCATGCTTTATCAGCTTTAATAGAAGAAATAGTGCACTGTAATTCTGCTAAGGGGTCATTTGTTGAATAGTGTGGCTTTCTTAGGTATTCTGGCTCAGCATACTTAATGAAAGATTTTCTATTCAGCTTATTTATTAAAACCGGTATATTATCAGATCTTCCTTCAGAAATAGTCAATCTATAAATTCGATTTAAATAAATATCACCATCTCTATCCATTTCAGTTGCGCCAGGTATCCACGGTTCAATATTTAAAATATTTTCACTTTGAATAAAAAAGTTTATTTCGTCAAAATCGACACTAACTGAATCAGATGAACGATTAATATTTAAAGGTGCAATATCACTTTTTAAACACATCAAAAAAGACTGATCACTTCTTTCAGGCTCAGATGCAAAACAAAACGACAAAACCCCTAATATAAAAATTAAGGGTTTCATCGATAATTTATGCAAAATTAATCTGTTCAAGACACTATCCTAATATCAAGTTAACAAGACCTACAATATCTTGCACATTAATAAATCCATCATTATTCAAATCAGATGCGCATGACTGGTCATCGTCTGGAGAAGTTGTTCCAAGAACAAAACCTACAACTGACACTATATCTTGAACATTAATACTACCATCTGAATTTACATCACCAGCTGTACAAGTTGGACCTTCGCTACACTCTTCTCCGCAATCTAAAAATACACGGACCATTAGATTACCATCAATAGCTCCCCAAGCACCTGCTGTTGTTGCCATTGAATTTCCTGAATTAGAGCTAGTATCAACACCAAATGGTTTAGTTGAACTAAACTCTTTAGTTCCAATCCAAAAATCTCCCGAAACAACTAAACCCTGGTCAGAAAGATCAAACTCATTCCATCCATCAACAAGAGATCCAGCCATAACTCGACTGTAAGTCTCAGAACCTGGCATACCTCCATCATCTTCATACATTTTAAGATAAAATGCACCACCTACTCCTTCTTGGTACCATTTAAATCTTACCACATCTTCACCTGAATCTAAAGCAGAATACTTTACTGCCGTAAATTGACCTGAACCAGCATTAAACCATTCTTCTTGAGAACCATCATCATAAGATTCTTCATGAACAGTTTGCGCTTGAGGAGTAACTTCTATCGTATTTGAAAACTCACTCTCATCTCCTTCACTGTAGGTTGCACTTACTGCAAATTCATATGTGATATTATTGGTCAATCCACTTACAGATGTAGAATTATCTGTAAGTCCAGATTGATCTAAAAGTCCATCAACATAAACATTATAAGATACACCAGCACCATCGTAAGTAATGTTAGCCCTAACACCCCATGCTCCATCTGACAAGGCGTTTGCTGTTGCAATATCAGACCAGCCATCCCATCCAGCATTAAGTTTAACAACACTGTTAGCTCCTGAAGCTGATGGATCTAATGCAGCAGAAAATGACCCATTAAATTCATGCGCAATAATATAGCTATTATTCAAATTCCAACCAGAAACATCAACTGTTGTCCATTGACCTGCAACAGCATCTACAGTTGTAGTATATTCAGGATCTCCAGAAAAAAGTGTTCCAAATGCAGGGAAAGCTCCAACTGTAATAGTTGAATCAGTAGCATTTATGTTAAAAACTGAAACTGAATTTACTGTTGAAGCACCAGCCAAATCAATTCTAGCTCCAGCCCATGCGCTATTACCAGTAACAGTAATACCATCAGCAAAACCATCATTATCAAATGCAAAATCATCGGTACCTGAAGCATTCATATCACTCCATGTTAAATTGACTGATTCACTTTGTGATTCTCCAGTTAAATTAAATGGAGCAGGAAAATTACCCCCTGAATTCTTAAATATTCTAAAATCATCAACGAAAATTCCCTCACCTTGTAAAGTTCCAGGAGCATCTTCATCATATCTCGATTGAAATCTAAATGTTACAGTTTTTTCTGCAAAATCAGAAATATCCATGAAAACATTACCGTTAAATGGTAGACCTGCTACATATTCTTGCCATTCAAGATAACCAGGTCTATCAGTATCAAAATAATCATAGAATTGGTCAACCCAAACTGCACCATCTATTGAAACATCGCAACCACTTTCTGGATTACAATCTAATGCACCTCCAGTAACAGAAATGTTATCAACATGAAATCCAGTTATACTTCCATCATCACTAGTACAGTAAGCAGGATCAGAACCAAATGCAAATCTTACAATCGCTTCTTGTCCAACATATTGTGATAAATCAAACGTTACATTATGCCAATCCTCAGTACCACCCCAACCAGGAGCTAAATCGTTCAAAGGACCACCATCATCGTAATCAGAGGAGTTCCAAAGCCACCCATATCCACAATCAAAGTCATAAGGGTCTGAACCATTTAGCAAGCTCCATGACTCACCACCATCAACTGAAATTCTTACGTTTGCAGCATCCCAGCCATCTGTACAAGTTCCAGCAACAGTAGCTCCAGCATAATCTTCAATAGCCCACTTCATATCTGCTGACAAAACACCGCTTGCTGGTACAGTAAAAGATGGTGTATCTAAAAACTGAATCCAACTATCAAGATAACCAAAGTCAAAATTACCTTGGTCTTCTACACCGCACCAATAAGAGTTTCCATCATATGAATCAAAGGAATTTGCTCCCCATGCCAAAGCATCTATATCCATTATTGAAACCTGATAATAATCTGCAAGATAAGTAGACTCATCTTCTGGAGTAGAAGGATCATCTGTTTGACTAGTTGTAGGCGTATCTCCATAAACATAAAAACTAAAACCCATAGTTTCACCTTCCCCTAGTGCAGGAAGTAAAATTTCTGGAGACATTAAATTCCATACATTATCATAAGTTGACTCATCATTTGGAGATCTCATGCTTGTATTTTCACTGTTATACTGAGCATTAGAAAATTGCCAACCAGAACCAGTAGTCCAGCCTTGAGCTCCATCTTCAAAATCTTCCGTAAACAAATCAATCTCTTCTCTTGATTGTGGAACATTAATATTTGATGATGATTCAATTAAGACAGGTCTTTCATCATTAACTATAATTTCGATATCACTATTTACCTTATAGTTGTTTGTTTTTCCAAAACAAAAAACAAAAAACAAAGATACTAAAAGCATATTTTTAATATGTTTCATTTTTCACTCCCCTTCTTTATATTTAAAAAAAAATATTTTACTTTTCCGCACTGCAATTATACACTCTTTATTTTTAAAAAGATAGCTTAATAATGTAACAAATCTTTAAAACTCAAAATTAAGTCCAAATTGATGTGTATAATCAAGTACTCCATAATTTACATAAGCATAATCTATCCCTAGACCAAAGCCTTCAGTCTGTAAATTAAATCCTAATCCTAAACTTGCATCGGCTGTATCATGTCCAAAATGAGTTCCACCTCTAACGAAAAATGTATCTGATAAACCATACTCAAAACCCATAGCTCCATATAATGTAAAGTCAATTGGATTAAT
>Ga0209036_1000827_pt1 | contig 13270 bp, 6 predicted proteins | sample MarorgKNORR_S2LV_3_FD_188222 | JGI IMG/M metagenome (GOLD analysis project Ga0209036, IMG submission 188222) | Marine microbial communities from the Southern Atlantic Ocean, analyzing organic carbon cycling - DCM_A/KNORR_S2/LV (SPAdes) (version 2) | ecosystem: Environmental > Aquatic > Marine >... | reverse complement strand
CCGAAGCGCTCTTCCGTCCAGGATTGATGCCATTCGTCGAACGCCGCGTACACGATAGAAAGTAGCACCCCCTGGCCAAGCGACCGCAACGGAAACGGCTTGGCCAAGCGCTTGGCCAAGGCCCGACAAATTAGCATCGACAGGATGGCGTACTCGACCAAGTGCGCGATCTTGCGCACGACAAGCTGCACACGGGCGATCGAGTCGTTGGTGATGTCGGGCGCGAACCATTTCAGGATCGGCCCGATGAAACGTGAAGTCTGCGACCCGGAGAAAGTGTCCGTTGAAAACAGAAAGATGATTCCCATCCACACGGCCACCCATACCCATGGGTTCGTGTTCGACAAGAATTGCCTAATGTCGAGCCTAGCGGGTCGCACGGAAAAACTGCTGCGCCTCGTCGGTGGACAACGTCACCCTGCCTGCCCCCTCGACCCCTTTCCACGGGCCGTTGACCGACGAAGCGGTTTGCAGGTTGCCATCAAACGTTACCGTGACGGTTCCGTTCGCATTTCGTTCGATGGTCAGGCTCGGCGGAGCGGCATTCACGACCTGCACGGTCCGGGTCACTTCAGCGGCGGCGTTGTCCGCCTTGTCGGTCACGTTGTAGGTGATCATATAGGTCCCCGGTTTGCTAGTGTCCACCGGGTTGTTCACCGCGATGAATGACGTGAGATCGCCGTCCACCTTGTCGGTCGCCGTTGCCCCGGCATCGACGTATTCCGAGCCGGCATCAACAGTGACGACCGCCTGCCCCTTGAGCGTGATCACCGGTGCGGTTGAATCCTTAACGTTGAACGCCGCCTCCGACAATTGCTTGTAGGTGTCGTTCTCGAAATATCGAATGACGTACTGCCCCACCGCGAGTTTGTTGGGCAGCGATACCGTGCCCTTGGCCAGAGCTTCGCCAGCGGTCTGGCTTCCGCCAACATAGGCCCACGCCAAACTGGGGAGCTTGGCCGGATCCGTTTCAGGCTTATAAACGGCAATCCAGTCCTTGGCGTTGGCCGGGCCGTGGGCGAAATTGACGACCAGCGTTTCACCCTCTTCAAACTCCGGCTTGGCCGGGGCCACGCTCGGCGCCGGAAGAATCTTGAACGCGTGCTGCGCCAGTTGACCGTAGCCGTCGTCCTTGAAAAAGCGTGCAAAGTAATCCCCACTGGGCAGCGTCGAGGTGAACGTGATCGTGCCGCCGGGCAGTCCTTCGCCGGCCGTACGAGTGCCACTGACATAGGCCCAATCCGGCGCAGCCACCGAGCCCGGAATCATGTCCGACCGATAAAGGCCAACCCAGTCCTTGGGATTTTTCGTGCCGTTCGCAAACGTCACCTTGATCGGCTCGCCGCTGATGTATTCCTGTCGATCGGTGGAGATCGCCGGCGGTGGCGGCACCTGTGCTGAAATTCGGGCGGCAAAATTCCCCCGGCCCTCGCCGGCGTTTTTTATTGTCCACTTGGCAGTATCACCTTCTCCTGTTTTCACCCAAAACGTATTCGCGCTTTGACCGGTCTTGGGCTTGTCATTCAACAACAATGCCGCCTTTCCGAGTTTGCCCAACCCGGAAAACTCGACTGTCCACGTTGCGTCGTTCACGCCCTTGGGCAACTCAATCTTGAGATCGCTCGCGGTGACCATGTTGTAACCGGACTGCAACGCAAACGATTTGCTCTCGAACAACAGTGCCCCCGGGGCCTTGTCTTCGCCGTCGTTGGCATAAATCCGCAGCACGCCATTTTGATTTTTCTCAAACGGATTCAACGCCCCGAGATACTCAAACTGGATGGTATTGATGATGCGGTGCTCGCTGTCGATGGTGAAGGTGTCCCCTGTTTCCCCCTCGATGAAATGGACATCCTCCTTCTTGCCGCGAGGATTGTCGTAAACGATCGCGCCTTGGGCTTGCAACTCGAGATCGCCACGAGGGTCACCTGGCAAGCCGTCCATGAAAATGCGTTCACCGTCATTGAGGTATACCCGCAACCACCCTTCCGGGATCGCACCAAAAGGGGACAACGCCGCGAAGTACTCAAACTGGATGGCGGTCAGGTAGCTGTTGTTACCGTGCAACACGACCGTGTCTCCCACCTCACGTCCGGACAGGTAGGTTTTGCCGAGGGATTTCTTGGCGTTCTCATAAACGATCACCTCGTCGTTGGTTCCATCCGGCACACCGGCCAAACGCGAGGCGAAATTGGCGTTCTCCTTGACTGACTTCAATTCCCAGCCATCCTTGGTTTTCTCCCAAAAATCATCATGGCTTTTCCCGACAGTTGGGGGATCGTAAAGCAGCAAACCCGCGCGCCCAACGCCGAGGTTTATGAACTCCACCGACCAGGTGACCTCCTTCGTGTCCTTTGGCAGTTTAAGGTTCAGGCCGCGTGCAGTGACGGTGTTATAATTGTTCTGGAGTTTGAACTTGCCGCTCTCAAAAAGGAGCGTGCCCGGTTTTCTCGCCACCTCCCGGTCTTCGAAAACCGGGTCGAACGAAACAACCGTCGTTTCAATCTTCTGGCCAAATATCGTGCTGCTCACCGCAAGTAATGCGACGAACAAGCCAAGCCTCCGAGTGATACTAACTCCATTTTTCATAAGCACTTAGAAAGAATTGGGTCGCGAAGGCGACCGGGGTCAAAACTCTCCCGCGGAATAGGCATCAGCGTCAAGGCTGTTGTGGATTATCAGTAATTCAGTCAGCCGCTTGGCCAAGCGTTTGGCCTACGCCTGCAGCAGCGTGGCCACTTGGCCAAGCGCTTCGTCCAGTTTGGCCGGATCCTTGCCGCCGCCCCGCGCCGCGCCCGGTTTGCCGCCGCCCTTGCCCCCAACGACCGGCGCGATGGCCTGAATGATCGCCCCGGCCTGCACACGATCGGTCAGGCCATCAGACACGCTTGCCACCAGCGCCACGCGGCCACCCCCGCCTGAGCCGACCACGATCACGCCCTCGAACTCCCCCTTGATCGCGTCGACCACAGATTGAGCCTGGTTGCCATCCGCTTGGCCAAGGTTTGCCGTGATGAGGTTGATGCCGTTGACGGTTTGGGCCTTGGACAAAAGCTCCTTTGCCTGGCCAGCCGCCTGGCTTTGCTGCATGGCCTTGAGTTGTTTTTCCAACTTTTTGACCTGCTCTAGCGAGGCGGTGATTTTCTTCTCGAGATCACGCGCCGGCGTGTTGAGTTGCTCGGCCAAGCCGATCAACCGCCCGGCATCGACCCGTGCCTGTGCCGCCGAAACCATCCCGGCAGTCGCTTCGATCCTCCTAACGCCGGCGGCGACCGCCGACTCGGAATGGATTCGAAACAGCCCGACCTCGCCGGTCGCCCGGGTGTGCGTGCCGCCGCACAATTCCATCGAGTAGCCATTGAGTGCATTGGCCTCTCCGCCAATCTGCACCACACGAACCGAGTCGCCGTATTTGTCGCCGAAGAATTGCAGTACGTCATCGCGGCCGGCGATGTCGCTGTAAGCCCTCTCGGTCCAGCTCACGCTGGCATTCTCGAGAACGCGCTCGTTCACCAGTTGCTCAATGTCCTGCAACTGCTGCGCCGTAAGCGGCTGGCTGTTGAAGTCGAACGTCAACTTGTCCGGGCCAACAAACGAACCTTTCTGTGAGGCATCAGGCGAAGTTACCTCGTGCAGCGCCCAGTGAAAAAGATGCGTCACCGTGTGATGCCGCTGGATGGCGGCGCGTCGAGCCGTGTCGATTTGCAACGACACCTCGCTGCCCTGCCCGGGAATCCCATCGCCCTTGATGACGTGCAAAAAAGCGTCGCCCACTTTTTGTGTGTCAACGACCTTCCATTCCCGGCCATCAAGCGTGAGCGTGCCGGTATCGCCCAGTTGGCCACCCATCTCGGCATAAAACGGGGAACGATCCAAAACGACAGACGTCCGTTTTTCATCCTCCACCACCTCAAGCACCTTCGCCATGGACGCAGCCTCTTCGAACCCAACGAACTCCGTGCTGGCATCCGTCGAAAGGCTGCTGACGCTGATGACCTCCTTCTTTTGGGCCGCGCGGGCACGCTCCCGTTGCTCGGTCATCAGTTTTTCAAAGCCAACATTGTCCACCTGCAACCCGGCCTCGCGAGCCATCAACTCCGTCAAGTCCAGTGGAAAGCCGTAAGTGTCGTAAAGTTTGAAGGCAAACTCGCCGGAAAACTCCTTCCCTTCTCCCAACTTATCCGCCTCTTCCTTGAACAGGTCGATGCCGCGGTCGAGGGTCTTGTTGAAGGACTCCTCCTCGGCACGGATGGTGTCCGAGACGAGGTCGCGCCGTTGCCTGATCTCGGGGAAAACATCGCCCATCGACTCCACCAACACATCCACGAGCTTGTAAAAAAACGGTTCCTGAAAACCGAGAGTACGCCCGTAGCGCACCGCCCGACGCAGGATGCGTCGCAGCACGTAGTTGCGGTCGGTGTTGCCCGGGATGATGCCGTCCGCGATGGAAAAACTCAGCGTCCGAATGTGATCCCCGATCACGCGAAACGCCACGTCGATTTTCTCCTGCTCCGTCGGTTCATTGCCCGGCAGAGTCGAGGTGTAACGCTTGCCGCTTTGTTTCTCGAGCTCGGCAAAAATCGGGCTGAACACATCGGTGTCGTAGTTCGAGACAGTCTTGCTAAAATCGGTAAAGCCGCTGGTCGTCTGCATGATGGCCGTGACGCGCTCGAAACCCATCCCAGTGTCGACGTGCTTGGCCGCAAGCGGCGAAAACGTGCCGTCGACGTTCGCGTTGTACTGGATGAAAACAAGGTTCCAGATCTCGATGCACTCCGCACTGTCGGCGTTGACCAACCGCCCTTTCGTATCGCCTGCCTCGGTGAGGTCCACGTGCAATTCGCTGCAGGGGCCACACGGGCCGGTGTCGCCCATCATCCAGAAATTGTCCTTCTTGTTGCCGTAGACGATGTGAACATCTGGGTCGAGCTCGGCCTTCTCAAAAATGGCCTTCCAGAAATCGTACGCCTCCTGATCCAATTCGCCCGGGTCGCCCTCGCCCGGCTTGTACACCGTGGCGTAAAGGCGCTCCTTAGGGAACTTCCAAACCCCGGTGATCAATTCCCATGCCCACTCGATGGCTTCCTGCTTGAAATAATCTCCAAACGACCAGTTGCCGAGCATCTCGAAGAAGGTGTGGTGATAGGTATCCATCCCCACATCCTCGAGGTCGTTGTGTTTGCCCCCGGCGCGGATGCATTTCTGCGTGTCGGTGGCGCGGCCCGGCGAATACGGGCAGGATTGTTCACCGAGAAAAATCGGCACGAACTGGTTCATCCCTGCGTTGGTGAAAAGCAGGTTTGGCGCGTCAGGCATCAGGCTCGCGGACGACACGATCGTGTGCTGCCTAGCCTGAAAAAAATCGAGAAAAGATTGTCGAATCTCCGAACTGGTCATCATCGTCGCCGGATAATGGCGGCAGGAAGAAAAACCGCCAATGTGCACGGCTGCAAGCCAAACCACAGGTGAATTGAACAAATCGGCCCGCAACACGGTCTCAGGCCGGGATCGCTTGGCCAGGCGGGGATGATTTTTCGCGTTTCCCCGGGCCATCCGTTTCGTTAGACTTCCCGCGCATTTTGGAAGGGAGACCGCGTGCACTTCGAAAACTCACAACTCCTTTGGTTGACAGCGCTAATCGTGCCATTGCTCGGGCTGTTTTTCTGGTGGGCATGGCGGCGGCGTGCACTGCTGTTGACCCAGTTTATCCACGCCAAGCTCGCCGATCAGCTCACGCTTGGCCTCTCCCATGGCCGCCGCTTGGCCAAGCTCGGCCTGCTGCTGGTCATCACCACCCTGCTCATGCTGGCCCTGGCCCGGCCCAAGCTGGACTACGAATGGCAGGAGACAGAGATGCGCAGCCTCGACATCCTCGTCGGGGTGGACACCTCACGAAGCATGCTGGCCACGGACCAAAGTCCCAACCGGATCGAGCGGGCCAAGCTCGCCGTGCTCGACCTGATGCGCTTGGCCAAGCGCGACCGGCTTGGCCTGATCGCCTTCTCAGGCACCGCCTTTTTGCAGTGCCCGCTGACCATCGACCGCAACGCCTTCGTGCAAAGTGTCAACTCACTCAGCACGGACATCATCCCCCAGGGCGGCACCGCGCTTGGCGAAGCGATCAATGAAGCCATCCGCACGTTTGAAAAGGAGGAGGACAACCACAAGGTACTCGTACTGATGACCGATGGGGAAGACCACGAGGAAGGCATCGCCGGGGCGATCCAAAAAGCCAAGGACATCGGCATGAAAGTGTTCACCATCGGGCTGGGCTCGCCCGAGGGCGAATTGATCCAGGTGCGCAACCCGCAGACCGGCAAGCTCGACTTCCTCAAGGACGACGGCGGCAACGTCGTGAAGTCCCGGCTCAACGAGTCCCTGCTCCGCCAACTCTCCACCGACACCGGCGCGTTTTATCTGCCCATGCAGGGCGCGGACACGATCGAGCGCCTCTACGCATCCGGACTGGCCGGCCTGACTCCCAGCCGAGTGGAAAACCAGATGACCAAGCGTTACATCGAGCGATTCCAGTGGCCGCTTGGCTTCGCCATCCTGCTTCTGTTCATCGAGATTCTGCTACCGGAAGTCTATCGCCCCGGACGAAAACGACCCAACGCAGCGACAGCAGCCGTCGCGTTGCTCCTGTTTTTGTTAGCACCAAATGCCAGCGCCAGCCCGGCTGAAGCACGGCGACAGATGGACAGCGGCAACTACGCCAGCGCACTCGATACCTACGAGCAGTTGCTTTCAGAAACTGACGACGACTCCCCGATCAGGGCGCGCCTGCACTACAACGCCGGCACCGCCGCCTACAAGGCCAAGGAGTACGACAAGGCCGAGGCAAACTTTCGCAAGGCGCTCAACGTCCCCGAGGCACCCCTGCCCCTACAGCAACGCGCGTTTTATAACCTCGGCAGCTCGCTGTTTCGGCTCGGCGAGGAAACCCAGAATCCGGATGATAAAATCAAGCAGTGGACCGGAGCGTTGAAGCAATTTGAAGGCGCCAACAACCTGAGCCAGCAACTCGAAGGCTCATTTGAGGACGAGGATGCGCTGTTCAACTCCGACATTGTCAAAAAACGGCTCGAGCAACTCAACCAGCAACAGCAGCAACAGCAAAATCAGGACGGGGAAAAAAACGAGGACGAGGAACAACAGGACGACCAACAACAACAACAAAACCAGGAGAATTCGGACGAACAAAAAAACGAGCAGCAACAAAACCAGCAACAGCAATCCGAACAACAGGAGCAACAGGAGCAACAACAACAGCAGTCCGGCGACGAGGAGCAGAAAGAGCAACAGCAGAATCAGCAACAATCCGGCAACGAGGACGAGCAGCAAAAAGACCAGCAACAACAAAACAGTTCACAGGGCGACGAGGAAAAGGAGCAGCCTCAGCAAGGACAGTCGCAGGAACAATCCGAGTCCGGTCAGGCCCAACAGGAGGGGAAGATGACGCAGGAACAGGTGAGCCAACTGCTCGACTCGTTGAAACAACAGGAGCGCTCCCTCATTTATCGCCCGATTAAAAAAGGCAAGGCCAAGCGGCCGGGGACGTTCCGCGACTGGTAACATGAATCGCCTGATTGCACTCAGCCTTCTTTTCCTGTTCGCGGTGGGCGCACACGCCCAGCGGGCCTTCGCTACGCTCGACCGCTCCACGGTCGCCGTCGGCGAGGGCGTGGGCTTCAGCATCGCCTGCGAAAACTTCCAGCCCTCCAACACACCCCGGCTTCCGTTTATTCCCGGACTACGAATCGCCGGGGCCGGCTCCGGGCGTAGTTTCCAACTCGGCGGCGGCCAACAGACCAGCACGCTGACGTACAATTTCCTGATCACTCCCAACAAGACAGGCACCTACACCCTGCCCGCGTTGTCGATCCCGTCGCGGGAGGGCGTCTTCAAGACGCAGGCACTCAAGCTCCGCGTGGTCGCGGCGGACTCAAACGAAAAGAAGGGGGGCATCTCCGAGTACGCCTTTATGCGGCTCGTGGTCGGTAAAAACACGGCGTATGTCGGTGAACCGATCCCGGTGGAGATTCAGCTCTTTTTACAAAACGGCCGCTACAGCCCGCCGGAGCTGACCGCGGAGGGGTTCAACATGTCCGACTACCCCGAGCCCAAGTCTTCCCGGGCGCAGCGGGGCAATTCCATTTTTCAGGTTCGCACCTTCCAGACTGCCGCAACGCCGGTTAAAGCCGGGCAACTGCAGATCGGCCCGGCCACGATGGATGTCGTCCTGAAGATCCGCCAAAACCAAAGGCGACGCAGTCAATTCAACGATCCGTTCGAGGGGCTGTTGACCCGCTATCAGGATGTGCCGGCCAAGCTCGAGGCCAAGGCTCACAACATCACCGTCAAGCCGCTCCCCACCGAGGGCCGGCCGGCCGGTTTCAATGGCGCGGTCGGGCAATTCACGATGGCGGCCAAGGCCTCCCCGCTGGAAGTCACCGTCGGGGATCCGGTCACCGTCAATATTCAGCTTTCCGGCCAGGGCGCGGTCGATTCCCTCAATCTGCCCAAGCTGGAGTGGCCCGGCTTCAAGAGTTACGAGCCGTCCATCTCATCGGAGAATGCCGACCCACTTGGCCTGAGCGGCACCAAGGTGTTCGAGCAGGTGATCATCCCCGAAAACGACACTCTCACCGAGGTGCCGAAGATCGAGCTGGCCTATTTCAACCTCGAGGAGGAGGAATACCAAACAATGAGCCAGGGACCGTTTCCGCTCAAAGTAAATCCCAGCGCCAGGCCGGTCAGCATCCCCAATGCCAACACCTCGCAGAGTGGCGACTCCGGTGCGGAGGATGCCCCACAGCGATCAGACATCGTGTGGATCAAATACGATCTGGGGACGCTTGGCCAAGCGACCCCACTTGTCTCCCGCCCCACGTTTTGGCTGCTCCAGTCGATTCCGTTTTTGCTCTGGATCGGTGCCCTCGTGTGGCGGCGCAAGAGTGAGGCGATCGCCGGTAATCCACGCCTCCTCAGAAAACGACAGGTCAACCAGCGCACCCGAGAGGGTATGGGCAGGCTCGAGCAGTTGGCCGATGAAAACCTCGCGCTGGAATTTTACACCGAGTTGGCGGAGTTGCTCCGCGAACAGCTTGGCCTGCACCTCGACATCCCCGCGGAAGGCATTACGGCCGACGTGGTCGACGGGCCGCTTGGCCAAGCGCAGATTGAGCCGGACACACGGGACACGCTGCGCCGCTTGTTCACCGCCAGTGATGCCGCCAGCTACGCCGCCTCTCAATCCACCGCCGAACTACGCGCTAGCCTGGCCGACCTCGAGCAGGTCATCCACGAACTGAATTGAGCCTGCGCCCCCACAGTCGAACCGTTCTCGCCCGGCTTGGCCAAGCGCTTGGCCTGTTGCTCGCCGTGGGAACGCTTCACGCCGATCAGGCTGCGTTCGAAAAGGCGAACACGTTGTACAAGGACGGCAAACACGCCGAGGCTGCCGAGGCGTATCAAGAGCTGAGCCAAACCGGTGTTTCCGCGAACCTCCTGTTCAACATGGGCAACGCGTACTTCAAGGCCGGGGAGCTTGGCCGGGCACTGGCGGCGTACCAACGGGCGCTCCATTTGGCACCGCGCCACCCCGACATCATGGTGAACCTCAGGATTGCCCAGAGAAAAGCCCTGACCGAGCCCCTGCCATTGAGCCTGCGACAACAATGGCTGCGAAAACTCTCGCTTGGCGAGTGGACGGCCTTGGCCTCTTTTTGTGGAACGCTGTTTTTGATCCTGCTGACCGTCCGGCAAGTCTGGCCAGCCAGCGGTGCCTCAAACATCCTGTGGACTCGACTCAGCGCGGTTGCAACGGCGGTCGCAACCCTGCTGTTGGTCATGGCCGTCTCGAATTTTTCAGGGGATCAACGGGCGTTCGCCGTCCACGATGGAGTCGTGGTTCACTCCAACCCCGTTGAACAATCGCCCGAACTGTTTCAGGCCACGGACGGCATGGAGTTTTTACTGCTCGAACGCAGCGGGGATTTCGTGAACGTCCGTTCCGGCAACGGCTCCGTCGGCTGGATTCGTGCCAGCGACATTGCGCTGACCCACCCGTGAGCGGCCCCGGTAAGGCCGACTATTTCTCTTCAGCGGCCGACTTTCTCTTCGCCTCGCGCTCGGCGTAATATTTTTTCAAGGCCGCACGGACGTTGGCCCGTTCTGCGTCGTCCAGCCGGCCATCCTTGTTGACGTCGTGCTTGCGGTATAAATCCAGACGGGCCTTTTCACGCGGCTCCTCGCGCATGTCGCGGTAGCGGCTGCTGCTCCGGCTGGGGGGGCGGGTGACGTATTTCATCAGCCAATCCATGGTCTTGAATTTGCCGGCCTCCACGTCCTTGGACACGGCAGCCCGTTCGTTGGTGTTCAGGCGGCCGTCCTTGTTGACATCGTATTCCTCGTTGATCTCCTTGAACCGCCGATCCACCCACTTGCGTGCCTCGCCGAACTCCTTCTCGTCCAGTTCGTTGTCATCGTCGGTGTCAAACTTCGCAATGACGGGGTCGGGATAACGGAAGCGCCGCCGCTCTGAACTTTGTTGTTTTTCCTTCGGCGGGTTTAATTTGTCGTAGCGAATCTTCTCCCGCTCTGAGGTGCTCAGTCGGCCGTCCTTGTTCGCGTCGTACTTGGCCAACAGTTCCTTTTGGGCCTCCGACTTCTCGGCGGCCTCGGCTAGGGTCGCGCCCAAGGCCAAACCGATGAAGGTCAACAGGGTTGCTTTAATCGTCTTCATTATTTCTTCAAAGTCTCCGTGATTTTCTCCCCCTCCACCTTGAAGGGCAACTCGTCGATCGCGCTCCATTCACCCTCGAACAGCACGCGCGTCTTCACTACGAACGTTTTATCGAGGCGAACCGGCTCTGTGTACTTCTTCGCCACCGGCGAAATCTTGCCACCGACCAACCGCGGATCGGAACCGTCGAGCGTGTAGTAGACCTCCCCCCGAGCGGCGGACATCTCCAGTTCAAAACCGGCTTGGATTAATCCGCCGCGCTTGGCCAAGCGGGCCTGCTCAAGATCCGGCACAAGGCCGTGCTCGGCCAACTGGTCGATGACGATATCCGAGCGTCTCGGAATGAATTCATTGAACCAGCGATCAACCTCCGGCAACCAGTCGTCGTCCAGCGTGCGCGGCCGCCTGTCGCCGCCCTTGCGATCCGGTGGCGACCAGCTATACGGGGATGGCTTACCCCAGCGAGCCGACTCGCATATTACGGCCAGTCGCAGCTCATTCACGCGTTTGTTGAGCAGCGTCGCGATCGATTCCGGAGTGAGCGCGCCGCCGTTGTAAAAATGTTTGTGCAACCGATCGGCGACCGCCTGCCGAAATTCCGCGTTGTGCAGGCATTGCTGCCAGATCCACTGCGGATTGCTCCGGGCATACTCGTCGCCCGCCGGATACGGGCCGGTCCGGTTTTCGTCGAGTTTCAAAAACGTGTGCTCGGCATCCCAGACGTAGTAGCGGAACCCCTCGTCCCCGTTTCGATTGCGGATGCCGTACCAATTGTTGGCCGAACGATTCGCACCGAACGCCGTGATTGGGGCGTCCAGATTGCCTCCATAAAAAATCACGAGCATGTAGTCGATCAGGTTGTCGACATCGAGGAACACCTCATAGTCCGGGTTGCGTGTGCCATCGGGATTGTTGCCAAGAATCCGCTGGTAGGCGGCATCCGACTCGAGGCCGGCCTTGCAGATTTTCCAAAACCGCTCCCACGCATCGAGCGAGCCGTCGGTGGCAAACAGCCCGTACTGCGTGTTGCCCTCGCCTTTGCCCTTGCCGCGGCCGATCTTGATCACGTCAAAGTCATCCTGCTTGCCCTTGAAATACGTGGCACCAAACGAGGCTTCGGGGCGCTCGACCACGTTGAACAGCCCCCAGTAGTGGCCGTTGATGTACAGGTGACAGTAATGCCCGCGTGCAGTCGATTGGCCAAGCGAGAACTGCATGTCGCGGTTGAACTGGTCGCGCATGAACGTGCAGCGCGGATCATCGCTCAGGCTCCACGAGTAATTGCTAAACGTCCGCAAGTCGATGTTGTCGAACTCCTGCGCGGCGTCCTTGCCAAACACCGGATACTGCAGCTTGGCCGGGCCGTATTCGCTGCGGAAAAAGAAACGAAACGCATGCTTGGCGTTAGGGGACATCCGGCTGAACCCTCCGCGAATTCGCACGCCACAATTTTCCTGAAAACCGGACTCCCCGTCCGGGCTGATCATTTCCAGCGAACACGAGCGTTCCCACTCACGACCATCGTTTTTTGCGTTGGCAAAAATGCCGGACTCCTCGTCAAACAGGTCGTCCATCTCCATCACCAGCGAGTAACTTGGTAGAGAACGCAGTCCGTCAAAAATCCGATCCTTATAACGCTTGTCATTGACCACACGCTGATCCATCCCGTAGTCCACGTAATTGAATCCCCACTCGTACGGGAAACCGTTGGGCGGCAACCCGTCCGGCGACTGCCGCACAATGTCCTTCGGGAAAAGGTATGTACGCGTCACCACCTTGGTCGGCTTGAAGCCCGGCTTGAAACCGGCCACCCGCAGCACGGTGGTCTTTTCCATCTTCAACAAACCACCTTCCAAAACCGTCCCCGAATCAATCGTCGGGACTGAACCGTCCGTCGTGTAACGCAGCGTCACCCCCGGTGTCTCGGTGGAGATCGTCAAATCAAACGGCTCATCGTAAAGACCATGCGGCTGGCTGAACGCCAGCTTGGCCACCGTACCATTCAAAACGCTGCCGTTCGGTGCACCCGGCGTGGGCTTCAAGAAAAACACCGTGTTCCCGATGACCGAGGTGGCCGAATCCGCGTCTGGTTTCCAATCAACCGGCACACCATAAGACACGTCATCCCGCTGCTTGGGATATTTCATCACATAATGATGCGATACCGTCCGGCCATCCGGCTTGATCAGGCCAAGATACTCTCCTCCCGCTCCCAACTTGAAATCCGCGTGCAACTCTTCACCGGCGGTAGCTCGATTTTTAGCGGACGCAAACACCAACAGGAAACCGCCGGCCTCCACCTTCACCGCTGGCAGCTTCCAACCAGCCAAATTCTTGATGTCATCCGTCAACGACCAACCGGCGAGATCAACCGTTTTACCGCCAGCGTTGTGAACCTCGATCCAGTCGGAACGATCGTCGTCGGCGTCCTTCAGCCCCTTTTCGTTAACCGCGAGAAATTCGCTAATGATCACCCGCGCCTCCGCTTGGCCAAGCGGCAAAGCGAGCAGACAAATAAACGCC
>Ga0209036_1000824_pt1 | contig 13299 bp, 5 predicted proteins | sample MarorgKNORR_S2LV_3_FD_188222 | JGI IMG/M metagenome (GOLD analysis project Ga0209036, IMG submission 188222) | Marine microbial communities from the Southern Atlantic Ocean, analyzing organic carbon cycling - DCM_A/KNORR_S2/LV (SPAdes) (version 2) | ecosystem: Environmental > Aquatic > Marine >... | reverse complement strand
TAGGTATTATGTCTTCAATGTATGAAGACATATCCCCAATTCTATTATTTAGAAAACTTGGTTTAAAAACCGTATTAAGCCTATCACAAAAAATATTAACAAATCGATCTCTATAATCTGAATTCTCAAAAAGCTTTCTTAGTAAAAATGTAGACCAAGGGGGATTTGGCCATTCAGGGCCATTAGGCTCTACTGCAAATTGCAAAGTGTTTACATCATAACCCAATCCCATCCATGGAATACCAAAACCAAAATCAGTATCATATAATACCCATCGCCATTTACCATCCGTTGATTGGGGTCTCCAATATTTAATATTGTTCCCTGGCCAATCTCTATTATCAATGAAAATCTGAGCAATGTTATAATCGATATGATTATCGATATCAATCCACTTTGATAGCGAATCAAAAACAACTGGGTCTGTCATATCAGATTGATTTACATAATCAACTAATGAATTATAATTATCAATAGTACCTTCATTCGCCCATTGTACCTCAATTAAGTCTATTTCATCAGGGTCAACTGGGTGATGAGAAGCAATAAAATGTTCATTTACTTTTTCTCTAAGATTATATAATCCCCAAAACTCACCATTTAAATACACCAGCATTGGGCGATAAGCTTGAACATCAAGGTCTACATTATGAAAGATGCTAGTCATAAATCCATCTCTAAGCATTGTGAAATTCCAATCATTTCCGGAGTTACGCAAAATAAAAGATTGAAAATTTTCTAATTCTAATTCCGGGAAGAAACGATAATTAAATTCTGAAGCTCCATATTGACTCCTTGCAAAAAAAGACATCGACTTCTGTGCCTGCCCCCTACTCCACCCACCAAAGATTTTTACACCTGCGGGAGAAGAAAAATAGGTACCATCTGTCTCTAGTACTTCAATAAAAATAGGCTTCTCCCAATCTTCCCAAAAATTCGCACCAAAATGAGGATAATCTTCAGAAGCATTAGGACCCATTTCGTATATCCCATTATTGTAATCAAAAAAATTGTCAGGATCAGTTGATAAAAAGATTGTAGGGAAGTCGTTATCCCCACTTTCTAAAATAAAAGTAGACGTTTTAATTGGAGAGCTTATCCAACCAGTTTTAAAACTAGCCGCTCTTAATACTGTATTACCTTGAATCAATATTGGATTGTTTGCATATAAAAGTGAATTAGTAGTCGGTTCAGAACCGTCTAATGTATAATAAATGATAACATTCTGGTCTGGAGTCCCTATTAAAACCGGTAGTGCTGGTACATTATGAAAACCAGATTCTTCGGAAAATGTAATATCACTTAAAACTCCTAATACAAATTCTTCACCATTTGTTTCACTTGGAGTGGGTTCTAAAAACAGACCATAATTTTCACCATTATTTATTCTACCAATTGATACATCAGGCTGAAGAGCTCCAGTAAAAATAGAATCAACTAAAACACTGTCTGAATCCGTCAACAAAACAGTCTCCCCGCTTGAACTAATTTTAAAATTAGTGTGGAGGATTGAAAGGGGTAAATTTATTTCTTCAGCTATATCTGGAGTATTCCCAGACTGAGAATTTCTACCTAAAGTAAAAAAAGGAATACATGATAGATCTGAAGAATTACTATTAAAATTATGAACTTGGATTGCTAATACATTCTGCCCTTCATTAATCCAAGCTATAGTTGAATCAACCCAAAAAAGAGATGGCTCTCCGCCATTTATCATTTCTGCTTCACGCCATGTTACTGTACCTTGGTTGAATGCGGGTGGAGTACCTTCAATATTATCTCTAGCAAACTCGGTACCATTTAAATAAGCTACAAAACCATCATCATAGTCAATATGAAATGCTAACTTTTTAATTTGCTCAAAGTCTGTTATTGAAAAAGGCTTAATAAGATAAACAGAAATTGTATTAGAGACTTGAGTATTGTCATCACCATCACCATATCCAAAACCACTTGGGCCAATACTCCAACTACTAGAATTGAAATTTACCTGATTCCAATTTGATGGTGGCTCCTGATTTGCAACATAGTAATACCATGAATCTCCTAAATCTATAATAGTCTCCCATTCTGATATGATATCAACACGGTCTTTATTAGAAGCCATGATCATTAAAAAATCATTTGGTTCTAATATCATATTGGGGAGACGCCACTTAAATGGATCATCGACATCATCTGATAGGCCCCAATTATTAAGTGATATACTGCCAGATGTAGAGTTATACAACTCAATCCAATCAGGCGTATCTCCATCTTCATCGAAGTAGGTATTTTGATTTGAAGATACTAATTCATTTAGTTGTACGTTTTGAGAAGAAGAAATTGATAGAACTATAAATGAAAATATAATTTTTTTAAACATTAAGATTTTTTACTTATTATAAGACAGCCCAAACCCAAATTGAAATAAAGGATCATAATTAGTATCGCCATAATTAATTGGTATCTGCTTCATAGATTTAGGCCATGTCATAGATAATGAACCTGTAAAATCAAAATCTCCAAACATGACATCTGAGATACCCGCCCCTTCAGTACCAGGAAGCCAAGCTGCTATGAATGCATCACAATCATCTATTACTTCATTGATGATCATCGGTCGGCCAGATACCAATATTACCACATGCGGTAAATTAGAATTTTTCACTTTCTTTAATAGTTTAAGATCCTCATCTGAAAGATGAAGAGAGTCTCTATCACCAACCCCCTCTGAATATGGCTTTTCCCCAACAACAACAACAACCACATCTGAGCGTGATAAATCATTACCGTCTTTAGAATAATGAATGCTATTTGAATCAACTACAGCAGATTTAAACGCATCTAAAATCGTTGTCCCAGGTGTAATATCTCCGGATCCACCCTGCCAATGGATTGTCCAACCACCAGACTGATATCCAATATTATCTGCATGCTCACCTACCAATGTAATTTTACTATTATTCTTATCTAAAGGAAGAATTCCCACTTTATTCTTTAAAAGAACTAGAGACTTCCGAACGCTCTTTCTGGCTAAGTCTCTATGTTTTTTTGAACCAACAACATTCGTATTTTTTGGAGCTTTAATTGGATTATCAAAAAGGCCAATTTTCTTTTTTATTTTTAATATCCTTGATACAGCATCATCAATTCTTTCCATCGGGATACTACCTTCTTTAACCGCCTCTATTGCCAATCGTATAAAGTCATCATAAGAATTATCATCAGGATTAAGGCTCCCTGGGACCATATTCATATCAATCCCCGCATTAATGGATTGAATTATACAGGTTTTATAATCTTTATCTATTTCATTAATTCCAGCCCAATCAGAAATGACTATTCCCTCAAATTTTAATTCATTTCTAAGCACATCATTAATTAAATATTTATGGCCATGGAGTTTTTGTCCTTTCCAACTATTGTAGGAGACCATAATACTTCCTACTCCCATTTTTATAGACTCTTCAAATGGCTTAATATATTTATTTCTTAATTCTTCCTCATCTAAAACAACATCCCCACGATCAATTTTATACCAATTAGTTCCCGTCCCAAATACAGTATTACCATCCCCAACGAAATGTTTTGCACAAGCAAGTACAGAATTTTTGTTTAAGGTCCTCCCCTGATATCCTATTGTTGAAGCAACGCCAAGCTCAGTTACTATGTCTGGATCTTCAGAATAACTCTCATAGGTCCTTCCCCACCTTTCATCTTGGGCTACTGCAACACAAGGAGCAAACGTCCAGTCTAGTCCAGTTGCCTTTACCTCCGCAGCAGTAGCAGCTGCAATTTCTTGAACCAATACTTTGTCATCCATACAACCAAGTCCAATATTGTGCGGAAACATGGTTGCACCTAAAACATTATTATGCCCGTGGACTGCATCAATACCATATATTAATGGTATTTTAAGTCTTGTTTTTAGAGCTTCCTGTTGAAAACCATTATATAGCTCAACCCAAGAAGATGGTTGATTTGTTGGTGGCGTGGAACCTCCCCCGCTGAGGATTGATCCTAAAAAATATTTTTTAATATCAGATTTATCTGCTAGATAACGATAATCAACTTGAGTCATTTGACCAATTTTTTCTTCGAGAGTCATAGAAGAAACTAACTTACTTACTTCACCATCAATAGAGCTACATGACATAATTTGAAATAAAAAAATAGAAATTATTGTTTTTGTTAGTTTGTTATTTAATAAGCATGATTTTTTCATACGAACTTTCTCCATTAATTAGTGAGTGAATCAGGTACATTCCAGATGAAGTTTCATTTGCGCTCCATTGAAAATTCTTTCTGCCTGGTTGTATTATTCCATTAAATATTGTTTCAACTTTTTTACCGTTTATATCAAATATTTCTATAACCACATCACTTTTAACTTTACTGGTTATTGGTATCAAAATATTATTATTAAATGGATTTGGATATGGTTTTTTTAATAAAAATTCTTTTGGCACATCTACATCAGCTGAAAGTGAGCTTTCTAACATTACTTCAATAGCATTTATAAATGTTCCTGCAGCGGAATAACCAACACCATATATATCAGCTGATAAATGAATATCTAGTACTCCATCCAGAACATCAATGTTATTAAAATTGATTGTATATAAAGAAAAGGCCTGCGCATTTTCAAAAACATCTAGCCCCTCAACAACTTGATTTCCTTCAATGTAAATATCAAAAACCCTATCTCCTATATTATCATAATGATTTTCTGAAAAAGATAAGGTCAAAGAATATGTACCTGGTTTTACTCTAATTTTATAAAGAGCAACCCGATTTAAAGACGAACGATAGATAGCATCATTGTCTGTGTTTTGAATATCTATAGCATCAGTAACAAATTGAAAATTCCCAGCAAGATGTCCATATTCCTTATCAGACCCCCAAACTTGATCTTGTAAAAATTCTCCGATTTGCCCGCCTCCTGTATTTATTTTTATTGTATCGCCTAAAGGTTGCGGAATATCGATCCATACAATATTTGTACTAGCAATATTCTCGCTATCATCTTGAGCGTTGAAAATCCCCATAGCAGTTGAGCTTAAATTGAATTGATCCATTGTAAGGCTGACTGTTCTTTGGTCGTTATGCATTAGTGCATCTGTAAATGAAACACCAGACAAACTATAATTACTTAACTCAAGGCCACTAGATTGGTCAATTTCTTCACTATACCTTATGGTTAAAACATTTTCATTTTGCCTAGCCCAAAGAGCTTTTGGTGGGTAATTATCTACATACCCAATATTATTTTCATCTGTAAGACATAAAATTAAATTACCGTTTTCAAAGTGAATATTCTCATCAATGAAAAGAGACTGGTTTCCTCCCCATGTATGGTCATCGCTTTTTTCCCACCTATTATAATCAAAAGTATCAAAGTCATCTTTCCAAGAGAATGTAAAATTATTTTCAGTACCAGTATCTCCAGTCCCTGGTGAATATGTTGAATAACTAACATAATCATAATATGAAAACCTTGGTAAAATTTCAGAGTTCCACGCCCCAACCCAATCTACGTAAACTGGATTCCAAATATTCATCATAATTTTTTGTGATACATAAAGAGAGTCAATATGAGGCCCTGTTTGTCTGTATACTTCGATATCATCAATGAACCAAGCAACATAATCAGGAGTCCATTCAAAACTATAGGTGTGAAAATCTAAATGAGGGTTAAAATCTACATAGTGTTGCCTAATGTGTGATGCTTGCCCTCTTGTGATCGTATTAAAATCTACAACATTACTATACACGCCAAGAATTTCTACATCTATCTCAGCCCAAGGTGTGTTAGGGTTATCATCATTATAGGTAAAGAAGGATGAAACTAATCCATCGCCCTGCGCCGGCATAAAACGAGCATCGAACCTCCCATAAAGAAAAGATTCTAAAGTCCGCAATTCTGCTCCACGATATTGCTGACAACAAACAATATTAAAAAATATAGAAATAATTAAAATGAATTTCATGGTTAATTTAATTTTGAACCATAGTCTAACTTATCATCGGAAGTAATAATTGGAAAGGAAGGTACGATAAATGGGTATGGAAGCCCTCTTTCTGTTACTAACATATCAGTAGATGTGATTTCTATTTTTTCAAACATATCAGTGTTTATTTTAATAATATTGGAATATTTATTCTGCAAAGAATCTATAATACCATTTTCCAATCTGTGCTTCTTAACTTTTTGAAGGTTACTTTTATTAATCACATGAGATAGATATCTTTTGCTAGAGTATGCATCATCCCACATATCAACATTCGTTGAAACTCTTACATCAGTATGCAAATTTTGCCCATAACATTTTTTATTTATTTCGAGGTCTCTCATTAAATCAGCAATAGCAAATTTTAATTCTTGTCTAAATTTTCCTTCGCTTATTTTTCTTTTTCTAAATACTAAAGGATGAGATTTTATTAGGCGATTTAACTTTCCTACTGTTATATCTTCCCCATTATAATTCAGAATGATATCATCAGGACCTACGTTTGCATCATTTTGAAAGCTTATTGTTTTGGGGTTCTCTATTTCTTCCCATAAAAGTTTGTTTATTGCTTCTTTTTTTTCTACCGGATCTTGTAAGTACGTTTTAGATGCTTTGTATGCATACTGATCAAAAATATCAGAGTTAAATGCCATTTCATGACCTGACATTATTTCTTCAATAAATTTAATGTAAGAACTTTTCGCCAAATCTTCTTTTATCAAATCTTTCACATCATCCCAGGTTTTTTCTTGATCAACTGTAGAAATAAATTTTTTATCAGACCAGCCATTCACCCTCATAAGTAAAAAACTACCATCTCCATTTTCAAATGGACCTATAATTTGATTTTTATAGATGGGTGATTCAAATAATTTTGAAAAAATAGCTTTAGGTTCTTTATCAAAAAAATTTATTTTTTTATTAGGCAGGTCCTCGCCCCAAATAGAATCATAAATTTCTTCTAAAGATATATTTTTTAATAATAGATCATTTACTTTTTGCACAAAGATAAGATCTGGCAAGCTAATGTAACTAATGTTTACAGTCCTTCCAGCTAATTTGAACCTCTTTTTTATTAAGCTATCTGGAACACTAACTTTATTATAAAAGTTATCATAATAATATAATTTCCTCATTGCTTGCTCTTTTCTACCCTGCAAAAAATAATGGAAATTTTTACTTTCTAAGAGCTCATCCTCTTTATCTTCCATTTCTAGAGCTGTTAGCTTTTCTGCAATCAAAGAATTCAAAATTATTTTTTTATGTATGTAATTTGACTGCCTACAATAATCTGGTCTTATAGTATACTCAGCTCTTCGCATAAAATCCTGCTTAGTAATTATTTTATTCCCTACTTGTGCAAGGACATCAAGATCAAGTTGAGAAACAGTGTTCTTGTTAGAACAGTTATTTAATAGGAGAGTAGTAAAAACTCCAAAAAAAATCCGGAGCATCATAAACGATTAGAATGAAAATCCTAGAGTATATACATTAACATTCCCAAGAAGGCCGATTGATTTATATGCATAATCAATAGAGATAAATTTGTTCCCTACATAAAATAATTTAAACCCTAATCCTGCTGTATATCCATATTCAGGTTTATCCATAAAAAGTGCTTTCATGCCAGTTCTTAAGCTAAACGTTCCTACACCTGGGATGGTATTATCCAATGCGCAACCCACATTAATAGATTCTGAATTGTTGTTTGGATGTAACGCATCAGCAGAAACTGTTAATTGTGTTATATTGTTTTTTATTGGTTTTAGAGCGACACCTATTCTAAAAATTAAAGGTAGCTCCCAATCAGAAGGCCTAAACTGCCCCGGAACATCGCCATAATTACCCTCTTCATATTCTGATATATCTATAGGCTGATAAATATCAATACCATCAAACCTCATTCTACTTCCATAGTTTGAGATGCTCATACCAATATTAAGACCGTCCTCTTTTTTACCAGTGAAAGAGAAGAATTCCGTATTTACCAACACCCCAAGGTCAACAGCAACAGCACTTGCTGAGCTATGCCATATATTTGATCTTACGTACTTTATGGTTGAACCAAAAGAAAACCATGAAACTAATTTACGAGAAAAAGTCAAAGAAGCAGCAATATCTGAAGCTGTAAAACTTTCACCTGTACCTTCTTGGTATTCTAAAGTCGTCACATCCATTTCACCATAATTCATTTGAGTTAACCCAAAACCAATATTGCCTACATTAGGTATAATTAAAGCACCTGCCGTAAAAGACATGTTAATCCCTGCAATCCAAGGCTGGCTCATGAATGCTAACTTTGGCATATTTAAACTAGCTAACCCTGCTGGGTTCCAATATATGGAAGAAATATCATCAGAAACTGCTACAAAGGCATCTCCCATAGCGCTTCCTTCGCTGTCAACTCCTATTTCTAAAAAATTACCGGTTGTTGTCCCATACCTGTGAATCATTTGAGCATCAATGTAAGACACAATTAAAAGAGAAAGGATAAGTATATGATTTAAATATTTAATCATTTTATTACTGCAAACTTTCCAATTTTAGTATCACCTGTCTCTGTTGCCTCAACATGATATATATACATCCCGGCTGCTATTTCTAAACTTTCCCTGGTAAGCATATCCCAATGTATTAGACCGTTTTCTGGAGGATTACTAACATTTATTTCATCTACTAAAACACCACTTACTGTAAAAATTTTAATAGAACATTGAGATGGAATATTTGTAAAAATAATTCTTCTTCTCTGGTTTAGATATGGATTGGTCACAGCCTCTTCCATCATGTTAGACATTACATATGGGTTTGGTACAACACGTATATTGTCCATTGAACTAGATAATGACTCTACATCAAGATCTTCTATAAAATTAACAGAAAAACGTATAGAGTCTGTTCTGAAAAACGGACGATCCCAATCTACCTGATATACATCTCCAGATTTTGGAATTGTTATATCTGTTGATAATTGAAAATCCAAGACGAATGCCGTTGCTCTCCATCTAGTGCCAACAGTCGCACCAATAAAAATCCTATCTTCATATAAATCAAAAACATCATTATCATTAACATCATGTATAATTACATCCATTAAATCATAACCACCTGATGCATTGATAAATGAAGTGTTCTGCACATAAAAATTAACAGCCTGATTTGTTATTTTAGATGTCCCTATAGAAGAACCATTTTCATCTCTGACAGTTCCAGATGTTGCAATGCCAGTGTATTCACTAGCATTATCAGTAAATACGATTCTATATGTCCATGGCATTTTTATCCCTTCTGATAAAGAGGGAGTAACTCTCATTATACCGCTACCATTTATCCACCCTGAATTTTGATAACTATACTCAGGAGTTTCAACATAATCACTGACCTGATACTGTAATCCATCAAAAACATCAGAAGAGATATTTGTATTTGGATTAAGCGTCCAATAATCAACGGTGTCTCTATAAACTAAATTATTACCAATGAATTTTGTAGCATTTTCACTATAAACTAATTGACCAAGAGTTAGGTCATGTACATTAATTCCACTTGTAGTATACTGAATACCGTTAGCATAACCACTGATAGTAGATACAGTATCGATGTCAAATGATATAACATACTCGTGCCCTTTATTAAGGCTCCCTTGCGCTCTTATTAAAGGGGTAATTAACCCTGATCCAATAATATCATTTTCCTCAACCTCAACTTCAGGGGGTATATAACCAGCTGCTTTTTGATGTGGAGTGACGATTGCAATATTCTTACCAATAGATCTAATGTTTTCATATTCATCAAGCTCTATAACTGTATTATTTTCAGATGGAGAAATACCAGGTCCAATATCTGGAGCACCAAAATCATAAGCAACTACTGCATAATAATACGTTCTTCCATTTTGAACTGTATTATCCACAAAAATATGAGTTATACCTGAATTATTACCAAGGTTATATCCAGTACCATTGACTAGGCCAAAATCAGTAAAGCCACTATAGTCATCTATTAAATCACACTGATAAATTGGCTTTTTAAAGGTTGGTGTACCATACCCATCAGTAATAATCTCTGGATCTGCCATATATTTATCTGTAGCCCTATATACTTTATACCCTTCAAAATCATTAATATTGCCAACAAAAGGATCTCTAGTTCTAGTATCAGCGATATCATCCCAGGTGAGAATAACTTCCCCGTCGCCAGCAGTAGCAGAAATAGTTGGCATCTTTGGTGGCTGAGCAAACCTATAATCTTTCTCATAAATTACCTGAACAATTCGCTTTAATTCGTATAGTGCAGGTGATTCATGCTCAGGGCTATTTAAACCAGCCAAAGGATCATAAGAGTGTAATTCAGCCATTGAAACTCTCTCGACCCGGCCTTGATATAATGGAAAAGGACCAGAAGCAAAAACCTCAACTAAGTTAGAAATATTTCCTTCAAATTCTTCAAGTGTATCACCACCAATTAGTTCCCACATAACTGCGTCATTCTTAAACCATTGAGTTTCATTTGAAGCAGCGTGACTTGGAATTGGAAACATTCTAAAAGATGTAAGTCCGACCATATCTGACTCAGATACATCTGTTGTATTGAAATTAGGCTCACAACCAACACCTTCTAAAAAATCAGGTTTATGGTTACACTCAGACCCATCAGCATCTGGGCCAGTGTAATTTAATTCACCAGGGGCAACACCATCTATCCCAATATCATCACCAAAATATTCAGAAAGCTGATATATACCATCACCATTCAAATCTTCACCATCTTCCCAGTCTTGATCTTCATCAGCATCCCAGTGAGGCTTTAAATCATCAGCTGTTAATTTGTAGTACTCTAAAAAAGCGTTTAAGTCTGTAATGCCATCTGTTGCGCCAACAATAGCAGTTGCTTCATTATCTCTTTTTTCATCTATTAAACCATCTAAGTCATTATCTATCATATCATAAGCAAGCCCTGGACTTTCAAGATAGGCAAACCCCATAACACCCGTAGGAAGCCCTCCAGAACCAACCCCATTAATATCCCAAGAATAAGACATATCAATTTCTATATCAAAAAACCCTATATCATCGGAGGCATCATTACCAATCCCATTATCAACCCAATAACCAAACGCAACATCTCTAAGATCATATTGTGAAACATTCGCAATAGAATACTCCCAGAAAATAGCATCCCTTGCTTGGGGATTATTCCACTGAAAGCCCCTAACTGAAACTCTAAGTCCTAGCCCACCCCATGGCTCACCACGCTGTTTTGTAACATCTGGTTTAATATCACCTATATTATATCCTGGGCGAGGATAATACTTCACAAAATCCTCAGGCCCGAGATATTCAAGATCTTGGGCATCATTAACAACATAGTAACTTTCTTGGTCAGCATATTTAACGCCTCTACCAAATCTTCCATTCCATTCCCCTGGCCATTTTTTTTCTAAACCCGTGGAAGGCCAACCGCTTGAAGGCCACGAGTCTTCAATGTTTGATACAGCTGGATATTCTCCAGACTCGTTAAAATATCCAAATACAGGATAAAACCCCCATTCTACAGTCCCCGTAGGATCTCGGTCCATTTCTTCACGGTAACTTGTTTGTAGATAATGCAATGTATGTTTGTCTTGAGTAAATATATCTATAGGTTCAGTAAGCGGGATTGTGTCGACGGTAGAAGCATCCCCATCGTCTTTAATATAAACCTTAGCCCCAACTAAAAGCCCTATACCATCTACCATTTTCACACCATCATTATTATTGGGCCACCTTGATGCATTTGTTGCTGGCCAATCAGAAAGTTCTGTTGTGTTTTTAAAATAAAGTAATACTCTATTACCCGTCATATATCCTTCTCGCTCAGCTGATGGATCACCTGCTGAGTCCTCTGGGCCAGCATATGGCTTGCCCTGAGCAAAGATCAATGAAAAAAACAACGGAACAATAAATAATAAAAAAGATTTCATCAGAAATTAACCCCGATACCAATTTTTACCATTCTAGGTGAGGAATACATTGATGGATTTTTTATACGATCTTCATAATCATTAAAATCACTTCTATGACCGGCAATATCTGTTTCTTTAATTACTGCGGTGTATGCGCGCCCGGTTTGGTCATTAACCCATTCTTCATTTAACCTATCAAATAAATTATAAATGTTTAAATCTAAATTAGCACTGTAACCACCCGGTAATTTGAAGCGATAGTAAAATGAACAATCAACAGAGTATTTCTCAGGTCTGTAATCATTATTTGGATACAAGTTGATTCTAGATAAAACGCTCTCACTTTGCGGGGTGAACGTATATGGAGACCCTGAATTGTAATATGCTGTCATAGAACCGCCATATTTCTCAGTGCCATATATTAAAGACCCATTCAGTGTGTGTCTTTGATCCCAACCCATTGGAATAAATCTATTTACTGGATCTTGATTATTTCCTGCCCTATCAAACGTTTGACCAGGAGAATCAGCATTCCCCCTGGTATATTGAAGTGTATAGTTTACCATACCTTTTAACTGGCCCATCGCAAGATCTAGCTTTAACTCTAGCCCACGAACATTTCCATAATCTTTATTAGAATACAATCCATATTTTACCTGATTATAGGTTGAAATTGTTTTCGTTGTTAACAAATTATAAATATCTCTATAAAAAAGTGCTACATCTAGAGCCATTACCTGATTCAGTTCTTGCCAGAGGCCTATTTCATAGGTAATTGTTTTTTCTGGTTCCAATAATGTATTACCCATTCTTGTAACAAAATTATTTGGATCAACCAAAAAGCTATTGTTTTCATACATCGCATACATAGGAGGCATCTGGAAAAAATGACCGTAGCTAAAATGTAAAACAGCTTGGCCACCTAGTTGATATGCGAACCCAACCCTTGGGCTAATTTGAGAAATAACTGGTGCCTGAGGGTATAAGCTCATCATAGAGTCCGGCAAAATAAGTTGATTTGCAGGATTCCTTCTATCTGAGGGGTAAGCACTTTCAGGGTCAAATTGATCATATCGAAGGCCAACATTAATGACCATATCATCGAATTCCATTTTATCTTGTATATAAAATGCCACCTCTTTTGGAGAAATATTATAAACGTCAGCATAAGCAGAAGAATCCCCAAAAATTTCAGGAGCATAAGCGGAATCACTCCCAGAATTATAAAATTCATTTCTTATCTCATACCACTCATTCTTTAAGTCATGATTAAAAAAGTGAAGCCCTGTTTTGATACTATGTGTGTGATTAGCTTGCCAATTAATATCTAATTTAAAAGTTTGATCAACCATCAATCTGGTA
>Ga0209036_1000823_pt1 | contig 13306 bp, 3 predicted proteins | sample MarorgKNORR_S2LV_3_FD_188222 | JGI IMG/M metagenome (GOLD analysis project Ga0209036, IMG submission 188222) | Marine microbial communities from the Southern Atlantic Ocean, analyzing organic carbon cycling - DCM_A/KNORR_S2/LV (SPAdes) (version 2) | ecosystem: Environmental > Aquatic > Marine >... | reverse complement strand
CAACCAGCAATTAATAAAAGAACGAATAAAGAGAAAAAAATAGCACCCGTAGGATGTTCTAACTTTTTCATGGGACCTAGAGGCCAACGAAGCTGCTTAGCTTCTTCGTCAGTAAGGCCATAATCACTGCCAGAGTAACCCAATGCTTGATTATCAATCGCAGTTAGGATTCTATGGTCTTCTGGTTCGGGAAGCAAATCAAGATTTTCTAAAGACTTCATGAAAACTTACCAACCAGTCCTAGGGCATAGATTCAGTATAAGAATCCCTGTTCCCAAAGTCAGGGAATCTTATCATTATCAGAACGGTGCACCAGGGCGACGGCCTGAACGACCTTTAGTCAAATAAAGACCAATAATTACTAATCCAATAATTAGGATATAAGCAATAATATCTGTATTTTCATCGTCATCAACACTCGGTGATCTAACATCAACATTCATGACTCCCTGTTCTACACCATCACTAATGTGCCACGAGTCATCATCAATATTTTCTTCATTAAATCCTGTTGAGTTTATATCAAGCATGATGTAATATTGGTCAACATCAATATCAGAGAAATCAAACAAGAAACTGAACTGCTGAGATGATTCTGCAGGTATATCCATTGTCGTCATAGCATTAACAGAAGTTGGAGTATTACAACTTACATCCTTACAAAGTTCTGCATTTAACTGCACATTTTCAGCATCAACTAATCCACTATTGGATATTGTAGCGATATATGTTAATTGACCACCTGCTTCTGGTTCTCCTCCTGATTTACTTACTAACCCATCAATCTTCAATACAGGTTCAGAACTTTGGATCTTAATTTCAATAGGAACAGTAGTGTCGTATGAATTTCCAGCCTTATCGGTCACTGAAACGTAAATTGAGAACTCTTCATTCGACATTGCGTCACTTGGAGATACTATAGTTACGCTGTGAGAAGAACTAACGAAGCTACCTAGGGTGTGTGAAGTTGGACCAGTCCTACTCCATCCATCAGGTAATTCTGAATCGTCAAACTCAAAATCGTATTTTTCATCACCATTTCCAGAGTTTGTAAACTCTATAGGTATAGTAATTAGTTCTCCAGGGGAGACTCCGTATACATCCTCCATAGGGTTAGTTAGTTCAAAACCGTGTATTTGAGGGACTCTGACTATCAAATCATGTGTAGCCAGATAACCATCTAGAGTTGAGATACTGATCGTAATCTTGTGTCCGTCTTCGAAAGAATGTGCTACAGATTGATTAGGTGCGATAACACGGATATTCAAATTATCAAAATCCATACTATTATCTAAGCCTACTTCAAATTGCGTTGAAGTTGTCCAGTTCCCTGTACCGTTATGGAATTGAACTGTCCATTCAGAACTATCAGTTCCAGAAACAATACCTCCCACGGTGAATACATCATATGATTCATGACCGAGGTAATCTACACCGAGAGTGAAATCTACTGGAATAAATCCATTATCTTCATTGTCTACTAGAGAAACATCGCCCAATGAACCAACATAAGTTTCATGACCAGATGTTTCATTTAGTGTACTAATTTCAATTTCATGATTTGAAACTCTGTTGAATGATAAATCTATACTTGCATTAAGACCAGGGTATACATCAAAGCCTCTACCTGCTGTAAATTCCATAGTTAATCCTCTTTGCTCTACTTCAAAGTCACCTGAAAATTGAACATTACCATTAGGAAGTAAAAGATCTACACTGCCAGTTTCGTCTATACTTTGTACCCATTTCATACCGAATCCTACATCAACTAATAATTTCGCATCTGAAATATCTCCTAGATTACGAGTGTTACCATCATAATCTAACCACTCTGTTTGAAGCCCTAGAATACCACCACTAGTTAGTGCCATATCTAAATTATTTGAATTACCGGTAACGTCAACATCCAATAGACCCATAATTATCAAGTCTTGACTTGGTACACTAGCACTTACTATCCATAAACCAGGCTCTAGTTCCGTAGACCAACTACCAGACCATCCCTCATTGATTTCAATTGTTACCGTATCTCTTACTAGGCCCTCTGTAGGCATTATCATTAATTCTATATCTTCAATTGGGATACTGGAAATACCAAGTGCATAGCTGATGTTTCCATAAACATCAACTAAACCTGCAACTAATTCTAATTGTACATCATTAGGAGAATCTGATACAGATATACTTTCATTAATACTTTCAAAACCATCATAGGCGGTTTCGATTTGCCAGCTTGTATTGTATGGTACAAATAATTCCCATTCTCCAGTATTATCTGTTGAAATTGAATGTTCGTTTGAGTCAGATGTAGTTGTAAAGGTCATCTGAACATCAGAAATTCCTTCACCGACGTTAGAAGCATTATTGTTATTCAAATCCCAGAAAACCGTTCCAGTCAAAGCGACATAAAGGTTCGCAGTTAAATTGACATGATTTTCACCTACTGAAATAGTAACTGGATAACTTTCTACAACCCATCTCTTGCCATCTTCAGTATAATTTAGAGAGACTAACCAATCTCCCTCTACTACATCAATTGTAGTTAATCCACTACTATTTGTCGCCTCAATACTGAAAGAACCTAAGTCACTGGCGGACTCCAATAACAAACTAACTCCTGATAAAGGAGAGTTAGAGGAATCTTCTGAAATATTGAATGAAATCTCTGCCAGTTGGCTTGTTGAGAAGGTTAAACTTTCGCTAGAGATATCAGAAGATACTGAAATCAAATTTCTTAATCCTTCTTTAATATCGTTATTTATTGTCTCAGCAGTCGCAATCCAATCCCCCTGAGGGAAGAAATCGATAATACTTCCATTAGAGTCAGTAGTTCGAGATAGAACCCAACCATTTTCGACATTAGTGAATCTAACTAATTGTTCAGATAGCTCGCCACCACTTTCATTGGTAAATGACATTTCTACTCTCCATTCTGGATCGAATCCAATACTTCTTGTAATATCTGTAGATTCAATTCCTACAATGACGTCTACATCCCCACTCATTATTCTAGTTCCAAATAAATCTCCAGAGTTAGGGTCAGCAATATCTACAGATATCCTGTAAATTCCAGGCTCTACTGATACTTGGGCAACTCCCTCATCAGTCCAATCACTTGAAGAAGAATTGATATGATAGTCTATTCCGTCTACTAAAGACAGTAAACTGAAATCATAAGTTACCGGAGTACCGTTAGATACATTATTATCAGCAGAATTGTCTAGGAAGAAATCTACAGTTAGTATTGAATCTTCAGGATAAATTATCACCTCAATAGTGTTGTTGTTATTATCTACATTTGTAACATTGATTCCAGAATTAATTTCGTCTGACAAAACTGTGAATTCCCATGCACCCTTAGGTAGAACCATGGTGAAGAAACCACCGTCATCAGTTTCTGAACGCCATGTGACATCATGTTCATCACTCTGTGCAACTACTGTAACCGGATCCCAACCTCCAATCTCAGAATTGAATAAATTATTTTCTCGATTGATGCTTACTGCTCCATCAATTGCTTGCCCAGGACGGGCAACCATGGTGACCATGTCCATATTTTCTTCAACTGTAAACTTTGTTCCATTTACTAACTTCAAGTCTACACCTAATTGAGCAATGGCATCAACTTCGGAGCCTACAGGCAAAACAATACTGAATGTACCATCTGATGATGTTTCAACAGTTGTGCTAAAGTCATCCCAATAGAATTCTACGGGTACAAAGTCCAATATCTTAGTTGTATCTATAGTATCAGATTGAGTATTTTCATCATAATATAGAGTACCATTCACAGTTTGACTTGTATAGAAGCTATATGTATCTGTAAAGTCAGAATTAGCCAAAACTTCAATTTCCTCCCATAACTGTTCGGTCTCAGACAAAGTATAGTTTAAAATCCAAATTCCAGGAGTTAACTCAACATAATATTGACCTGATAAATTATCATATTTCGAATCTACTGGAGATCCTGAACCATTCTTCAAATTGAAAGTTAAATCAAGTCCTTCTACGAGGTTATCTGTACCATTATCTGGGTTAATTAGTTGGAATGTTAGATCCGTTGTGAGCGGCATTGGCGAAGGTAGAATAATTGATGATTCAGCATTAGGATCTACAGTGAACTCCAACGAAGTTTCTGAGAAATTATCTCCATCAGTATCGATTGATGCAATGTATGTGCCCGGCATAATTGGGCCGAACTCGATCTTAGAACCCGTCAGTAAATCATTTTCATAAGTTAACTCTGGATTAATATAGCATGGTGCATATTTCACAACTTCACAATCACCAATATCAACTTCATTTGAAGAAACATCAGCTGATTCAAGAATAACTTGAGAATCAAGATAGTTTCCGGATTCATCAATCAGTATTCCTGAAATTAGTCCACCGTTGATATCTATCTCCGTTGGAGAGCCAGAAAGAGTTTGAGAGATGGTGAAGCCATCATCAATTTCTATACGTGTATCATCGCTGAAGATTACTGCAACATCATAAGAACCAGGAATTGCATCTACTACATGGAATGTACCTGGTTGAACCATTACTCCACTGAATATTCCCGTTCCCGAGAATGAACCAGTTGCGTTAATTGTACCATAACTACTCAAGTTTTTGTCAGAGGTATCTGTTGAAAACACTCCCGAACCAATTAGAGTTGATTGGACTAGCTTTTGTGTAAAGGAGGCAACACCGTCTGCTGTGAAAAGTCCGCTAGCATTTACAATTCCATCGAGGAGATATTTTCCGTTTGATTGCATACACAAACTATTATTCTCGGGCATAGTTTCGTTAACATCACAGTCAATAATATTCTCAATATCGTCATTGATTGTTCCATCAATAATACCTTTACCTGCAAATTCACCTTCTCCTGTTACGCTGTAGTTATTGAATACAGTTTGAGTATAATTTCCTGTGAAATCAGATATTGTGGCTATGGATGATGTAATCACATCACCTTCTCCAGTGAACGTAACCTCTCCAGTGCCATCAAACCTCAAATCTTCACCCATAATTGAACCATTTGATGTTGACATCAGGTATGGAGATGTTACTATAGCATCCCATGATGGAGAAAGTTCGATAGTAGCATCATCAAGAGAGTTACCTGAAAATAGTTCTGAACCAGACCAAACTAGTCTTCCTATCGAGGAAGCAGGGCTGACAGAAATAGAAACAGGGATAATCGATTCACCATTACTGTGACCATCATCTCCAGAAATATTCACTATGGTTTCTGAAAGCCAAGTTGAGCCCGACACATTACCCAATATACCAGTAATTGGATTTAGAGCACGTACACCAGTAGTTTCAGTCTCGAAAATATCTCCTAAAGATTGACCTACATTTGAAGTCATTATTTGAGTTCTTGCTGCTTCAAGATCGGATTCTCCATAAAATGCAGAAACGCGAATTTTTCCCGAAGGTGCTAAGAAGCTGAACTCACCATTTGAATCTGCGTCTGCAGTTCCTATTGGAATCCAGTAAGTTCTTTGATCCCTATCTGTAACCTGGCCGTCTATTTCTACTTCATCACCACTAAAAGCATCTCTTTCAATTAGAAGTCTAGCATTAGGCACAGGACCTATTCCCTCTAGTTCCACTGTTCCTTCAATAGTAGCACCACTGTAATATTTCATGACTTTGACTTGGGTATTGGCACTACCTATACCCAAATTTTCACATTCTGAATCTAATTGGGTACCGTTCTCGTCAGTTTCACAGTCAGGAGTATACCAATTTGAAAGAACAAGGTGATTCATCATAGCACCCGGGAGCGGATATGCATTCTCTAGGTATGAACCAGGGGCCCCGGAGGTGTAGAAATGAGGTGCTGGTTGTTCAGCTTCACCAGGTAAACCTAAGCTAGAACTTCCATATCCTACGTAAATTCTAGCAACCATAGTGTCGAAGAATTCAGGCTGGTGTTGGTAGTCGATATCAACCATTCTAATCATTTCATTTACATCTGTTAATGCACCAGATTGTTGGCGAATAACATCGTTTAGATATTCATTTTCATATTCCTCGCCAGTTCGAGGAATAATGGGGCCATCTCCTCTCTGCGTTTGATAAACGGATGAGATGTAAGTTTCAGTATCTAAACCAGACAATGAAGTAGGTGCGTGGAAAATTCCAGTAGTTTGACCTTGGTGATAACCATAGTCTTCATAGTACTGGCCACCCAGAGGATAAAGACGATTATCAACTGCGAAATATCTGATTTCATTATTTCTAGAAATTGTTTCTCCAAAGTCGCCTTTGTAATCTTGGACTTCATACACAAGTTTAGTTGACATATCATGATATAAATCGTTAATTTCTTCGGAATTGAATATCTCTAATAGTAAAGCACGACTTAATGCTAACTTTGCATTAACTCTGTGTAATCCAGTAGATACATCGTCAAAGTCTTCAATCAAGTCGGGAGTGTATCTATATCCTGAAATATCGTAATACTGGATTATTAATTCACCTTTGTTTACGCCATTTTCATATCTATCTAATTCAGAAACTGAGTTTCTAGCATCATTGAAGCTATCAATTGCTGATTCTTCGTTAGATAATCCATCAACTATTATCTCCCCATCTTCTAAAATAACCCAAACTTCTGATTCACTAGGAAGACCGTTAGATTCTAAATGGAATCCACGTAATAATTCATGTTCACCATCTATTGCTACCACAGACATAGAACGATCAAGTACTATTTTTGAATCACCCATAGCAAGACTCATAATTTTATCAAATTCACTTAATTGTGAATCGTCCATGTGCCCGTCCAAGAGTAAATTCCTGAAATCATCAGTAAATCCGGATGGAGCATTCGACCTTCGATCTCCTTGGGCTAAAGTGGTAATGAATAGGGAAACGGTATCTTCTTCACTAGCAGAAAGTAACATTGCACCGCTGTTAGGTATCCCAGACTGGAAATTATCTGCTACCGTAGGATGCTCCCCCTGAGCAAGTGCCTGGAAACCATAATCCCACCAGGATACGAAAGCTGGACGTTCTGAAAAGCTGACTTCAGTGTCTTGTTCAGATAGCCATTCATAAGCCAAATTCCAAGAACCAGAGTTAAAACCAGGTCCGAATGTACCCATGTACCATAAGTCTCCATTTGAATCATAGTTCTCACTATTCAATAATGAAAATCCTAAAACTTCTTGTCTGAAGATATCTGGAGTTATATCATGAATTGTTTGATCGACATCGGATGCAGATTGTTCACCACGAGGGATTCCTGAATCAATCCCATATGTCAAATGTTGAGAACAAACAAGCATCAGCACTATCATCAAAGCAGGCACTCCAGGATGTCTTCTTGATGCTGTCCAATTAGCCCAAAAACGAGATCTTGGTGTTGAAATACCTGATTTCCTCCATTCTTTGAGGAAACCTGAGAAATTAGCATAATTCCACATCATAGCAATACCAATTCCTCCAACTACCGAAATTGCTGGTGTTGCGTTGAAGATGAATCTTCCAGCGGACCAAGCCATGTAAATAGCAATTAAAACCCATAATCCCAAGAGGATATGGCTTTGTTTTTCTTTTCTTGCGCCTCTCCACAACAACATTACAGCAACAAATATTGCAATCAGTGAAACGATTGGCCCATAAGATGCGAATAGAACACCTCTGCTGGGTGCCTGAGCCTCTCCAATAGTTCCGAATATTTTATTCTTAGAGAAATAAAATCCACCAGTGAATAAAACGTCCCATCCATCATAGATATTTGCCTGTTGTAAAACATATAGTACAGCCAAAATTGACCCCATTAATACAGCAGTGCTGCCTAGAACCAACAACCAAGGTTTGTCACGATAGGAAGAAGAGACCCAACCCAAAGCAAGTGTGAAACCGATGATGTAAAACATAGGTTGGAATCCACTAGGGTCAAACAATAAACCTAGTTCAGGCCAGCAATAGAAAGGTAATGGAATTACAAATGCAGTAAGCATCATTTGTAAAGAAGCTGCAGTAATTGGAAGGCTATCTCTTCTACGGAACATATTGAAAAATACCTGGAACGCAAATGCAATGAATAAAATTCCTGGACCATAGACGAAACCTTTCCACCCTAGAGCTACAATAGCGAAAGATACCCCGGATAACGTAGCATTAGACATCACTACTGCATTTGTAGCCCACATTTGCCTTATACCGGCAATAATGTATAGTGGACTTAGGCTTGGAGTTTTGAATAATCTCTCGTTCTTGAGTCCATCCATAGCCTTGACCCAATAGTAGAATGCGATTGCTAAGAACAGCATTGCGAATGCATCGTGGTCGGCTAGTCCAAATGTCGAATGGCCAATGTGGCCTGGCATTAATGCGATTAACCAAGCAGCAAATATTCCTGCCATGTTACTATGTAATTTTCTAGCAAGGCCAGCAATTGGTAATACAATCAATGCACCGAAAATTGCAGGTAATGAGGCTACGCTCCACCAGACAGAAGTCTCTAAAGACATTCCAGATAACCAATGAAGGAAAAGGCCTCCAAGTGCTAAAGACCACGAGAATAGCGGTGGTCTCGGATTAATTGCTACCATTGGATAAGCTCTGTCTGCATCGATAATAAGATGACTCTTTTGATATACAACATAATCTACAACACGTTTCATGTACCAAGGATCTGAACCACCCGACATATCCCACAGTCCGGTTCCAGAAGCATTCATTGCAGGGAGTACATTCCATCCTGTTCGAACTGCTAAACCAATAACTAGTGCAGAACCAACCATAATACCGTAAGAATGTTGATTCCACCATTTACGGAAATCTGAATGTTCTCTGCGAGGAGCGACATCTCCAAACACTCCACGTCCAGCTACCATCATTGCCCCTACATTAAGCCAGAAAACTAGTAAGAACCATGTGAAAAGGCTGACATTATTGTCGCCTTCCAATGCTGATATCGGTAACTCATTTCCAATCTCATGTAAATGAGCCAAAGTATACATTAACCAATTTAGAGCAACAACAGTGCCCAAAACATGCCATCTTTCTGAATTACAAAAAGATACAAAGAGAACCACTATTGAAGCAAATAAAGCCCAAACTGAACCTAAATAATGATGATTATTGTATGAATCAACATCATCTATAGTACTCAGCCAGATTAATGGAATCATATTAATTAAAAATATAATTCCAGCAGTAATCAAACCTGCTTTAGGCATCATAGAAGGGATATCTCGGAACCATGGCCCTAGGCCAGGATTTGTCTGCCTTCCTCTAATTGCTAAAGTTACTAGTATTCCTAATGTAATTGAGGCAATCCAGAATGCAAAGAAAACAGAAGCAATAGAACCTCTAATTAAATCAACTAATTCGTCAGGACTACCGGCCCATGAAGATTTATCGAGACTATATCTCGTAGCAAAGGAAATTGCTAGATGGAAACCAATTATCATAGAAAGTAAAATTGAAGATTCCTCATTCCAGTTATGTTTGTACAAGAAAACAGTAGAAACAAAAACAAAAGCGAATGTAAATGCTTCCATTGGAACAATTGGAGTAAACTCAGGTGCTATAAAACAGAATAAAATTGCAGATAAGGAACTAAGAATAATGATGGAATTTCTTTTTGACGATTGATCTACAACGATTCTACCGATAAACGCGGCAAAAGCAGCGATAACCGGTAGGATCAGGAGGTCAGCATATCCGTTGGTCTCAGTTCCACCATTAGCGACATAATCAGTCCCCAAGAAAAGTACCATCAAAGTTGCTAGTACAGCAGGGACTGGGAGTAAATTCTTACTTGAAAAACCTCCCTTTGTCGCGTCATTATCATCGTTCATTATTCATCACCATGTTGTCGAGCCTGCAGGCTCAGAGTTCCCGCGAAAATTGAGGATGTTATAACCGTTAGTGGGTCAACGGTTTTCAGATAAAAATAAAATAAGGATAAATATTGCTCTCAGAGCCCTTTATGTGCAATGTCCTTTCTGAAATATGAGCCTTCTAATTCTATATTCTCAATGACCTCATATGCTGCTTCAACTGCTGTACCTAAATTAGGTGCTATTCCGGTTGCTGCGAGCACGCGACCTCCATTAGAAACTAATGTACCATCATCAGAAATTACAGTACCAGCATAATGGACAAAGGCACTAATTTCTCCTTCCTCAATCCTTATATCTGTACCATTGATGACTCTGCCAGTAATTGAATTGGAGGGATAACCTTCTGAACTTAAAACAATAGTCGCTGAAGAATAAGAGGATATACTGTAATCACATTCTGAAATTTTCCCGTTTGCGCAAGACATCAATAATTCCCCCAAATCGCTTGAGATTAATGGTAGCGTCACTTGTGTTTCAGGGTCTCCAAAACGGACGTTAAATTCTACTACAAAAGGAGCACCATTCTCATCTATCATTAACCCTACATAGAGACATCCACGATAGGGGACATCCTGATTTCTAAGGAAATGATGCATGGGCTCAATAATTTCTGAAATTGTTCTCTGTTCCACTGCAGGGGTATAAATCGGTGCAGGAGCATAAGCACCCATACCACCAGTATTTGGACCATTATCGCCGTCAAGAAGTCGCTTATGATCTTGACTTGCAGGTAGACAAACATAACCTGATTCATCCATTACTACCAAAACTGATGCTTCTTCACCAAATAGAAACTCTTCAAGTAGTACTTTCCCATCTAATTCTATTCCATTACATAGAGCATTAAACGCTTCATTACGATCTGATGTTACAACAACTCCTTTGCCACCTGCAAGTACATCTCTTTTCACAACCCATGGTGGTGAATAATTATCCAGAGACTCATTAATTCGGTCAATATTTTCTATTAATATCAGGCCAGCAGTAGGGACTTTCACCGATTGCATAATCTTCTTTGCATACAGTTTCGAACCTTCTAATTTTGCACCTATTGAATTAGGTCCAAAACAAGGAATTTCTTCTTCTAAGAGTCTATCAGATAGGCCTGCAACTAATGGCGCTTCAGGACCTACAACTACCAAATCAATATTCAATTTTTTAGCCAAATTGATAATACCTTCAATATCCATTGAATCAACATTATGGTTAGTTCCAGAAATAGCTGTTCCTGCATTCCCAGGACATGAATGGACATGATTTACTGAGCCAGATTCTGAGAGACTCAGAGCTAGAGCATGCTCTCTACCACCACTACCTACAATCAGTACTTCCATGCCAGACACGTCCACCCCATGGAGTCAGGGAATTAATGAATTCTAATCACGAATTATAAAAAAAACTAGTATGGAACTTCTTTTAACCCAAATTTATAGCCTAAAATATTGAATGAACGGTGTATTACTGGTGTGATTAGTAAAAGGAAGAGAATTTCTTCAACTAAATTAGGATGAGTAATAATCTGCCCTTCAAATAGTAAGAAAGAGGTAGCGAATATAGCAATAGCAAAAGGAATTGTGTCCAGAAGAGGTGCTTCAGAACTTTCATCACCCTCTCTTTTCAACCCCCTTCTACGCTTTACAAATGATCCACACATATCTCCTACCATACAAGAGAAGCCAAGTACAAATCCCATTGTAAATGCGGCAAATGACGAGCTAAGTTCTCCTCCGAAAAACCAGAACCAATCGCTTGAATCAGCATAACTTAGTGGGTCAATAAATGGTGCATCTGTACCATTACCGTTCCAGATATTATGTGCCATAATAAATAATATTCCACTAAAAATACCTCCACCTATCAAACCATTCCAAGACTTTCCATCCCCTAATATTCTATGGCCATCTGAATAATTTCTTCCTCTATCAATAATTATAACCGGCATTCCTGTTTTATCAGGTATCCATTTACCAAATAACATTGCACCTGTATTGGCTAAATATGCAGAACCATACATCAATAAAACGCATAATACATTTACAAAAAATGATTCAATACCACTCGTTTGAAAGGGAGGAGAAGATACATCCACAACCTATCGAAAAGACTTCTGGACATGAAACATTCCCTCATGGCGCCCAAGTATTAATTTCCTATTGGCGATTCGAAGTATACATGAGCACCATACTAAAGATGAAAACTGGTTTTGCCTCAATATTAATGATTCTAGTTTTTTTCGCAGCACCAACTGTTGCAGACAATCATCAAGGAGACATAATAATTGACGAGATTGTTGAATGGACTACTGATCAAGAAATTAATCAAAATATTCACATAACTAATGAAGGTAAGTTGACGATTAGTTCCTCTATTACTTTCTCATCAACATCTACAATAATCATTGATCAAGGAGGAGAATTGAGATTAATCGGATCTTCAGAATTAATTTCTGAGAAAAGGGCGACTTCGTTGAAAACATTGGGAATTATTGAAGAACAAAATAGGTCAAAAATTATTATTCCGAGTTCGATTCATAACGGAGACATAAACGTCATAATTATATCTGAAGATGGGTATTCATTAGACGGTAGCAATGTATACTTAGGAGAAATGGAACCTGTTTTAATGAGTGGCATGAACTTCTCATTGAATGTACCTGAAACACAAGGAGATACTGTCCTAGGTTTCACAGGATATGGAAAATTACCGATTATTAAATCAATTATTCTTGAGACAGAAACAGGAAATATTGAATACAAAGCTAATGAATTACCTTATCAGAACATGTTACTTTATGGAGATAATGGCCTTACAATAAACTCTGCTGGAAAAATTGAGATAATAGAAAATTCAACACTACATGGTGTGAATGTAATTTCAAGTAGTGAGATGATAATCAAAGAAGGAATTATCAAAGATAGCAGCCCAATGATATTAACCAGCGATGATGCTTCATTAATTATTCAAAATAGTGAAATATCTGGTAGTAAAGAAGATCATTATGTACAATCTCAGCCACTAACAAATATTGAATGGGGTACTTCAGAAGACAATACAGCTGTTTCAATAAAAGGAAATTTAATCGATAGGTGGGAACGAATTATTTCTGATCAGGTGATTATTTTTGATTCTGAAGGAGTTCACTTTAGTATTACTGGAAACAGCCCTAATGGAGCATTAGATATCAGCAAGCATAGCGGTTCTGATGGTAAATCAGTCATAAATAATCAAGGGAACTCGAGAGTGATTGAGATAGGTTGGGCAAATGGAGAAGTTACTACAGAAAATGCAGTTATTTCAATTATCGAATATAGGACTGCTTGGAATATAGAATCTAGTGGGATTAACAATTATGGCCCAATGAATTTTGAATTGACATGGGAAAAGGAAATTGATTTGACTTCTATAAATGTCCCTAACATAGAATGGGTTGCCCTTAATGTAAACAT